>JACCDO011836781.1_pt1 | contig 15424 bp, 10 predicted proteins | sample 7446101 | NCBI WGS metagenome assembly JACCDO01 (sample SAMN15323440, study PRJNA562643) | freshwater metagenome | isolation source: river surface water | place: USA:Blue River Watershed | collected 2017-08-16
CCCCCACCCCCACCTCCGATATTAAGGAAACCTACAGTAGCGGAGAATGATAAAACACTTGTATCGTTAACCGTAACGGTTGCCGCAGTGGCCAAAATAGGATCCGAATAACTATTACGACGTATACTCAATATAATTGTTTCAGAACCTTCTGTGGTTACATCATTGCTTAGAGTTCTAGTTATTACTGCTGTCCCCCCTGAAGTGGTCACTGTACCTTGGTTGGCGCCATCGCTAAAGTCAGCACTTGTTGTAGTTCCGGCGTTTGTCCAGTAAAATGTTGTATTTGGTAGGTTAGTAGTTGTAATTGTGAAATTTACTGATGAACCTTCATTAACACTGGTAGTACTTGCTACTAGACTATAGGTGGGCGTTAAACTGGTATCGTTAACGGTAATAAGAGAACTTGTAGCAACCACTGTGCCTGAAGTACTTCCTGTCCTAACCTGTACACGGAAAGTTTCAGCCCCTTCAGTGGTTTCGTCGAATCTTGGATACGGCTGAAAAAATCCGTTACCTAGAGCATTAATGTTAAAACTGCCAGACACAACACCTAAAAAGTCAGCATCATTGGTGGTATTGTGTAAAATAGTCCAGTATAAAGTTGTACCATTTGGCACATTGGTGGTTGCGACATCGCACCCGATAGTCGACCCCTCATTAACATTACTTGCTTGTGGAGTTACACTATATGTAGCGGTTAAACTTGTATCGTTTATGCCAACGCTGGCCGAACTAGCAACTATCGACCCGCTTATACTTACAGTTCTTACTTCCATGATACATGTTTCAGTCACACCTTCTGTAAGAAAGTCATTAGCGAAAGTTCTTGTGATTGTACCTGCTCCACTGTTAATTGTAAAACTTCCGGAGGTAAGCCCGTCACTGTAATCTGCTGCACTGGCTGTGCCACTCACTGTCCAATATAGCGTAGTTCCGTTTGCTACACCTTGTGTTGTCACATTCCATGTTACAGTAGCCCCTTCGTTTGCAGAATAAGGAGGTCCACTTAATACAGGAACAATATCATAGATAGGTGCCGTACTGGTATCTAAAATTGTAACAATACTGCTTATGGCTACTACGCTACCACTAGTGCTGGCAGTTCTAAGACTTAAATTAAATGTTTCCGAACCTTCACTGGTAAAGTCTGCTACAGCACTGATAGGTATGCTGCCTGCACCCCCTGTTATAGTTACACTACCAAATGGAACAGTTATATCAGGATATGCAGCAGCAGTTATAGTGTAATATAAAACAGTACCATTGCCTACACCTGTTGTAGCAACATTAAATGATATTGATCCTCCCTCTGATATGGTAGATTGGGTCGGTTCTACATAATAACTAGGTGCTTGACTGGTATCTCTGATAGTTGCCACTGTGGTAGCAACAATAGATCCACTTGTGCTAGCAGTTCTTAAATTAAAAATAGCAGTTTCTGCACCTTCTGTGGCCACATCTGCAACTGTAACAAAAGAAACACCTGCCAGGCCACTGGTGATTAATAAATTTCCATATAGATTCGGAGATCCAGAAAAATCAGAAGAACTTACAGTACCATCTATCGTGTAATATAAAGTTGTACCATTCGGTACATTAGTTGTAGAAACATTAAAGGCCAACGTTTCGCTTGATTCGTTAACGGTAATAGTAGGTGATGCAACAGAATAAGTAGGACTTAGGCTGGTGTCTCTTAGCAAAAATGATGTTTGTACTACTATAGGTCCAGATTGACTGCCTGTTTTTATATAGACTATAACAGTTTCGTCACCTTCTGTAGAAAAATCATTTGTAGGAGTCAAACTAAAAGACCCTGTATTATTATTGATAATAAATGTACCTGTGCCTACACCTCCAAAATCTTCTGGCCTATTTATTGACCAATACAGCGTAGTATTATCTGCTACAAGTTCAGTTGTTAAAAATATTGTTATTGGGGTACCTTCGTTTGTTTCAGGGTTATTAGAAATATTATACAACGGTACCATTGTAATTTCTAATCTTCCTTGATTGTCGTTCCATTCCCCACTTTCTATAATGAGACTAGGCATGTTTATCCTTGTATTACCCTATTACAAATGATAATGGCGTTCCACCGTCTTTATAGTTAATTATATCCTGCTCAAGAACTTCAATTTCTGCCTTACCTTCTGTTTTAAGAGCAGTGCCGTTAAGGCTCGTACCACCTTGTGGGCTGGCAATTTGTGCAAATTTTTCTCTTGCTTCACCTAGGATAACTTTACAGGTTGCTAAAGAATAGTCTTTTAACCATTGGCTTGCGAACTGATCTTGAAGGAGGTTAAAGTCTGGCCTATAGTTATACACCCAAAGTAATACCTCTTCTTCGCTTCTAGGACGTTGCATTAATGTTAGTTTTTTTGTAGTTCTATTAAAAGTAAAATTAATTTCGCTGCCGAACATCTTACCAACTTGTTTTTGGTAACTGGCGAATGCGTAATAAGTAGCCAATCCACCCATATTGGTTGCAGTCAATAGATAGGTATTTGAATAAGCCAGATTGAATGGCTCAAACAATGTACCTCCCTGGCCACCACCTGATCTAGAACCAATACTTCTTCTAAAAATTTGTCGAACATTGGTTATTTCTTGTGGTAAAGTATATTCATTTTGATCTACAATAATAGTTAAAAATGCAAAACTTTCTTCAAGAGCATTAGAACTCCTTTGCCTAAATTTAGCCAATGCTCGATTTATCGCTAAATCGTAGTGGGCTGGATCTAATTCCACATCCACAATACCGTCGGCCAACATTAGTTTGCAGTATTCTACTACTTTTTGTCGTTCTAGATCGTTTTCAGTCATGTCGATATTTATCTTTTTAATATTTTACTATTTTCAAATCAAATTGTTGATTCAATAAATATGCTATTATGCCAAGACTTTCACTCTATCGTCCAGAAAAAGGTAATGATTTTCGTTTTCTAGACAAGGTTATCAACGAACAATTTCAAATAGGAGGAACAGATATATTCCTTCATAAGTATATAGGTCCTGAAAGTCCGTCTGCAGGTGAAAGTTCTCCTAGTCAACCTATTCAAGATAATAGTATTCCCGAAGTGGGTATCCAAGATTTACTATTATTGGAAAATCGTGACAGAAAATATGACGATGATGTCTATGTAATCCGTGGTATATATACACTTCAAGATGTTGATTTTAATTTAAGTCAATTTGGTCTTTTTTTACAAAATGACAATATCATGATAACATTTCATTTACGCTCTAGTTTCGATGCTTTAGGTAGAAAAATTATGGCAGGAGATGTTATAGAATTGCCTCATCAAAAAGATGAATATGCTTTGGATAGTAGTTTAGTAGCGTTGAAAAGATTTTATGTAGTCAGTGAAGTTACAAGACCAGCAAGCGGATATAGCCAAACTTGGTATCCTCATTTGATCAGAGCAAAATGTCAGCCCCTAGTTGATCGCCAAGAATTCAGTGATATCTTAAACAAGGATGCAGGTGCCGATGATGGTACTACATTAAAATCTTTGCTTAGTGAATATCAAAGAAGTATAGAAATCAACAACCAGATAATTTTACAAGCGGAGGCAGATGTTCCAGAAAGTGGATATGAAACAAGACATTTTTATATCATTCCTAGAGAAACAAGTGGTCTTGTAGATGTTGCAGATGTCAGTGATACTGACCTTGATGCAAGTAGTACAAGGGTTAATGCGGCAGCACTACTAGAAACTCCTAGTGGAAATTTTTATGTTGGCTATCTAACAGGCGATGGAATACCACCTAACGGTGCTCCCTATAATTTTGGAATTTCATTTCCTGCTAATCCTGCTAATGGTGAATTCTTCCTTAGAACTGATTATTTGCCTAATAGACTTTACAGATACAACGGATCAGTATGGATAAGATATGAGGATAATGTTAGAATGACTATTAGCACTTTGGGAGAGACACAGACAAACAATGAAGAATTGATTAGAAAGAAACTCAAAGCAAGTTTTGTTAATAATTCTTCTACAGCCACTATAGCAGGTGAGATAGTACAAGAACGTCAATCACTGAGCAAAGCACTTAAACCTAGGGCGGATTTGTAAAACATGGATTATTTTTATGACGGTCAAGTAAGACGATATCTTGCACAATTTATGAACATCCTAAGTAATTTTGCCTACAAGGATGGTAAAGGTAATATTATTCAAATTCCTGTACGCTATGGAGACATGAGCAGACAGGTTGCACAAATACTAAAGAAAAACAGTGAAAATGCGATTCCCTCAGCACCATTTATCGCCTGTTACATAAAAGATATACAATACGATAGGCCTAGATTGCAAGATCCAACATTTATTAGTAAAATTAATATTCGTGAGAGAGATGTAAATCAAGCAGGTGATTATATTAATACCCAAGGTAGCAATTATACTGTTGAAAGAATAATGCCAAGTCCATATACACTAAATTTAGCCGCAGATATCTGGTCAACTAGCATGGATCAAAAATTGCAAATTTGGGAGCAGATTGTTGTATTTTTTAATCCCAGTTTTGAAATTCAAACTACAGATAATTATATAGATTGGACTAGTCTGAGTGTATTACACTTAGATAGTCAAACTTGGACATCTAGAACCGTACCGCAGGGGGTAAATGAAGATATAGATGTACTAACCTTAAACTTTTCTGCCCCAATATGGATAACTCCTCCTGCAAAAGTAAGAAAGTTAGGTGTTATTACAAAAATACTCAACAATATATTTGCATCCGGTGCACAAGGCACTATACAAACAAACTACAATATTGTAGGGGCTAGCGAAGTTTTCAATAATATAAGTCCAGATGAACAGATAATAGTAACTCCTGGCAACTACGACCTTTTGGTTATGAACGGAACTGCACGATTGATACCCAATATAGGATCAGCACAGATTGACGTTACAGATCCTAAAAATTCTGTTTCATGGCAAAAAATTCTAAGTTTCTATCCTGGTAAATTTAGAGCAGGTATAAGTTCCTTAAGATTTACTGCTGAATCTAATAATGAAATTATAGCCTATGTTACCTTAGACCCCACTGACGAAAATTCAATGATTCTCAATATAGACTCAGATACAATACCTACCAATACTATTTTATCAGGTAGGGGAACAATAGATGCCATTGTTAACCCTTTAACTTATAATCCTGCAGGAATATCCGCAAATACTCGTTTTTTAATTTTAGAAGGAATAAATGACAATGACCAGTTTGGTACGGTAGGATATAATGGTCCTTCTGCTTGGAAAAATACAGATACATCTGATTTCAAAGCCAGTATAAATGACATTATAGAATGGAATGGATCTTCTTGGTCAATAGTATTTGATGCCAGTGCTGCAACTGATACAATTTATGTAACAAACGCATTTACTGGCACGCAATATCAATATACCGACGGAGATTGGGGTAAGACCTACGAAGGATTATACAGTAATAAATTATGGCGCCTAATTTTATAAACCAAATTATTTGTAGCGGTGGATTGTTTTTGGCTAGAGATACTAGAAAATTTTTACTACTTTTAAGGACGCAAGGAAAAACTGCAGGAAGTTGGGGGTTTGTAGGAGGAAAAAAAGAGCCATCTGATTTAACTCCGTTCGATACTTTAAAAAGAGAAATAGAAGAGGAAATTGGTAATTTACCTAAGATTGAAAAAATTATTCCGCTTGAACTATTTGTAAGTTATGATCAAAGGTTTCAATATAATACCTATGTTATAATTGTTGAAAATGAATTTATACCTATATTGAACAATGAGCATGCAGGATATGCTTGGACTAACTATGATGCTTGGCCTAAACCTTTACATCAAGGCGTAAAATCTAGTTTTAATAATAAAATTATAAAAGCAAAACTAGAATTATTATTAGACTTACTCTAATAAATCAGGACCAAATGCCCATGTTCCTAAATGTCGTAATTCAAAACTTAGTTGACTGTCTATTTTTATAGAATAACCTGCGCTGGCCATTTTTTGACAAAGTATCATATCTTCGCCTAAAAAATCATTAGATTCAGGACTCCATCCAAACTCAAACCAAGGTTTAGGGATTTTAGTGAAAATCTCAGTTTTCATAAGCATACATCCCATGCCTACACCTTGTACATCTACAAGATCGTTATATTGCTCAAATGGCAAGGGATTTTCCCATTCTCCTATCACTTCATAGGCAACTCCTTTTGCAGGAAGTTGTCTTCTAATATAGTTACAAGCAACTACATTTTCATTATGATTAAGTAATCTCAATGCTAGGCTCGCTGGAAAAGTTATATCACTATCTAACCATAAAACATATTCTGCATTTAGATTTAATGCCATGGTTGCAAGTCTTTCTCGTTGTGTCAGTAATATGGTACTTGCATCCATAAAAACATGTGTATCTAGGTCATTTAATGTGTTCAATTTTACCAGTTCAGATAGGCATAGAGCGTGAGCCGAATGTAATGTATCTCTAGTAGGAATACAGACTGCTAATTTGCCTTTTTTATTTGACCAAGAGGTCGTATTAAAAACAGATTTTTTCATGCGCCCGCTACATCCCTACTTAATGTTTCTCCTTTAATAACGAATCCATGGATAGCGTTTATAAGATCTTGAGTCCTCTTTGCGCACAATATGAAGTCATTAGGATTTAATTTGCAAGCAGTTTCCATACTTTCAAAACTCAATTTACCTGCCGTTAATGTTTCAATGGCACATGTTCTTGCAAGATTTTCCAAAAATCTATTTTTTGCATCATCATCGGTTTTTTCATTAAGCAAATCTTGACATTGTTCAAAATCTAATTCGCTAAGAAGTGCAAGATGATATTCTAACTCTACATTTTCTTCTGTAGACTTATTTTGGTTATATTCTAAAACTTTTATTCTTTTAAAAAATTTTACTAATGTATCTGGATTAGTTGTTCTATCCCAGTAAACAATATTATCTAATTCCCATTTGCTAATTTTATATTTTGAGGATGTTAGTAGATTATCAATGTCTTTACTATTCATTTTTATCCTGGATAATTATACGGAGTAGACTTTCCACCGAAGGTTAATGAGAAACTTATTTGTGTTCCAGTAGTCTGTCCAATACCATAAGTTGGGTTAGATCCTAAAACAGAACTTAATTTAATATTTTGCCCACCTGTAGGTGCATTACCAGAAGCATTTGGAACATAATTAGTAAATGCTTGATTTACTGCTCCAAAACTTACCTGTGCACCGGTAGGTGGTATTAAATTAGCCATGTAAACCCTTTATGGCACCGATATTTATGGCCAAGATATTACTTATAACATTTTTTTGAAAGTTGAACATAATTAACTGATTTAAGTCAGTTATTTACCTATAATTAGGCCTGAGCCTCTGTCCATCGTAGTAGGACGGCTGCTCTTACTTCTGCACCTGTTCCTCCGCCTGTTACTCTAATATTTACAGCAAGGGTATCTGGTCCGTTAGGATAAACTCCAACTCCTCCAAATGGACTGTTCGTTATTTCTTTTAGTTTGGATAGATCTAAAACTGCATCTCCTAAAGGATTAGCAACAAATGCAAAAACTTGCTCTCCAGGAAGGGCATATGATCCAGAACTCCAAGTTGGTGTTTGGCTTACCTGCACGAAACTTGGTTGTCCTCCTAATGATTCTGTATTAAGTGGAGTCCAAACAGCACTGGTTAAATTTTTAGGATTTAAAATCCCTTCTACTGATACACTATTTGGATTGTTTGAAGGCCTAGACAATGATACCGAACAACTTTCCAATAATAACTGACTTCTATTTAACAAATCACGTGTACCGAGATCTCCGATAGCCTGATTACTTACACTAGGTGCCAGTCTTATTAAAAATACTGTTTGTGTTCCGCCAGCAAGGGTTACTGTAAAGTCAGAACGCTGATAACTGAAAATATATCCACGATCGTCGTCGAACATACCGTCACATAATAAAGCACTACCCCAGTGGCTTAATGTAGGACTTGCATAACAACTTATTTGTGTAACACCTGTAAATTGCGAGTGGATATCAGCAGCACCTCCAGAAAAAGTTCTATTGCCTCCGTTGATCCATAGTGTCATGTTACTTCCTCGAGTAGCACCTGTTAAACCGGTAGTTCCTGATTTACCTGTATAATTGATTACCTCATTATCAATCATAATCGTGCCTGTGGTAGCAAATCTAGTATTATCTGCTAATGGTATAGTAGTTTGACTGGCATTCATTGATGCTGTTAAAAAAGACGCACCTCCTTCGTTTTCAATACTATATCTAACTGGTAAATTACCTGATCTCATATGTGCTTCGTAGTTTACGTTATTATTTTTAATTCTATGAACGAAGATCCAATTGCCGTCACTGCCTCTGATCATGTAATCAATAAAGCCTGCACCATACCATGTGTACTGTATTCCTAACATATGCATTCTATTAAATGTGAGGGTAAATCCGCTAGGGCCTGTTCCATCACATCGATCTATGTTCCATTCAGTTTGATATGCTCTAGTTTCAACCACCAGGCTTGCCTTAACCAATACAGCATTGGTTGTCCCTCGATAATCAGGATTTACATACATGGTAGTGTCGCTGGTAACACCTGTTACCCAATGTGTCATACCTCTAATTATTACTTTATCCCCAACTTTAACCTGCGCTCTGAATCTAGTATTAGTTCCCGTGATTTGATTAGTATTTGCATTAATAGTGATGAGACCGGTAATTTGTTGTGTAGATGCTCGTCTTACAACAGAAATATTCATACCATCAAATTCCCAAAACATTCCGTTCTGGTCATCAAAACATCCAGCACGAATTGTTGAACCGTGCCATTGTTCTAAAACTACCTTTTGACTTATTCCAAAAGTTGGTCCTGCTGGGTTTACAGCAGTTGGTGTAATCACTGTAAATTGATAATCATCGTTGATTCCATTGACCACGTATGTCTGATTATATTCAGGTGTGGCTACGAATCCTTCTACCTTTATTACTGCACCTACTTGTAATCCATGAATGATGTTGTCAATAGTAATGGTTAAAGTACTACCTGCCGTCGAACCAGATTGTGTGAGATTTTCAATATCGTAGTTAGGTTTAAACAGTGTACCTGTTGACCAGAGTAAGCCTTTACCAGATTGATATCTAAAATATTTTTTACTCACTCGGACTACGCTTGCTCCGTGGCTTGGAACACCGGTTGATAAAATAACCCCACCATCAAATGGTCTATGAATTAATTGTGCTCCACTGATAGCGTATATCTGAACAGATGTTGGACTTGCAGAGGCTGATGTAGTATAAGTAATTTGGGTCGCACTAGGCGTTGAATCTACATAAAATGGTCCTGTAGCATTGGCAGGATTAGTGCCTCCTGATGCATTGGCGTAAATAGGTTGCCCTGGCACTAGACCATGATTGCTGTTAAATGCCACAGTCATGGTCGTCGATCCACCTGTTATACTGCTGACATTTAAGGCGGCATTAGTATAAATTCCTGCTCTACGTATGTTGGTAGCATCAGATAATAAAGATGCACTAGCAGTCCCTACAACACCCCATGCTATGTAAGTTATGCTGGTTCCACTTGCGGTGGCTACAAAAAACAGCCCGTCTGCCCTACTAAATCCACTAATAGCGTCATTTAAACCTGTAACACTAACTGCTTGACCTGCAGAGATACCATGTGCAATATTTGTGGTTATACTGATGGTACTTCGAGGACTAGCCCCATCAGTAGTTATAGCAGTTATAGTTAAATCTACACCAGGAATTTCATAGATACTAGGGTATCCTCGAACAAGACCGTAGCCTGCCCATTTCGTAGGTTGAAGCCCATATTCAAAGTCTGCATCAATCATAGATTGACCTTGACTTATTCTCATACGCTCAATGGCATCAGTTCCAAATCTAAAAGGTCTAAATAAAACTTCTGTTTCTTCAATTAGTATGCTTAGTCTATCATTAGCACTATAACTGGCTGTGTTGACTCTAAGAGTTATAGTAGTATATCCTGCTTCTCTTTGAGTAATCTTTGAAAAATTCGTAGTTCCGGTATCTCCAGCAGTATGAACAGCAGTTGTACTAGCATAAGCTACGTCAGCAAAATTATACAATATGACATTTCTTGTAACATTGGTAATTAATAACAATTGCTCTAATCTTATATTCCCCGGAATTACAACGGTACCTACACCTATTGCCCCAGGTGTAAAAATATACTGCCTTATTTGATTCTTTGCCATGTTTTATACTTTCCTTGATCTTTATTTACATTCCAAATGCCACACTCATTGCTAAACTTAGAGCCTTCAGATCAGTACCACCAGAATAAATCTTTCCTCCAGCATAGAGATCACCGCCTACACCTACTCCTCCTACCACTGTTACTGCTCCTGTATTTGTAGAAGTGGACAAGGCGGAACCGTTCACAATTACGCTGGTTGCGCTAAAAACACCTACATTAGTAATATTACCTGTTCCTGCACTACCGATAACTATTTTATTCCATACATAAAGACTTTCTCGAATACCTACACCACCTGCTACCTGTAGAGCACCTGTAAGTGTAGATGTAGCCGCAGTGGTATTGGTCATTGTAAAAATACCACTATAAGGACTAATCACGCCGCCTGAACTAGTAGATAAAGCAAATCCATTAGAGTAAATTGCTCCATCGACATAGATATTTCCACCAACTCCAATTCCGCCAACAACTCTAAGTGCACCAGTATTTGATGAAGTAGCAGTAGTTGATCCAGTTACAATAATATTTGTACTGGTTAACATTGATAAGCCAGATAATGATCCCCCACTACCACTGCCTACGGTAAGTTTTCCTCCAGCATATATATCACCGCCTATTCCTACTCCACCCCTTACCTGTAATGCTCCGGTTAAAGTATTAAGTGAATTGCTAGTACCTGATACAACAATATTTGTCGCAGTAAGATAAGCAACACCAGAAATAGCACCACCTGCTCCGCTGCCACTTACGATATTACCACCTACATAAACATTACCCCCTACACCAACTCCACCTACAACTTGAAGCACACCAGTATTTGTTGAACTTGCATTGGTTGTTCCAGAAACAGTTACATTTGTAGCAGTCAAAAAGGCAACACCAGAAATACTTCCGCCGCTGCCCCCTCCACTTACTATGTTGCCGCCTACATAAACATTTCCCCCTATACCTGCACCGCCTCTTACCTGTAAAGCTCCAGTTAATGTTGATACTGCTGTTGTAGTATTAGTAATTGTAAAAATACCACTATAAGGACTGGTTGTTCCCCCACTGCCCCCTGATGCAAAATTAGGTCCATAACTAATCTCACCAGTTGAACTGTTATAATACATTATAACTGTTGTAGTGCTTTGAGTTAGACCTCCTACATATAATTTTCCACCAATACCGGCACCACCTCTTACCTGCAATGCACCTGTTAATGTCGACGATGCTGCTGTTGTATTGGTTATTGTCGAAATACCTGCTATATTAGCATTCGCTCCAACAAATAAATTATTGCCTATCCCAACTCCACCATATACAACTAGCCTACCTGTAGTAGGGCTTGTTGAATTGACAACGGCACTAAAGGCGTCACCTATTTGAACATTATGAAATCCTACCTTGTTTGTGCCTACAATGTTGTTAAAGACCGGAAAATCTGTTCCAAAATCAAAATTAGGTTCAATATATACTCTAAATGCGCCAGGATAGGCTACGCTCATGCCGTTGCCTATGTGTAATGCCCCACCTATACCTACTCCCCCTACTACCTGTAAAGCACCTGTATTTGTCGATACTGCCGCAGTTGTATTTGTAATTGTAAAAATACCACTATAAGGACTGGTTGTCCCCCCAGAACCTAAAGCAAAGTTTAATCCGTAACTGAATTCTCCAGTTGAACTGTTATAATACAGGATTTGTGTGCCTGTTGTGTTTGCTAATCCCCCGGCAAATAATTTACCGCCAATTCCTGCACCACCCCTTATCTGTAATGCACCACTCTGGGTAGATGTTGCTGCTGTAGAATTAGTTGTCTGAATTACATCGTCTGTTTGAATTAAAGTTGTTGTAACAGTGGTTAATTCTATAGTTAATTGTTGGGCAACAATATTACCACCTACATATAAATTGCCGCCGATGCCGACGCCTCCAGTTACAGTTAATGCACCTGTATTTGTTGATGAAGCGGCGGTATTATTAGATATAGCAATTATATTTGTAGTTGATGATCCTCTATTCGTTACACTCTGTAATGTGGAAGTATTCCAAATTATAACTGCTCCAGTGCTTGTAGAGATCTGTGTATCAGTTCCAGCACTAACTGAACTCACACCTGCAGTTACAAAACTATTAACAGTGGCTGTGGTTAAAATTTGAGCGCCTGCTATATAACTAGTATTACCCACATATAAATTACCACCAATGCCAACACCACCTCTTACCTGTAATGCACCTGTTAAAGTAGATGTTGCCGCAGTATTCCCCGATAATGTAAGAGTATTTTGAAATGTAGGTCCGCTTGTACTAGATCCTTGACTGACTAAAATTTCTCCGGCAGTCCCTGGACCAAAAAATGCAGTTTGTCCTATACCTGATTGATATGCAATTTGTCCTGTTGTGCCACTGTTAATATTTGAAGCGGTTGTGGCTGTTCCTGTAAGATTACCAGTAATATTACCTGTAACATTGCCTGTTATATTAGCAGTAATAGTGCCTGCTGAAAAATTTCCAGACGAATCTCGATAGACTATAGTGCCAACAGTATTAGATGACGTAGAATTAGCCGTAACGGTGAATGTAGATCCTTCTGCATTAGCACTACCACTAATTCCAAATCCGCTGGTAGCACCGCTAGCAATATAGATTCCAGTGGTATCTGTACCTAATGCTACTGCGTCTGTAACTATTGTTGCAGTAAGTATAACATTTGAACTACCGTCGAAATTTACATTCCCTGACAAATCACCTGCAAGAGCAATATTACGAGGAACACTTAATTTTCCTGCTTCAGTGGCGTAACTTGCATTACCTGTAAGATTAGCAGTAATGGTGCCTGCACTGAAATTGCCACTAGCATCTCTAAAAACCAAAGTGCTAGAAGCATTAGAACTAGTAGCATTTGAACTTACAGTAAATACTCCTCCTTCGGTGCTGGTGCTCCCGCTTAATCCAAACCCTGAAGTTGCGGCAGATTCTACATAATTTCCAGTTGTATCTGTACCTAGTGCCACACTATTAGCGGCTATTGTTGCAGTTAGTGTAACATCACTGCTACCATCTATACTGATATTTCCAGTTAAATCTCCCGATAAAGTTAATGTTCTAGATGTGCTCCATCTATCAGCATAATTAGCATAGCCCACTCTAAATGTTGAAGTGTTAACATAACTAGGTCCAGAAGTATTGCCGCTTATTAATAATTGCCCGGCAGTTCCTGGTCCAAAGAAAACTGTATTACCTGGTGCACTTTGGTATAGTATTTGCCCCGCTGTTCCCCCGGCGATATTACTTGCTGTTGTAATTGTTCCTGTAATTGCAGCATTGATTCCGCCTGTTACATTTAGAGTACCTTGTATAAAAACATTTCCACCTACACCCATGCCCCCTTGAACCTGCATAGCCCCAGTCTGAGTAGAAGTTGCTTGTGTGGTGTTTGAAACTGTAAAGATTCCGGAGGTTTTTTGGTTTCCCCCTAGTATAAAATTACCTGCTACCCCTAGACCACCGCTGATTGTTAAAGCACCAGTTTGTGTTGAAACACTTTCTTGCGTTGATAATATAGTTGCTGTAGATGCAACTACGAGTCCGTTCTTGACTCTAAAATCTTTTTCAATTGCCATTAGTTTCCCTTTCCACCAACTGGCTAGTTTTTTATTAACTAGTTCAATTCAAATCTGGTAGATTCTCCTATGAAGTAATTGTAGTTCTTGTTAATTTAACTACTAAACTGCTAACACCAGCATTAGCGGTAAAGAGTAATCTAGCATTTCCACTGGATATATCAACATCGAATGTTCCTAGTTCACTTGTATTATAGATTACAGCATATTCAGTTTTATAAACTTGAGAATTATCATGGAACATTAACATTTCTTGAGCATGAAATTTTGTTCCATCTACTATTTGGACTAGATATTTTGCAGTTCTATAGGTCGATGTGCTAAATGTATCTAAAACCTGTTGCACTGTGTTACTAATGGCTGGACTGGTATAACTAGCATATGCATTATTATTACTGACCCAACCAAATACCACTGCACTGCTAGAAGTGGTGCCGAATGCCGCAGTTCCTGAAATATTTAAATTTCCACCTACCCCTAATCCACCTGTTACTATCAATGCACCTGTTGATGGAGAAGTAGATGTTGCATTACTCGCGATATTTGCTGTTCCGCCGATATAAACAGATCCAGCGATACCTGCCCCACCATTAACTATTAATGCACCGGTACTTGTTGAACTTGCTGCTGTGGTTGCGGTAAATCTAGCATTAGGTGCAAAAATATAACTGCCACCATCACTAGATAAAGGTACGCCTCCAATATCAATCGTAGAACTTGTTACATAAATTGTACCAAATGGATTACTAGGGCTACCAAGGTTTACTCCTGCAGACGCAGGTATAATACTAGCATTATAAGTTGCAGTCTGAGCAACATACAATCTACCGCCAATTCCAACACCGCCTGTTACCTGTAGATCTCCAGATGTAGCATCACCATTATTAACGGCTCCTCCTACAAGGCGTATTCCTCCTGTTTTGAATATACCATAACTGGTACCTGTGAAGACCCCACCAACTTCCGTACCATTATCATACCATTCAAGATATGCAGTGTCATTGGCAAGACCTAAGAATGCATCCTTATCTTGACCTGACTTATAATAATGGTATATGTGTCCGATGTCCTTACCATCATCTAATGTCCAGTTATGATTGGTTCCTGTAGAGCCCGGAGGTACATGTAAATTAATTAGATTATCTGTAACTACGGTATTAGTTGAATAAACATAGGTAGCAGTACCGGCAAAAATCACACTACCTTCGAATCTAGCATCATCTTTGACTGTAAGAGTTTTATTAACATAAACTCCACCTTTGACAAACAGAGCATTAGTAGATCCTGTTGCTGTGCTCGCTCCTGAACTCTCTATGGTAACATTGCCTACATAATTACCACTTCCGCCAACAAATAGGTCCTTAACAATTCCAACACCACCTCTTACTTGCAAAGCACCGGTGTAACTATTAGTAGCCTGTGTGGTGCCTCCTAGTGTTAAGGTATTAGCATAGGTCGGACCATTAGTACCCCTGCTGATTACAATTTCGCCTTCACTGCCTGGTCAATAAAAACTTGTTACTCCTGCCGCAGTCTGATATGGAACTTGTCCCGCAGTACCACTGGCTACGTTA
>JACCDO010715952.1_pt1 | contig 15423 bp, 18 predicted proteins | sample 7446101 | NCBI WGS metagenome assembly JACCDO01 (sample SAMN15323440, study PRJNA562643) | freshwater metagenome | isolation source: river surface water | place: USA:Blue River Watershed | collected 2017-08-16
AATCCCGCTTACAATTTGATTTCTTCAGATTGACCTGTAGGGGAATCGCCAAGCTGGTTAAGGCACTGGATTTTGATTCCAGCATGCGAAGGTTCGAATCCTTCTTCCCCTGCCAAATACTGTAGAAATGATAAAGATAACCTTTTGACCCGACAAAGCCCTTGATCCTATGACTGCCTCTACTCACTCAGATTTACTGACCCTATTCACAGGCAACGCAAATCCTATTTTGGCTGAGGCTGTTGCCAAAGAACTTCATCTAACGATGGGAAAAGCCTTCGTAGGCCGCTTCTCAGATGGTGAGATTCAAGTAGAAATTCAAGAGAATGTCCGCGGTAAAAACGTTGTCGTCATTCAATCAACCTGTGCGCCAACAAACGATAGTTTGATGGAACTCATGATCATGATTGATGCTCTCAAGCGCGCATCGGCTGGTCGTATTACTGCAGTCATTCCGTACTTTGGTTATGCCCGCCAAGACCGTCGCCCACGTTCTGCACGTGTCGCAATCTCTGCACGTATCGTCGCCAATATGCTTCAATCCGTTGCTGGTATTGAGCGGGTTCTGACAATGGATTTACATGCAGATCAAATTCAAGGTTTCTTTGATATCCCAGTAGACAATATTTATGCCTCACCAGTTCTCTTGGCTGACTTAGAGGCCCAGAAGACTCAAAAAGATCTCATCATCGTCTCTCCAGATATTGGGGGCGTTGTACGCGCTCGCGCTATGGCTAAGCAACTTGGTACTGATTTAGCAATTATTGATAAACGTCGCCCTAAAGCAAACGTGTCTGAAGTAATGCATTTGATCGGTGAAGTGGAAGGCCGTCATTGCGTCATCATGGATGACATCATTGATACTGGTGGAACCCTCTGTAAAGCTGCTGAGGCTCTTAAAGAGCGTGGTGCTAAGGGAGTTACTGCCTACTGTACCCATGCAGTTCTATCCGGCGGCGCAGTAGCCCGTATCGCAGCCTCCGAACTAGATGAGCTCGTGGTTACTGATACCATTCCTTTGACCCCAGAAGCCACAAAAGTGGCCAAAATACGCCAATTAAGCGTAGCCCCTATCCTGGCTGAGACCCTTTCCCGCATTAGTAAGGGTGACTCGGTTATGTCGATGTTTGCTGAATAAGCCAAAAACAGTGTTTTACCCCGTTTTTTGGCAGTTCTGAGGCGCTTTTGAAGCGTTTATAGGCAAAAATCCTCTTTCCCACGATATAATCAAAGGCTTTTCTGTTTGGTCGCGAACGGAAATTAACCTTAATTAGGGAATTTAATATGAAAGTTGTAGCCTTTGAAAGAAGCGTACAGGGAACGGGTGCGAGCCGCCGTCTGCGCAATTCCGGAAAAACTCCGGGAATCGTTTACGGTAGTAAAGATCCAGCCGCTGTTATTGAGTTAGACCACAACGCACTGTTTCATGCGCTCCGTAAAGAAGCATTTCACTCATCCATTCTGGATTTGGAAATTGGCGGAAAAACACAAAAAGTGTTGTTGCGTGATTACCAAATGCATCCATTCAAGCCATTGGTATTGCACATTGACTTCCAGCGCGTATCTGCGACTGAGAAAGTTCATATGCGCGTTCCATTGCACTTCACTAACGCTGAAACTTCAGCAGCCGTGAAACTGCAAGGTGCTGTTATCAGCCACATTCTGAATGACTTGGAAATTTCTTGCTTACCAGCAGACTTGCCAGAGTTCATTGAAGTGGACTTGAGTAAAGTTGAAGTAGGCCATTCTGTTCATGCGAAAGATTTAACATTGCCCAAAGGTGTTTCTTTGGTATTACATGTTGAACAAGAAAATCCAGTGCTTGCAAACGCACGTATCCCAGCTGTTAAAGCTGTTGAGACTGAAGAAGCTGCTCCTGCAGCCGCTGCAGCCCCAGCCGCCGCTCCTGCTGCTGATGCAAAAGATAAGGCTTAATTTACTTAAACTGCATTCTTTGCAAAGAGAAGCCCGCGCAAGCGGGCTTTCTTTTTTCCTTTTTGTAGAAATCCCGGTAAGACCTTAAACTTCCATCATGACTAAATTAATTGTTGGCCTTGGCAACCCAGGAGACGAGCATGATGAAGATCGGCATAATGCTGGCTTCTGGTTTGTCGACGCCCTAGCAAAACAATTAAACGCTCGTTTTGAGTCTGAAAAACGCTTTCATGGAAAAGTTGCAAAGGCAAAATGGGAGGGGGAAGATCTTTTTCTACTCAAGCCCAGCACCTATATGAACCTTAGCGGCCAAGCAGTTGGCGCACTCTGTCGCTTTCACAAACTTACGCCAGCAGACATTCTGGTTGTTCAAGATGAGCTTGATCTCAAACCTGGAACTGCCCGAATTAAATTGGGTGGCGGCACTGGTGGCCACAATGGCTTAAAAGATATTCAAGCGCACCTAGGTACTCCAGATTACTGGCGCCTACGCTTAGGCATTGGTCATCCAAGAGATGTCGCTGGCGAGGGCCGTGTCATGGATGTCGCAGATTATGTATTGCGTAGACCGCAATTAGCGGAACAAAAACTCATTGATAGCAGTATTGAAAATAGCCTGCAAATTTTGCCGCTCTTTATGAAGGGCGACACTCAAACTGCCATGCTGGAGCTACACTCTAAGGGCTAAGCAGTATTTGCTTTTTTGCTTGCAGTAATGAGCTTGTACTTTGCCATCAACTGCTCTTGAGATTCAGTGTATTGAGGATTAAATGGAATGCAGTCTACAGGGCAGACCTGACGACATTGAGGTGCATCATAGTGCCCCACACATTCTGTACATTTATCTGGATTGATCTCGTAAATCTCAAGCCCCATGTAAATTGCATCATTAGGGCATTCAGGTTCGCACACATCACAGTTGATGCATTCGTCTGTAATCATTAGAGCCATGATTACTCGCTAGCCTTACTTTTTAGCCTGGCTATTGCTCGCCATCTTTTTAGCCAACCACTTTTCAACAGATGGAAATACAAACTTACTAACATCGCCGCCCATAGATGCAATTTCACGAACAAAGGTGCCAGAAATAAACTGGTATTGATCAGAAGGCGTTAAGAATAAAGTTTCTACATCGGGCAAAAGATAGCGGTTCATACCAGCCATCTGGAATTCATATTCAAAATCAGAAACTGCGCGTAGACCACGAACAATGACCCGAGCATTGTGTTCACGAGCAAAATCTTTTAACAAGCCGTCAAAGCCAACCACTTTGACATTGGAGTAATGACTGAGAACTTCAGTGGCAATATCGAGACGCTCTTCTAAGGAAAAGAAGGGGTGCTTGCTGCGGCTAGAGGCAACGCCCACAATGAGCTCATCAAAAATACTGGATGCGCGACGCACCAAATCCTCGTGACCACGAGTAAAGGGATCAAATGTTCCTGGGTATACAGCGACAGTCATAAATCTCCTAAGGCTTTATCAGCTACAGGCAAGAGTTTAGCCCCTTCCGGCCCGAAATAGACAAGCTTTTACTTGGCCCGCCTCTAAGTATTTCCCACAATGCCAGTCTGGTAATAGTGCCTCTATCTCCTCACGGGGACGATTCGATGGAAATTCGACATAAATTCCCCCTCCACGAGAGTCATCACAAATTCGGGCGGCCTCAACTACAGATCGATCGAATAAGCCCGAATCTTGAAAAGGGGGGTCGATAAAAATTAAATTGCTTGAGTGGGCTGCTTGTTCCTTTAGATACTCAAGGCTATCTCTGTGCAAAATTTCCACCTTACTAGGAACTGGTGAAGACTGTAGTGAAGAAAAATTGCTCAATAAGCATGCATGGGCTTTTTTATCTTTTTCCAATAACACCACTGCATCAGCACCACGAGAGACTGCTTCAAATCCCAAAGCGCCTGTGCCAGCAAATAAATCGATGCAATGTAAACCCGTTAGATCTTGGCCAAGCCAATTAAATAAAGTCTCACGAATACGGTCTGTAGTGGGGCGCAGGCCTGGTAAATCCAGAACTGTTAATAAACGACTTCTCCATACGCCCCCAATAATGCGTACCTTCTTGGGGGGTTCTGCCTTAAGAGACTGAGGCTTATTTATTTTTTGCTCCTAACACCACAATCTTCATGCGATCCATTGCAAGATATTTTTGGAAAGCTGCCGTCACCTGCTCTAAAGTAACTGCCTCTACTTGTTTAGTCCAAATCTCCATCGTATCAAGCGGTAATTCGTTCCATGCAATAGATGACACGTTGTCTAATAATTTACGATTGTTATCGATACGCAATGGATAGCCATTCACTAAGTTGGATTTAGCAGCAAGCAGTTCAGATGGCGTTGGACCATCTGCAATAAATTTTGCAATAGTTGAACTCATGACCTCGAGAGCCATTGCAGCTTGATCACTCTTGGTTTGCAGGCCAGCGCGAAAAATACCGGTATCTTTGCCAGGAATGAAGTAACTAGAAACGCTGTAGGCAAGCCCACGCTTCTCCCGCACCTCCGCCATTAAGCGGGATACAAATCCTCCGCCACCTAATACGTAATTACCCACTAAAAGCGGAAAGTAATCTGGGTTACCGCGAGTGACTGCCGTCATACCCATTGCAATGTGCGCTTGCTGAGAATCAAAAGGAATTTGAATTTCTCTTTGCGCTAAAGGCTCTACTGGTGAGCGCTGTAATTCTGGCAACTTCGCAATCGGGGCGCCAGACTGCGGAATCTTTTGCAGCAGAGTTTGCATGATTTCATTAGCTTGTGCTCGATCGACATCACCCACAATACTGACGATCATGCGATCGCTACGATAAAACTGTTTATGAAATTGCATCAAATCGTTTGTGCTTACTGCCGCAACCGTTTTGACTGTTGGAGTATTTCCAAGCGGGTAATCACCATATAGAGACTTTGTAAGACGGCGGTCTAAGACAAACTCAGGCTTTGTTTCTGCTTCAAGCAAGTTGGTAATCGTTCTCTGCTTTTCACGCTCAAGAATTTTTGCATCATAAGTAGGAGCACTCAGCATTGCTGCAGCCAATCTCACGGCTCGATCACGTAGATCTTTTCTGCTTAAGCTGCGGATACGCAAAATAGCACGCTCGCCACCAACGGATAAACCAATATTGGCTCCCAAATCAGCAATCTCATCTGCAATCTGGGCCTCGCTTAAGAGGCCTTGATCACCTCTAACGCCGTAATTCATGAGGCTAGCAGTCATATCCGCTAAACCACTCTTACTAGCTGGGTCATAGCGATCACCCGCGTCAATACTGACTTCAATATCAACCATTGGAAGTGTCTTGGTTTGAACTAAATAACCTTTCGAACCTTTAAAACTATCCAGCTTCTCAATCGGCAAAATAGCATGAGCAACGCTAAAGCAACTTAAAGTCAGCAGGCAAGCTGAAATACTTTTCTTCAGGGCATTCATTATTTACCCTCCTTGCTAACTTCTTGAGATTTACGCGCTTGGGGATCAAGCACACCAATAGTTAATCCCTCATCAATTAAATATTTTTTGGCAACTGCCTGAACTTGCTCTGGAGTAATGGTTTGCATTTTCTCTAGCATGTAATCAATGTCCCGCCATGAAAATCCGGCTATCTCGGTAGTGCCAATTTCCATTGCCTGACCAAAGATGGAATCACGCTTATAAATTTGATCAGACAGAATGCGCACCTTAATACGCTTAAGCTCAGACTCTAAAATTCCTTTTTGCTTCAACTCTTCCAAAGCCTTACGAATACTTGCTTGAGCCTGGCTAACAGTCTTTCCCTTTGGCACGGCAGCACTAATGAGAAATAATTCTGGTCCGCGAGAAATCATGTCGTAGCCAACACCAACATCGTTCACCACTTTTTCTTGTTTAACCAAGGCTCTATTTAAACGAGCATTGTCATAACCATCGAGTACAGCCGTTAGCAGCTCAAGAGCATAAGGCTCGGGATCATCAAGCTTGCCAGGCTCTAGGCGTGGTACCTTCCACGCCATAGCCAATTGGGCGCTATCAGCCGGCGCTTTAACCTGCACTTGCTTCACCCCTTTTTGCGCTGGCTCAATCTGAGGCTTACGAACTGGCAATTCATGGGCTGTAATTGCGCCGTAATACTTTTCTACGACTTTGAGAATTTGCTTGGGGTCTACATCACCGCTAATAACCACGGTTGCATTATTTGGTGAATACCAACTGCGGTACCAATCACGCGCATCGGCAGGTTTCATGTTCTGCAAATCGTTCATCCAACCGATTACTGGGTGACGATAAGGTGAACTCATATAAGCAGTAGCCATCAGCGATTCATTTAAGAGACTACTAGGATTATCTTCGGTGCGTAAACGGCGCTCTTCCATTACCACCTGAATTTCTTTTAAGAACTCTGCATCATCGAAATTGAGATTAGACATGCGGTCTGCTTCAAGCCTAATCACTTCATCTAACTTCGATTTTTCAACTTGCTGAAAATAAGCTGTGTAGTCACGTGAAGTAAATGCATTCTCGCGCCCGCCAACGGCAGCAACCAATTTAGAGAACTCTCCCGCCTTCACTTTATGAGTGCCCTTAAACATCATATGTTCAAGTACATGGGCCACACCAGTCTTACCGTTGACCTCATCCATCGAGCCTGCCCGATACCAAACCATATGGGCAACAGTAGGCGCGCGATGATCCTCTCGAACAATGAGCTTTAATCCATTGTTCAGCATGAATTCATGTGTATCAGTAGAACTACTGCTGGCAGCCCAAGATAATTGAGCAAACAGAAGAAATAAAAAGGAAATTCGGAGTAAATTGGAACGCATCTGCTAAATCACCATATCCCAAGAATTAAATTGATAAGATGCAAGGTTTAAATTGTATCGATTATGTTCGGCTTACGTAAAACCCTCGGATCCCTTTTCAAATCAAGCAAAACTGATGAGGCTTGGTTTGATACTTTAGAAGAATCACTGATTCAAAGTGATGTGGGTCTACCTACGACCCAACAATTGATGAGTAAGCTTCGTAAGGCAGCTAAATCAGAAAAAGCCTCTAGTTCTGAAGAGCTACAAGCATTACTGATTGATGAAGTCGGCGAGCTTCTAAAAGCATTAGAGCCCTCCCCAAACCCCCTCTTTGAATCCAAGCAGATCAATATCCCAGAGGTATGGTTGGTAGTAGGGGTAAATGGTGCCGGTAAGACAACAACTATTGGCAAGCTTTGCAGGCTTTTTCAGTCTCAGGGCAAATCCGTTCTCCTGGGTGCAGGAGATACTTTTAGAGCTGCCGCACGCAATCAATTGCAAGAATGGGGTAGCCGCAATCAAGTCGACGTTATTACTCAAGAAGGTGGTGATGCTGCTGCCGTTGCTCATGACGCTATCCATTCAGCGATCTCTCGCAAAAGCGATATCTTGATTATTGATACCGCTGGACGTCTTGCTACTCAAGACCATCTCATGGAAGAACTCAAGAAGGTCAAACGAGTCATTGGCAAAGCTCTTCCTGGCGCACCACACCATACTTTGCTCATACTTGATGGTAATACTGGCCAGAATGGTTTAAGCCAAGTGAGAGCCTTTCATATAGCCTTAGGTCTCACCGGAATCATCGTTACTAAGCTCGATGGCACCGCTAAGGGCGGCGTTATCTGCGCCTTGGCACATACCCTCCAGGAAGGGCCAAAACCCGCCATATTGGCCCTAGGCAAAGGCGAGGGGATTGATGATTTGGCCCCATTCACAGCCAGGCAGTATTCCTCAGAATTATTCAATTAAATCATATAGTTACAGACTCTATAAACCATTAGCACTCTCTTGACAGGAGTGCTAAAATAGAGCCCTATAAACACCTCATATTTACTAAAAAATGGTTCAAAAGAAATCTGACAATCCAAATATGCAAAGACTGCCCGTCGCGCAGACTGCGGCGGCGTCTGCATTTCCAATGTTGCCATCCCTTGGGGTTGGCACTCTTGATTCGTATATTGCGTACGTGAATCGCGTACCAATGTTGAGCGCTGCAGAAGAGTTACATCTTGCGCAGGAATTTCGTCGTACTGAAAATGTGGATGCCGCTAAAACTTTAGTGCTCTCCCATTTACGTTTGGTTGTTTCGGTTGCTCGCCAGTATCTTGGCTATGGCATTCCGCATGCTGACTTAATTCAAGAAGGCAATATTGGCTTGATGAAAGCGGTGAAGCGTTACGACCCAAATAATGGTGCACGTTTAGTGTCTTACGCAATTCACTGGATCAAAGCAGAAATTCATGAGTACATTCTCAAGAATTGGCGCTTGGTCAAAATGGCAACGACTAAAGCACAGCGTAAATTGTTCTTTAACTTACGCAGCAACAAACCAACTTTAAGCGCCCTCACTCCAGGTGAAATAGCTGCCTTAGCCAAAGCGCTAGACGTTAAGGGCTCAGATGTTAAGGAAATGGAAATGCGTCTTGCTGGTGGCGATGTTGCACTAGAAGGCGATGACACTGATGAAGATGCAGCCTATGCGCCGATTCAATGGCTTGCTGATAACAGCCAAGAGCCTACACAGCGCATTGCCAGCAATGAAGCTTATGCACTCCAGGGTCCTAAGCTAGATCAAGCTTTGATGGCCTTAGACGAGCGTAGTCGCAATATCGTGCAGTCACGCTGGTTAGCAATGGATGCCGATGGTAATGGCACAAAAACACTGCATGACCTTGCCAATGAATATGGCATCTCTGCAGAACGCGTTCGTCAAATTGAGACAGCAGCTCTCAAAAAGATGCGCGGTATGTTGCAAGCTGAAGCAAGCTAAGCTTCTTCAGCCTCCGCACACTCTATTACTTTAAAAGTTCTTTCAAGTCATGCGCCAAGGTCTCAGGACCTTGAGCATGCTTGATATATAAACGCAGGCGCCCTTGTGGATCAAACGCATAACTACCGGCCGTGTGATCCATCGTATACGAACCGGGGCTTGTGCCTGGTACCTTCTTGTAATAAATCTTAAAGTCCTTAGCGACCTTCTCTAAGGCAGCATCATCAACTGGGCGAAGGCCCAAGAAACGTGGATCAAATGCCGGTACATACTGCTTCAAAATAGCAGCAGTATCTCGCTCAGGATCAACGGTCACAAAAAGCACCTGCACCTTATCGGATTGAGGCCCCATTAGCGCCATGACTTGCTGCATTTCCGTCAAAGTGGTTGGGCAGACATCAGGACACTGGGTATAGCCAAAGAACATCACTACAACCTTGCCCTTAAAGTCAGCCAGTGTTCTCACCTTACCATCGGGATCTACTAAGCTAAAGTCCTTACCAAAAGCAGTGCTGCCAGTGATATCGATATTTTTAAACTCGGGCTTTGGGCTACAAGCAGTTAATGCAATGAGCAGGGTAGCAATACAGCAGTGACGCAAAAAAGTGATGTTCATTTCAGAGGAAGTAGTGATCTATCAGCAGCGCTCCAAAGAGCAAGGACAAATAGCTAATTGAAAAACGGAAAGTTTTCTTAGCCAAAGCATCGCTATAAGAAATAAACAAAGCAATAGCGTAAGCCAAGAAGATTAAGCCAAGAATAATCGCAGAAACTAAATACACTATGCCACTCATTCCATAGATATAAGGCAGCATAGTCGCTGCAATCAAGATCAAGGTGTACAAGAGAATATTGAGCAAGGTAAAACGCTCGCCATGAGTTACTGGCAACATTGGTAAACCAGATTGCACATAGTCATCACGACGATATAAAGCTAACGCCCAAAAGTGTGGGGGCGTCCAGACAAAAATAATCAAGACTAAGAGCCATGCTTCAGCAGATAGTGTGTTGGTGACTGCAGCCCAGCCTAGTGCTGGAGGCATGGCTCCAGAGAGTCCACCAATCACAATATTTTGTGGGGTAGCTGGTTTTAATAACCAGGTGTAAATCACTGCATAGCCCACAAAAGTTGCCAAAGTCAGCCACATTGTTAAAGGGTTGCAAAAGTTCCAAAGAATAATCATCCCGAGCGCGCCCAGAATGATGGAGAAAACAATAATATGAAACGGTGTCACCTCTCCAGTAGCAGATGGCCGCCAAGAAGTGCGCTTCATCTTGGCATCTACTGCCTGCTCAATTAAACAGTTCACAGCAAACGCAGCACTTGCTAATAACCAAATTCCGACAACTCCACCGAATAGAACGGGATAAGGAACCATGCCCGGCGTAGCTAGGAACATCCCAATCAAGGCACAAAAAACGGCGAGTTGAGTCACCCTGGGTTTAGTTAAAACCCAGTACTGACGCCAACGTGGCATTGCCACTGATCTAGATGTTTGAGGTGTACTCATCGCTTTGTCATCTTCTTTTGAAGAGATGGGCTCCAAGATGCCCAAGAACTCATTCTGACTAAACAGAATACTAGAGCTGCGGAACCGGCAGTGTGCAGTAAAGCAGCCAATAGTGGCCACTGGAAGATAACGTTTGATATGCCAGTGATCACTTGCAATAGGAGCAAGGCAAGCAACAGTTTGGCAAAGCGACTTAGACCAGATAACACTGGGGTTGCCAACTGCAAAGCTTTCAAACTCAGAACACTCAAGACAATCAAGACTATTACAGCAAATAAGCGATGAGCCCAATGAATGGTTTGTAGCGCAATTGGAGAAATAAATTCACCTTGAGCATTAAGGCCCAATTGACGCCAAAGAGTAAAGCCCTCGCCCCAATTGGTTTCTGGCCACGCCGCTCCCAGACAAGTAGGAAAATCGGGGCAAGCCAAGACAGCATAATTAGTGCTGACCCAAGCACCCAAAAAGATTTGGATAGTGAGAACTATAAAAGCAATAAGTAGTAATTGAGCTGGCAAAGGACGTATGCGCAGAGTATGAATTGACGAAGTACTTTGCTCCCAGGCTTGCTGAGCATAAACGGTCAAGCAAGCCAATAAAACTAAAGCTAGCATCAGATGGATGGTCACAATGATGGGTTGTAATTTAAGCGTTACAGTCCAAGCGCCAAAAGCGCCCTGAACACATACCAAGAAGAGCAATCCTAGACTTGTCCAAAAAGGCATCTTCCCTAAAGTCTTTATTTTGATAAAGGCAGTAGCAACCTGAATCAAAATTAAGGCACCCACCGTCATTGCTAAGTAGCGATGAATCATTTCGATCCAAGCCTTAATCACTGTGACAGGCCCACTGGGCATAGCAGCTTCCGCTTGTTGAATTTCACCAAGAGCATGAAAGGGGTTGGAGACTCCGTAACACCCCGGCCAATCAGGACAACCAAGCCCAGAATCGGTCAAACGGGTAAACGCACCAAACACAATCAGATCAAAAGTCATAAAGACCAAAACCCAATTGAGTTTTTGAAAAAAACTATAGCCTGGTCTTGTCCAAAGATAAGCCAATGGCAATCCTGCGAATACGATCGCAATAGCAGCCAATTCTAAGAACAAAACAAAAGTAGGCATTACAAATTTTCACCCTTGCGATTCAACTTCAAGAGTTTTTCTAAATCTTTTTTGATGCTGGTAAATTCTTTAGGTGAATTTGTTACTGGGAAATACATCATCTTGGCTGGGCTTGGATCAATTAGCTGAATCTGCTGTCCGGCACCTTCTTTATTGAGCCAAGTCTCAAACTCCGCCCTTAACTTGGGATCTGTTGGGACCGCAACAACCTTCAATCCAGCGGCCTGCTCGTCATAAGCCTTCGCAACTTCAGGGTCTACAGTCTTACCATCGGTATTGACCCATAGCAACTGAACGCGTTTACTTTCTCTACCCACAGCAACTCTGACCTGACGCATCAAAAATAAAGCTTCGAGACACTTTTCATCTTTAATTTGGCATTCACCAGCAGGGCGTGCGATGAGTAAAGTCCATTTGCCTTGCAGTGGCACATTGAACCACGCAGGATTTAATTCTTGTGCTGGATAGACCAAAGTTCCGAAATTGGTTTTTCCACCCTCAGGCTTAATCACGTAATACGCCAAATAAGAGGCAATCACTGGCGCAGCACATGCAAGTAATAACAAGAGCATTTGAATTCGGCCACGGCGAGTCCGTGCATTGATTGCCGACGAATCCATTTGTGAAGCCGGTATTAATAACTCTGTATCACTCACACTTGATCCCCATTCATACCCTGCCGCCGATATTGCCGCAGGCCAGTAATCAACCAAAATAAGAAGCCGCAAGCGGCTAAAGCAAACCACTGGAATGCATAAGCATAATGGCGATCGACTCCGGTCGTCAGAGGAGCCCACTCACGCAGTAAGCCATCATCAATACCAGCATCAATCTCCCGCAAAATATAAGGGCTTTGCACCCAGCTGCGCAGCTTGCCCTCGCTAGCTAAATCAAAATTCTGCTCAATGCGGGGCCTATCAATATCTATAGGGGCTTTACTTTTACCAAGTGCATAGACCCTGCCAGGATGAGCAAACACAATACCCTCAATATTGACTACATTGACCGGCGTTTTAACCGGTGGCAAAGACTCACGATTTTCATTGTTGCGCGGCGCCCAGCCCCGATTGATCCAAAGTACCTCATCGCGCCCCTCCAATTGCATGGGCATGAGAAGATAAAAACCGGACTGTGAGGTATTGCTACCAACAGGAGGAATCGGTCTTGGTCGGTTATCCAACCAAATGGCTGCCTGGGGAAGATATTGGCCTCGCGCAATCATGCGACGCTCACTTGCATCTTCTAGGGTGAAGGGACCAGTATTCGCACTCAAAATTGGCATCTGTTGGCGAGCTAATAAATGCGCCGCTAAGGCTATCTTGGTGTCAGCTCTACTCAACTGCCAAATGCCTGCAGCACAGCCAATTGCAATGACCAGCAAGGCTGATACAGTAGCAACTATGCGCTTAGCAATGAGGGCAGTAAAAAGATTATTCAAGAGATCTAAAAATAAGGATTTGAGATGAAGTGGATTATTCCAATTGTCCTACTAATGATTGTTGGCAGCTTAGGATCAGCCCTGTATTACATGATGAAAGATCGTGGCAATAGCTCCAGAATGGTTCACTCACTCATGCTGCGTATCGGCCTATCAGTCGCCCTATTCATTGGAATCCTACTAGCCCATTATTTTGGACTGATTGAGGCTACCGGCATCAAGGTCGGCACAAACTAAAAGCAACCACCTCAGAAGAGAACACCTAAAAATCAATCGGGGCTTAACGCCCCGATTTTTTATTCTACTTACATCCAGTAAACAGCGATGTAAAGACCAAGCCAAACAACGTCAACGAAGTGCCAGTACCAAGCAGCGCCTTCGAATGCAAAGTGGTGCTTAGCAGTGAAATCTCCACGAATCATGCGGCGTAAAACAATTGCCAACATCGTGCCACCCAGGAATACGTGGAAGCCGTGGAAACCAGTCAACATAAAGAAGGTTGAGCCGTAGATACCTGATGTCAATTTCAAATTGAGCTCATGGTAAGCATGGTAGTACTCATAAACCTGGAAGCCCAAGAAGATTACACCCAAACCAACCGTAGCAGCCAAGCCAATAATGGCTTTCTTCATGTGGTTCTCAACCAATGCGTGGTGGGCAATAGTGATAGTCACACCAGAGCTCAACAAGAGCAGGGTATTAATCGTTGGAATTGGCCATGGACCCATGGTGGTAAATTTCTCAACCAAACCAGCAGGACCATCATTCGGCCAAACCGCTTGGAAGTTAGGCCAGAGCAGTTTGCTCTCTACATCACCCATCCAAGGCATCGCAATATTGCGCGCATAGAAGAGTGCAGAAAAGAATGCCGCAAAGAACATAATCTCAGAGAAGATGAACCAAGCCATTGACCAACGATAAGAAATATCTACGTTGACACCATTCATGCCAGCATTTGACTCAGCAATGGTATCGCCGAACCAGTTATAGAGCACATAGATAACCCATGCTACGCCTGCAAGGGTTAGCGGACCACCCCAAGAAGCCTGATTGACCCAACCAGAGATACCAAAAGCAAAGGCGATTAAACCAAGAGCCGCCATGGCTGGGTGTCTAGATAGTCCAGGGACGTAATAGTATGGGGTTGAATTGGATGACATCTTATTCTCTCTATTCAATCAAAAAATAATCAATTGGACACAACTGCTTTCACTATCAAGAGCAGCACACCCATAAAAATCAGGGCGCCTACAACACCTGCAATGATAATGTGCACAAAACTTAGTGAAGCTACATCTTCCTGCAAACCGGATTTTTTACGCACCCCCAAGAAGCCCCACATCACGGCTTTCATAGACTGCATAAAACTACTTTTCTTCTTCATGAAGATACCCTCGATTTAGGAGCGGGCGGAGTGCCGCCCAATCCCAACTCAAAGAAGGTATACGACAAGGTGATTGTTTTGACATCATCAGGCAAGCCCGAATCAATTACAAATATCACCGGCATCTTCTTTGTTTCATTTGCTGCTAGTGTTTGTTCTTGAAAACAAAAACACTCTAATTTGGTAAAAAACTCCGTTGCGCTTTTAGGCGCATAACTTGGTATTGCCTGCGCACGCACCGGATGACCCAAATTGTTTGTTACTTCATACACAATCTCCGTCATCTCACCTGGATGAACTTCCAAGAAGTTCTTCACTGGCTTAAACGTAAATGGTCCACGACTATTGGAATCAAACTCGATTGTCACCGTACGAGAATAATTAACCTGGGTGTTACCAACCCGGTTAGGGCTAAAGGCACGAACACCATAATCATTCTTACTAGTAACTACGTTAATTCCAGTGACCTCACATAAGGCCTTATACATCGGGACTAACGCATAGCCAAAACCAAACATCATTACTGCTGCAACCAAGAGCTTTAACAAAATCTGACGATTAAGTGATTGAGTAGTAACCATCGCAATATGCGGGATTAACCCAACAAGCTCCGTTTAATCAAAATACCAATAAAAAAAGTTAATACAACACTCAAAAGAACAAACCCTAATCTGCGATTATTGGCAGCTAAGGTTTGCTTTCTTGAAGAATTAAATTCCTGCTTCACGCAACTGCTCCGCATTAGGAGGAGTTTCAAATGTATGGTGTGGTGCTGGTGAAGGCAAAATCCACTCTAAACCTTTGGCGCCATCCCATGGCTTCATCGGAGCTTTTTCGCCTTGGCCACGATACGCTGGCATCACGACGAAGAGCAAGAAATAAACCTGTGCCAAACCAAAACCCAAAGCTCCAATGGATGCAATCGAATTGAAGTCGGCGAACTGAGTTGGATAGTCAGCATAACGACGTGGCATACCAGCCAAGCCCAAGAAGTGCATTGGGAAGAAGGTTAAGTTAAAGAAAAACATGGAAGCCCAGAAGTGGATCTTGCCGCGTGTTTCATTAGCCATATAACCGGTCCACTTTGGACACCAGTAGTAGAAGCCAGCAAACATCGCAAACAATGAGCCCGCTACCAATACATAGTGGAAGTGAGCAACTACGTAGTAAGTATCTTGAAGACCAATATCAATTGGTGCCATTGCCAGGATCAAACCAGTAAAGCCACCCATCGTAAATAC
>JACCDO012426318.1_pt1 | contig 15423 bp, 4 predicted proteins | sample 7446101 | NCBI WGS metagenome assembly JACCDO01 (sample SAMN15323440, study PRJNA562643) | freshwater metagenome | isolation source: river surface water | place: USA:Blue River Watershed | collected 2017-08-16
AAAGGACAAACTATTATTTTTGATTTATCTGATTCTTCTTTATCATATACAACGAATTCATTAAAGTCTGCTTTTGATTTTTCATTATATCTAGATAAAAGTTTTATTCAAAAATTTGAATTTTCTGGATCTGGTCAAATACCCGAAATAACTAGAATTGGAAGAATTGGAATTGATTTAGATGCTAAATTGATACTAAAAATTACTAATAATGTTCCAAAATTTTTATATTATACATTAACTGCCATAAATTTAGATGATAATTTTGAGGTAAAGAAACAAATAATTTGTGATGATGAGCAATTAAATTATAGTTCTATTTCTGTAGAAGACAGTATTTATTCTGGAAATCATATTGTTTCTGGAGTAACTTCATCAACATTTTCTTATAATTTGAAAGGTAAAATACCAGAGAATGAGAATTATTTCTCAAGTAATTCAATTATAGAATACACAACGACTTCAAAATCAGCATCTGGTGGAATTTCAGACATTAAAATAAATAATAATGGAAAAGATTATTTAAAAATTCCAAAAATTGATAATATAGAAACTATAAGCGGGAAAAACGCTATTGTTGAAGCAATTTCCGACGAAATAGGTGTGCTTAACAAAGTTAAGATACAAGATATTGGTTATAATTATTCTTCAGATTTAACGATAAGACCAAAAGCAAAAATACCACAAATATTTAAAATAATTACATCCTCTATTTTTGATTATATCGGAGTAGTAACAACAGGTCTTAATTATACTTCTTCACCAAATTTAATAGTTATTGATGGGTTGAGTAATGAAATTGTAAATGATGTAGAACTACAATACATTATTGGAGAAGATAGAGTTAGAATAATTAAAAATACAACTGGTATAAGTGATATTACGCCAAAAATTATCCCAATAAACAATTCAAATGGAATTGGTATCAATTCAATTGGATATGATGAAAATACTAAAGATGTTCTTGTCACATTTAATGGAACATTTACACAATCACAATTCCCATTTGATATTGGAGACCAAATTTTAGTAGAAAATACTTCAATACTGGGTGTTGGTAGAGGATATAATTCCGAGGATTATAATTATTCGTATTTTACTGTAAATCAAGTTGGAATTAATTTGGGAATAACCACTAATCCAACTATAACTTACAATTTATCTGAGTATTTAATTGGAAATGAAACACCAGGAATTTATGATAATACTTTTATAAATGGTGTTGTCGTCCCAGTAAAAAATATGGTGTTTTTTGATCCCAAATTAATGAAAAAAACATTTTTAGATAATGAAATTGTTCAATCCGGATCCTCTACTGGTATTGTACAAGATTGGGATAAAAATTCTTACTTGACAGTTTTAACTAATGATCAATTTGCAATTGGAAATACTTTAATTGGAAAATCTTCTAATAGTGTAGGCACAATTTCTTCAATTTTTAAATTTGAAAACATTTTTTATGATGTTTCATCTTCATCTGTTGTTGAGATGGGATGGGAAACCGAGGTGGGATTTTTAAATAATCAATTACAAAGGATACACGACAGTGATTATTATCAATATTTTTCATATTCATTAAAATCAGATATTCAATTTTCTGAATGGGATGATATTGTTAGCAATTTAAATCATACAGCAGGATTTAAAAAATTTGCTGACATTACAATTCAGAGTAATATCATCACAGAATCTGTTGGTATAACAACATCAATTGCAACTGATAGTGGTAGTAATACATTTGTAGATGTCGATAGTTTTGCTGATATAGGATCTTTTTCCAATTTTGATCTTGCAAGAGAAGGATATGTAAAGTTTTCTTCTGATTACAGATCTTCGGAAATTTATATTGAAAATACGTTATTGAAAGATTATTATGAGTTAGTTGGAAATAAAGTGTTAATTTTAGATGACATATCTAATTCTTTTGATGGGCAAAATAAATCTTTCACTATAACTTCAAATAATAATCCAGTATTTAAAAAAGACTTTTTGGGTATAGCGGTTAGTATTACTGATAATAATATAATTTTAAATGATCACTTTTTTGTAACTGGTGAAGAAGTCCAATATGTTCCTCCTTCTGATGGAACTGGCATTTCAATAGCTTCTACTTCAATTGGAATTGGAATTACTAATATTTTACCATCTACAGTTTATATTGTAAAAGATAGCACATCGAAAATAAGAGTATCTGCATCTGCATCAGAGGCTCTTAAAACAATTCCAAATGTCTTACAAATTACTTCTGTTGGAACCGGAACTACTCATTCATTTATATCAAAAAAACAAGACACAAAAGTTTTAATAAGTATCGATAATCTTATTCAAACTCCAATAGTTTCAACTGCAACAACAACAACATTATTATCTAATATCAATTCTGGAATTGGTACTTTACCATTACAGAAAACTTTATCTATTTCTAGTGGAGATTATATTAGAATTGATGATGAGATAATGAATGTTATTTCATCATCATCCTCCAATAATATTGAAGTTATTAGGGGAGTATTTGGAACATCTCCAAAATCACATTCAATTAATTCATTAGTTGAAAAAGTTGTGGGAAATTACAATATAGTGGATAATACGTTATACTTTGATACTGCTCCTATTGGAAATATACCCAAAGAAACTACAAATTTTGACGAAATCGATTTTAAAGGCATAACAATAAATTCTACTTTCTCTGGAAGAGTATTCTTGCGATCAGGAATACAAAATAGTTTAACTGAAACATATTCCAAAAATACTTTATATGATGACATTTCTCACAACTTTAATGGAACTAATGAATCATTTGCATTAAAATTCAATAATCAAAACATTACAGGAATATACCAGGGAAACTCGTTTATTAATTTAAATAATATTTTCCAATTACCAAGTACTTTGAATAATGTAGGAGATTATTCTTTAGATGAATCTTTAGGATCTACCAATATTAACTTCACCGGAACTGCAACATCAATATCATATGACGTTAATAACTCAAGTGTTCCTAGAGGTGGCATTATTGTATCTGTCGGATCTACAGGAGGATTTGGATATCAACCTTTAGTTTCAGCAGGAGGAACTGCGATAGTGTCTCTTGCAGGAACTATTCAGAGTGTAAGTATTGGAAATAGCGGTTCTGGATATCGATCAGGTGTACAAATAGTGAATGTGGGTATTAAAAATGATAATAATGAAATAATTGCAATAGGAATAGCTAGTGTTTTGAATGGAAATGTTACTGGTGTTCAGATCACAAATACAATATCTGGTATTGATCCATTAAATCCACCCGATGTTATTTTTGATTCTCCCCTATCATATTCAAATATTCCACTAATTTATAGTTCACAATCTTTACCTGGTGTTGGAACTGAAAGTACGATTGATATTGTAGTTGGACAAGGTTCTACGGTTATATCATTTGAAATTGGAAATTTTGGTTATGGTTATAATAAAGGAGATATTTTAACCGTTGGTGTTGGTGGTAGTGTTGGAATTCCATCTACGAATAGTATAAATTTCAAAGAATTTCAAATTACTGTTGATCAAACCTTTACCGATTCTTTTGCAGGATGGTATTCTGGTGATCTCAAAGTATTTGATAATTTGGATAGATACTTTGACGGTAATAGAAAGAATTTTGCAATTAGAATTAATAATATTCCACAAACTCTATCCCCCAGTAAAAATAATTATGTAAATCCAGAAGATTCTCTATTAATTTTTATAAATGATGTTCTACAAGTACCAGGAAAAAGTTATACCTTTGATGGAAGTTTCATAAAATTTTATGAATCTCCACAAGTTGGAGATAAATCAAAAGTAATTTTATACCAAGGAACTTCTTCAGTTGATGTTATTTTTAAAAATTCAACTCAGACAATAAAACCTGGCGATGGCATAACTTTATCTGGAACTGATATCAATTATATACAAAACGAAAGAATTGTTATTGACCTCAAAACCGCAGATATAATACAAACTAATACTTATTTGGGACCTGGAATAAGCACTAACGATGTTTTATCCAGACCATTAAATTGGAAAACTCAAAAAGAAGATTTAATTATAGGCGGCATAGAAATATCAAAAGAAAGGGAAATTTATGAGGCATCCATTTATCCAATTACAAATATTATTTCAAATGTAAGTACATCTTCAACTGAAATTTATGTTGAAAGTGTCAAAACATTTTTTGATAATAATAGTGAAGGTCCAAGTTATGATATTATTGTTCAATCGCAGGATAGTAAAGTACAATCCATAGCAGAAGCATTTTTAATAAATGATGTAGTTTCAAACATATCAATTATAAATCAAGGTGCCGGATATGTTGAAACACCAAGTATAAGCATATCTGCTCCAACAGGAATTGGTTCAACTGCTATAGCATCTGTAACTGTTTTAAATGGATCAATAACAAATATTAATTTAATAAGTCCCGGTTTTGGTTATACTGTTCCTCCACAGGTTATAATTTCACCACCAACACTTACTGTAGAAAAAATAGATGAAGTAAAATATGAGGGTGATTTTGGGGTTATTACTGGCATTAAAACCACAGTTTATGGAGGTTCTAATGCATTACAATTTGATTTTTACATTCCAGAAAATTCATATCTCAGAGATTCTACAGTAACAAATCCTCCAATACTTATAAGTGGAATTTCTTCTGGTTATTACTTCACCATCTCTGATTCAAATAGTGGGAGTTCTCCTGTAAGTGGAATAATCACATCCAGAACAACAACAGGTTCTATAATAGGTGTTAGCACATTTATTGACAATGTATATCAAGTAGCGTCGGTTTCTATTGGATCTACGAATGTTCCAAATAATTCAAATTTACAGACTGTTGCCAAGGTAATCGTTAAAGCAGATTATTCTCAATTAGTGGGAATAGGATATAGCAGTTTTTATGGAAAATATAGTTGGGGAAGAATAAGTGATTTTATTAGAAAAAATCCAAAATCATTTAATGCGTATAATTCGAATGGATATATTGGAATATCATCCTCACCGATTGTTTATAGATACAATCCTCTTAAATTTAGAGATTATCTTATTTAAACATACATAAATATATAAAAAAACAATAAAAAATGTCTGCGATTATAACTGACCAATTAAGAATTTTAAATTCAAAAAATTTTATTTCTGAAGTAAGTTCTTCAAATAATTCTTATTATTTATTTGTTGGACTACCAAATTCAAATGATTATAGTGAAACTTGGAATGCTTCACCATTATCACCAAAAGATAATTTTGATGAAGAAAATTCTTACTGGGAGAGTATGATATCTTTGAAAAGAATTAATTCTTCTAACATAAGTAGAGTGATAAGAAAAATAACTTGGTCGGAAGGAAGTACTTATGACATGTACAGACATGATATAAGTATTAATAATTTATCAAAACCTTCCAATAAGTCAAGTCTATATAATTCAAATTATTATGTTGTAAATAGAAATTATCAGGTTTATATATGTCTTTATAATGGAATAAGTCCAGAAAATCCCACCGGAAAACCTTCTTTAACTGAACCAACTTTTACTGATTTAGAACCAAAAGAAGCAGGAACTTCTGACGGTTATATTTGGAAATATCTTTATACTATAAATCCAAGTGATGTTGTTAAATTTGTTTCTTCCGATTTTATGCCTGTCCCGAATGATTGGGAAAATAGCACGCAAAACTCTTCTATAAGAAATAATGCATCTATTAGTGGACAGATAAAAATTATAACAATTAAAAATAGGGGATCTGGGTTATCTGCAAATCAGGTTTATGCAAATGTACCTCTGAAAGGAGATGGTAGTGGTGGTACAGCGACAATTGTAACGAATAGTGATTCTAAAGTAGATTCTATAACTGTTTCTAATGGTGGAAGTGGGTATACATATGCTACTGTAGATTTAGAATCCGCAATTGGTTCGATTGGAGATATAAGACCTGAATTTGACGTTATTATACCACCAAAAGGTGGACATGGAGCAAATATTTATCGTGAATTGGGTGCATATTTAACTATGGTATATTGTCGTTTAGAAAACGATAGTCAAAATCCTGATTTTACTGTTGGAAATACTATAGCAAGAATTGGAATTGTTGAAAATCCACAAAGATATGGGACAAATTCATTATTATCGGATGATAAAGTAAGTGCTTTGGGGGCATTAAAATTGATAGGACCTCCAGGTAATGAAGATATCTATGCTACTACATCATTTGCTTCAAATTCAATAATATATCAGAGAGTAGGGACTGGAGTAACTGCTGCTGGAAAGGTGGTTTCATATGACGAAAAAACTGGTGTTTTAAAATTTTGGCAGGATAGAACTCTTGTTGGATTTAATACTAATGGAACAAAAAATACGTCTCCTTCTTATGGATATCAACAAAATAATTTTACATCAACTCCACAAGGAACTGGTTCTTTAATTGTTTATGGTGGCACACAAAATTTATATATTGATACTAATTTTGGAACAGATATAAATCCCGCTAATAGTGTATTAATAAATAATAGAACCTACAATTTAGGACAATCATTTATAGATGGAATATCCAATCCTGAGGTTAAAAAATATTCTGGAAATATAATATATGTTGACAATAGACCAGCAATAACAAGGTCTCAAAATCAAAAAGAAGATATTAAAGTAATTTTGCAATTTTAATCTATCATGCCCCAAGAAACCAATTTTAACGTATCACCATATTTTGATGATTTTGATGCTGAAAAAAATTACTATAAGGTTTTATTTAAACCTGGATATCCCATCCAAGCGAGAGAACTGACGACATTACAGTCAATTCTACAAAATCAAATAGAGCAATATGGAAAACACATTTTTAAAGAGGGATCTCTTGTAATTCCTGGACAATTGAGATATGAAAGCCCTTTTTATGGTGTAGAGATACAACCAGATTATAATGGAATTCCAATTTCATTTTATTTTGATCTCCTTAATGGAAAAAGAATTAGGGGAGAATCTAGTGGAGTAACTGCAGAAATAGTTTATACAATTACAAACACAGAATCTGAAAGAGGGAACTATACAATTTATGTAAAATATCTCCAAAGTGGAGGGCAAGATTTTGCAAATAGAAGATTTCAGGATAATGAAACTCTTCTTTTAGAAACTTCCTTAACTTATGATAATTTTACTATACAATCGGGGCAGGGATTTTGTAATACAATCGTAACTAATGCAATATCTGAAGGATCTTCAGTTTCTGTTGCAAAGGGTGTTTATTTTGTTAGAGGTATTTTTGCAAATGTAAACGATCAAACGATTATATTGGATCAATACGATAGCAATCCCTCATATAAAGTTGGATTTAATGTGATTGAAAAGATATTAACATCGGATGAAGACGAAACACTTTTTGATAATGCTCAGGGATTTTCAAACTATGCTGCTCCGGGTGCAGATAGATTTAATCTAGAATTAGAACTTTCAAAAAGAAATATAGATGATACAAATACTGAAAATTTTGTTGAAATTTTAAGAGTTGTAGATGGAACTCCAATATTTTTCAATAAAAATGCTCAATATAATTTAATTCGTGATGAACTGGCAAGAAGAACATATGATGAATCTGGAGATTATTTCGTAAGACCATTTAATCTTACAATTAGGGACAGTTTAAACGATAGAGTTTTAAACGATGGAATATTTTTTAAAAACCAATTAACTATATCTGGAAATACTCCATCAGAAGAATTGATGGTTTATCAGGTTGGATCTGGAAAAGCTTACGTAAATGGTTACGATGTTGAAACTATTTCTCCCAGATTATTGGATGTGCCAAAAACAAGGACAACTGCAAAAGCAAAAAATTCTTTTGTAAACTTTAATGCAGGTGTTCCATTTGTTGTGAATAATGTATATGGATCCCCAAGAATTGGGATTGGAGTAACTTCTACCGTTAGATTAATGAATAGTAGGGTTAGTGACCCAAATGTTGCATCAGGAACAGAAATTGGATCTGCAAGAGTTTATGATTTTGTTCCAGAAAGTGCTTATGTTGATCAGAAAAGTAGATTTAATTTAAGATTATTTGATATTGATACTTATACTACAATCGTATTGACAAAAGAAATTACTCTTTCTACACCTGCAGTTATAAAAGGTAAAAGAAGTAAAGCTACTGGATATTTGAGATCTAACGTATCCAATTCTAAGACATTATCTTTATATAGTGTTTCTGGAAACTTTTTAGAGAATGAACCCATAAGCATTAATGAGGTTGATGACACCAGATTAATTGTAAGTATAATTGATTATTCAATTTCCGATATAAAATCAATATACTCTCAAGTAGGAATTTCTACATTTAGTGCTGATGTAGTTTTAAATGCCAATTCATATATTGCACCACCTGGAACAACATTTAACATAAACAACGGCGTTGCTAGTGCCGGTCTTCAAAATACATTCATTAATACCATTAAACCTGGAGATTTAGTTTCTTATTCAGTAGTAAATTATTCCGGAGACCCTATTATTAATAAAGTAAGTAGCGTGAGTGCTGGTGGAACTTCATTTGTCTTATCTTCAATTCCTACAGTATCTGGAATTTGTAACGGAACTATTCCCGGTGGAAATTTTGATGTTACAAACATTTATAAAGTTTATGCTACAGTTTCTTCTGCAGATTCTTCATTATTAACGACTCTTAATAATTTAAATATCAATTCTGTGGGCATTTCAGAATCTGAAATTATTCAAAGGCGTATCTTTTCTTCAGTTGCTGTTCAAAATAATTATAGTCTTTCAATTTCAATTGATCCATTAGATATTGATGTATATTTTGAGTCTTTTGATGAAGATAGATTTGTTATTACATATTCTGATGGTTCTATAGAATTAATGAGAAGTGATAAGTATTTTGCGAGTTCTGATAGAAAGACTTTAACATTTTTTGGATTATCTAAAAATAGTGGAACTGCTGATGTTATAGCAACAGTAGTTAATACGGCACCAAGTTCAAAAAGCAAGAAATTTAACAAAGTATCTACTTTAATTGTTTCAAATTCAAAATTTAATTATTCTGGTATTGGGTCAACAACTTTAAATGATGGTTTAACTTATAGTAATGTTTATGGAACAAGAGTTCAGGATGAAGAAATTTGTTTGAATTTACCAGATGTTATTAGAGTTCTGGGAATATATGAATCTACTTCTGTAAATGATCCACAAATTCCATATTTACAATTAACTTCATTTAGTGGAGTTTCTAATAATAACCAAGATTATATAATTGGTGAAAGAATTGTTGGATCTTCATCAAATGCTGTCGCAATTATAGTTAGTAAAAAAGATAGTGATAAGATTGAATATGTGTATTTAAATGCTTTTGCATTTGAAGTGGGTGAAAGCGTAGAGGGTGAAGAGTCAAAAGTTAAATCAGTTGTTGTAGAAAAATATTCCGGAGATAAAAATATCACTCAAAGTTATCTTTTGGATAATGGACAAAGACCTTATTTTTATGACTACGGAAGAATTGTTAGAAAATCTAAAGTTGCAGAACCTACTAAAAAAATAAAAATAATATTTCAAAATTATGTAATAAATTCTGGAGATACTGGGGAGTTTATTACGGCGAATAGTTATGATGTAGAAAGGTTTAAGCATGATGTTCCTTTATTTGATAACATTAGATTAACTGATTATATTGATATTCGTCCCAGAGTAGCACCATATACATTATCTTCTAGATCGCCATTTGAATTTTCCGAAAGGAATTTTGCTTCAGATGGTCAATATTCAAAATATATAATTGCTCCTGATGAAAATTTATCATTAAATTATTCTTATTATCAGGGAAGAGTAGATTTATTAAGTTTAAATCCAGACGGAACATTCGAAGTTATTCAAGGAATACCTTCAGATTTTCCAATTGCGCCAACTAAAAAAGAAAACTCTTTAGATATTGCTAGAATTTATTTGCCACCATACATTTATAATGTGAATAATGTCGAATTTGAAATGACTGAGCACAAAAGATATAGAATGTGTGATATAGCTTTGTTAGAAGATAGAATTGAAAGAGTTGAAAAGTATACAACACTTTCAATGTTAGAAAGTAAGACTGAGAATTTTACAATTAAAGATGCTGAAACCGGGTTAGATAGATTTAAGTGTGGATTTTTTGTTGATAATTTTAGTTCTCACACATATCATGACATAACAAATCCATACTTTAAAGCGGCTATTGACACTAAAACTAATACATTAAGACCATCTCATTATACTACATCTTTAGATTTGCAGTTAGGTTCTGAAGTAATTCCCAATTTCACAACAATATACTCACCTGATAGTTCCCATTCATTTCCTAATGATTTAGGTTCTCTGGGAATTAAAAAAACTGGAGACTTAATTACTTTAAACTATACGGAAGTTGAGTATTTTAAGCAACGATATGCAACTAAAACTGAGAGTGTAACTCCATTTTTAGTAAGATATTGGTTGGGTTTAATTGAACTTAGACCATCAATTGATACATGGATAGAAGAAAGGGTAAATAAAACTTATTCGTCGGAAACAATTGAAGAAAAATTACCTTCCTTACCCGATGAAAATATTACGATCATAAAGGATGAAGATGACGATAAAGAAGTTTATAGAGATAAACCATCATCAAGATGTGGTGTTAAATCAGATTCTTCCGATTGGATAGAAAATGCTAGAAATATATTATCTAAATTAAAATGTTTGGGTGGAATAACAATCAAAAACCTGCCACCCACCACAAAAAGTAGTAGACCGGATGGAATAATAGGAGCAAATGCAATTATAGGAAATACTTTACACTTAGAAGTACTTAAGAGTAGAGTAAATCAATCTGATTTAGACATTATTAATAAGTTATTACCACCAGACGTAGCAAAACAATTTATTACTCAGATAAAAACAAAAAATTCAAATGCAAGAGCTTTAATACAATTTTCACAGTCTAAATCAACTTCAAGTGATGATGAGAGAAGAAAATTAATTAGAACAACAACTAAATCAGAATCTAACACAAAAACTACTGTAATACTACCAGAAATAACAGAAACTGACGGTGGTACTATAGAGCGAGAGAGCGGAAAGCGATCCGAAATTGTAAGATTTTTGAGAAGTAGAAATATAGAATTTGATATTAAGGGTCTAAAGCCAGTCACTAGGTTTTATCCATTTTTTGAGGGGATTGATGTTCAAAACTATATCACACCAAAACTTTTAGAAATAGAAATGATTTCTGGAAGATTTCAAGTTGGAGAAATTGTCGAAAGTTCGCCATTATTTACAGCAGAAAAATTAAGATTCAGAGTTTGTGCGCCAAATCATAAATTTGGTCCTTTTAATAATCCAACAGAAATTTTTCAGAATATTCCATACACACAACAGGTTCCACCAACTTCTTACAGCGAAACTTCTCAATTCATAAATGTTGATACAAATGCTCTTCAACTTCCTTCTGAAATTGAATACTATGGATTGGCAAAAGTTGGAATGACCATTACTGGAAAAATATCTGGAGCAACTGCGAGAATTACTAATATTAGATTGGTTTCAGATAATGTTGGAAGATTGATTGGTTCTCTCTTTATTCCAGATCCAGGTATTGAAGGAAATCCAAAATGGATTAATGGTCAAAATACATTTACTGTCATAGATATTCCATCTTTAGATACAACAAAAGTCACCGAATTTATTCCAAATACAACGGTTAGTGAAAGTGGTGGTGATGGGGAATTTTATTCATCTGCAGTAAGAAATATTACCGATGTTAATGTTGTATCACTCAAATGTATTAAGATAAGACCATCTAGAAATATAAACACTACAACAATTACTAATAAAAAAGAATATGAATATGGAGTTGGAGTTGGATCTACTTCATCAACTAAAAATAATGTAAAAATATGGGAAACTCATGACCCACTTGCACAATCTTTTTATGTTACCGACGACACAGGAGTATTTTTAACTTCGGTTGAAGTATATTTCCAAACAAAAGACGAGTCTCTTCCAGTTACTTTGCAGATTAGACCAATTGCTGCTGGAGTGCCCAGTAATGTAGTTGTCCCGTTCTCTGAGGTAACTCTTACACCAAAGGATGTAAATGTTTCTACTGATGGATCAGTGCCAACAAAATTTACATTTCCCTCTCCAGTTTATTTAAATGGACCTATTCAACAAGAGATTAGGCAAGCTCCAATAGGAAGCAGACAAACTTCAGAATATTCAGTTGTTCTTCTCTCAGGAAGTCCAAATTATAGGGTTTTTGTTGCTGAATTGGGACAGAATGACATATTAGAACCAAATGTAAAATTAACCCAACAACCAACCTTAGGTAGTTTATTTAAATCTCAAAATGGATCAACATGGACGCCATCACAACTTGAAGATTTGAAGTATAAATTGTATAGAGCTAATTTTAATGCTGAAGGACTTGTTAGATTTTTTAATCCACAACTTTCACTTAAAAACAATAAGATTACAGTTACTGGAAGTAATCAATTTGTTCCACTATCTAAGAGAATTATTGTTAACTTAAACTCTTCCAATTATAATGCGGATATTAAACCTGGAATATCCTTAATTCAAAATAATTCATCTGCAAAGATAATAGGAATTGCTGGAGATATTTTAGTTGGTGCTGGAGTATCCATTACTAATGCGGGATTTGGATACACTTCCGGAACATTTACAAATGTTAATTTAATAACTGAAACAGGTTATGGTCTAGGAGCAGTTGCAACTATTGGCATTAATAGTATAACTTCTGAAATAGAAACTGTATCCATTACTAATGGTGGTTTTGGATATACTGTTGGAGATTCCTTGATAATTCCAGAAATTGGATCTGGAGTTGGATTTGGCGGTAAAGTAACGGTCTCAAGTATTTCTTCAAATAATACATTTATTTTAGACGAAGTTAATAGTGATTTTAACGTCGGTATTGGATTGAGTTACATAACATCTTCAGGTATAACTTCATCTATTGGCACCGGAATTAATATTAGTGGAATTACCTCGGATCAATATTATACTGGAACACACATGAAAGTTTATCAATTAAATCATGGAATGCACTCTCCAGAGAATTATGTTGAGATAAGTAAATTCTTGCCCGAAACATCTCAATCTAAAGGGAGATTAGTATCTCCTTTTGAAAGTTCAACAATGACGCTAACAAGTGGAACTGGAATTGGTTTTACACAATTTGAAGGGACGCAAGTAAGCGCACTGAATCCTGGGTATATAATCATCGGTCGTGAAATTATGGAGTACAATCAAGTTAATGGTGATACATTAACAATTTCTCAGAGAGGAATTGATCCTACTTTAAATGGCGCACTATATTCTATACCACGATATTCCGAAGGAACTCTTGTTTATAAGTATGAATTTAACGGAATTTCTCTCCGAAGAATTAATAAAATTCATAATCTATCTTTAGTAGATCAGCAAATTCATCCAACTGATTTGAATAGTTATCATATTAAAATAGAAACTGGAAATACTGATTATGAAGGAAATGTGATAGGTTCCAATAGATCAGGAAATCTTTATTTTAATAAAACGATTCAAGGTGGAAATAGTGGAACAAATGTCACTAATAATATTCAATATGAAGTCATTACGCCAATAATACCAAATATAGTGTTACCGAGAACCACTTTATCTGCAAGAATTAGAACCTTTACAGGAACGAGTGTTGGTGGAAATGAAAAATCATTTATAGATACCGGATTTACACCGGTTGAATTAAATTCTTCTTATTACTTTGATTCACCAAGAATAATTTGTTCTTCTATAAATGAGTCCAGGTTTATAACTGAATCTCCTGGTAATAGATCTTTTTCAATTGATCTTCTTATGAATACTGAAGATTCTAGAATATCTCCAGTTATAGATACATCCCAAACATCAATAGTTCTAACGTCAAATTTAATTAATAATCCGATAGGAGTTGGTAATGATGATGGTTATTCTGATGACCCCAACGTTAGAAACTTAACTTCAGATAAACATTCTGTGGTTTATCTTTCAAAACCAATAACATTAAAATTACCATCTAATTCTCTTAAAGTTATTTTTTCAGCAAGCACCACTACAGAAAATGATATTAGAGTGTTGTATCAAACATTTAGATTAGATTCCCCAAATCTAAGCGATAGTTTTGATTTATTCCCCGGTTGGTCAAATTATCGAGTTGATGGTCAGGGCATAAAGAGAGTGATTGACTTTTCAAAAAATAATGGATCTTCAGATTCAAAAATAACTAAAAGTTCTGACCCATCATTTAAAGAATATGAATATTCTGTTGATGATCTTGCAGATTTTGATGGTTTTACTATAAAAATAATTATGGCATCAAGCAATCAAGCAAAACCACCTTTAATCAAAGATTTAAGAGCTATTGCGACAGTAAAACCGCGAGTTTGATTTAATATGGAATACGAATACATTAAAGTAAAAGATAAAAATAATTTATACAGAGACGTTTTGTCTAATGGAATTGTTAATGGTGATGTTGATGCATATCAACAATACATCGAATCTTATAAAAAGAAATATAATGAGACTCAAAAAATTAAAAACCTTGAAAAAGATTTAAATGACATTAAAGATGATGTGAATGAGATTAAAAGTTTACTAAGGAGAATTATTAATGAATCCAAATGATATTTCTTTAGATGATATTAATAAGATGTTTGAATACGAAAAACTATCAAGAGATATAGATAGTATAGAAGATATTGAAATATTGAAAAATTTCACAAAATCTTATATTAAATTATATCTAAAACAACAAGAAGTTGTATCTAAACTCTAATGGCTCAACCATCTACCAGACAAGAATTAATTGATTACTGTAAGAGAAAGTTAGGTGCTCCTGTGCTAGAAATTAATGTCGCAGATGAGCAAATTGAAGATTTAGTGGATGATGCTATTCAATTTTTCCAAGAGAGACATTTTGACGGTGTTTATCCAACATTTTACAAATACAAAGTAACTCAAAGTGATATTGATAGAGGTAGAGCTGGATATGGTGGAAGTGCAACTACTACTCTTGGAATTGCTAACACTTCAGTAACTGCGAATATAGTTGGAACTGCAACTACTTTTAACTATTTTGAGAACAGTAATTATTTACAAGTTCCACCCAATATTATTGGCGTAAATAAAATATTTACTTTTGATGGTGCTAATACCATTACTCATAATATGTTTAGTGTAAAGTATCAATTATTCCTTAACGACATTTATTATTGGGGAACAACTGAACTACTCAGTTATGCAATGGTTAAAACTTACCTAGAAGATTTGGATTTTTTATTAAATACAAATAAACAAATAAGATTTAATAAAAGACAAGATAGATTATATTTGGACATTGACTGGGGTGCTGTTTCTC
>JACCDO010534444.1_pt1 | contig 15422 bp, 9 predicted proteins | sample 7446101 | NCBI WGS metagenome assembly JACCDO01 (sample SAMN15323440, study PRJNA562643) | freshwater metagenome | isolation source: river surface water | place: USA:Blue River Watershed | collected 2017-08-16
GCAGCTACAAAAGCAAGTGGATATCCCGTTGCTTTTGATGCAAGAGCAGATGATCTTGATAGACGTGCATTGACCTCAATAATACAATAATCTAGGGATTTAGGGTCAAGTGCGTACTGGATATTACACTCACCAACCACACCCAAGTGACGCACTACCTTGATTGCCGTCTCTCTTAACATGTGATATTCACGGTTAGATAGGGTTTGCGATGGTGCAAGTACAATTGAGTCACCGGTATGAACCCCTAACGGATCAAAATTTTCCATATTACATACTGTTATACAGTTATCAGCCGCGTCTCTCACGACCTCGTACTCGAGCTCCTTCCAGCCCAGCAAGCTCTTCTCCACCAGGATTTGCGGTGATAAAGCCAAGGCAATTTTACTTTTTTCTATTAAAATTTCTTCATTTGCACAAATTCCTGAACCTAAACCACCTAAGGTGTAAGCAGCACGAATCATGACTGGATAACCGATTTCTAAGGCAACTTTCTTGGCTTCATCAACGTTTTCAGCCGTTGCAGATCGAGCTATTTTCTCACCAATTTCATTCAATTTATCATTGAATATTTGTCTATCTTCGGTTGCAATAACGGTCTCCACGGGGGTGCCCATGACACTAACGCCGTACTTCTTCAGGATCCCTTTGTTATACAACTCCACACCGCAGTTCAGAGCGGTTTGACCACCCATTGATATTAATATACCATCTGGGCGCTCACGTTTGATGATTTGTTCAACGTATTCAGGAGTTACAGGTAAGAAGAATACTTGGTCGGCTTTGCTAACGGTACCTTCACCGACGTTGGTTTGAACTGATGCGATGTTTGGGTTCATAAGAATTACTTGAACTCCTTCTTCCTTCAATGCCTTGATGGCTTGACTACCTGTGAGTGAGTGAGTAGGTGGTTAGATGAGTGAGTAAGTAGGTGAGTGAGTGAGTGAGTACCTGAGTAATCAAACTCACCGGCTTGACCAATCGACAAACCACCACTACCTAGCAGCAGGACCTTCTTGTATTGAGGGCGGACAGTTTGCTTGTTGCGGATTGGGAAGACCAACTTCTTTTCCTTGTTCTTGACATGGTTTAAGAAGACATCAAACAAGAATGCAGTGTCAGTAGGTCCACCTTGAGCTTCAGGATGGAATTGCGCAGTAAAGAATGGCTTTGACTCATGCATGATACCTTCATTCGAGTGATCGTTGGCGTTGGTAAACAGGGTCTTCCATCCGGCAGGCAAGGTCTTGTCAATAACAGCGTATCCGTGATTCTGTGGGGTGATGTAACACTCACCAGTTAGCTTGTTTAAAACTGGTTGATTTTGTCCACGATTACCAAATGGTAATTTCTCTGTCTTGGCACCAGCAGCTAGCGACAACAGTTGGTTACCCAAGCAGATACCGAAGACTGGCTTCAATTTCCCTTCAGGTGCATTGATAACTTTTCTTAATTCATCAATAGTCTTACCACACATAGTTGGATCACCAGGACCGTTGGATATGAAGACACCGTCGCAATTATCCAAGTCATCGTATAGGTTGAAGTCCCATGGAACTAGCTTGACCTCGGCACCTCGGTCTACTAACATGCGGATAATATTACTCTTGATACCACAGTCGACTGCGGTGATTTTGTAAGGATTACCTTTGCCGAAGTATTGAACTGTTTTCGTGGAGACTTCAGCGACTAAATTGCGCAAATTTGGATCAGCGAAATCAATGCTTTTAGCACTTTTAAATTCAATTTTACCAAGCATTGCACCTTTTGATCTAATTTTCTTTGTGAATAAACGAGTATCAATGCCAGAGATACCAGGTACACCTTCTTGTTTCAACCATTGTGAAAGGGACATTTTAGCATCCCAATGAGAGTATGTATTCGAATAATCTTGACATAACAAAGCAGTTGCATGGATTTGATTGCTTTCAAATGATTTTAATAATCCATATTTATCCTTCTCTGTGAAAGATGGAACACCGTAATTACCAACCATTGGATAAGTTAATGTTAAGATTTGTCCACGAAATGATGGATCAGTAAGACTTTCAGTATAACCAACCATTCCAGTAGAAAATACAACTTCACCATTGACTGGTTTCTCTGCACCAAATGAAATTCCTTCAAATACAGAGCCATCCTCTAATGTAATGATACCCTTGACAACCTTAGAATGTATAATTATGAGTAAATAAGTAACCATAAGTGAGTTGATATCTATAAGTGTCTACCTTGTCAAATTTATCTGTACCACTATTGGTATTCACTGCACGTCTTGCAATACCACTATTTCGTAGCACCCGTATACGATTCAATGATAGAATTCGACTACTCATGATGCAAAGAACGAACACAAAGATAACGGCGACAATCTGTCTTAGCGAGGGACACACTAGGCAAAAAGTATTGGCGCGGAGTATTTCAAATTGATTGAAACACGATTTTTTTGGATTTAATTTTTCCTGAAAATAGACGTATGCAAATGCAATGCTTTTTATGACAACACGATCAACCCTAAGAGTGCGGAAGTAGAATAAAGACAAGAAAGAAGAGGATGTTAGTAAGTAAATAGGGATAATAAGCTATGTAACTGTCCCTATAAACAGCTTTAGTGCTCACAATTAAAATTAATAGAATACTGATTTTAAGCCCATATAAATGAAGACCTTGGTCAATGCGTAGCTGTAAGGGTAAATCACTCTTTATTTGCTTCTTCCAACGCTTCTACTGGAGATTCTTTCAAGTTGAAGGGGCCTCAGGACCTGGGCGATAAAATTTTACAAAAAACAAAAATTAATAAAAAATAACGAAAGATAAATACGAGGTAGATACGTGTGAAAGAACGTATCTCGGCCTGTGAGTAGGTGAGTCATGGAGCGATCATACTTGCTAGCGCTGGTTATCTCATCCCTGATTATTCTGTTGGGATTTTTCCTTCTCGCGTTTCTCATGTCTCCCATATTCACAACTTGTGTTATTGGTCTTATCACAGTTATTTGTGTCTTTTTTCTTCGTGAAAATTGGCGGTTACATGATGCAGCAGAGTTTGAGAATAGATTTTGGACAATAATTGCTTTCGTTTTCTCTTTTTTATGTGTATTTGGAACAGATTCACCATTTAAATTTTCTACCGAACATGTGGGTATTGGATGGGCAATTGTCGTCATCTTCACATATTTAGCTCATATATATGACCGAATTCTAAGAAATCGTGTCATTGAAACTATTCCAAATATTATTGGAAGAGTTAATTCTGCAGAATTTGAGAATGAAACAAGAGAAAGTGTAAAGAGAAAATCAATAAAATTACAAAGTTTGCTTAGTAAAATTGACCATAAATTCTTTTCATCGTCATTAATGAACGTATTTTGCCTGCCAATCGTGCTCAATACCGAGGTCGAAATCATTCAAATATTTGATAACCTAACAACTACTGAATTAAACTTAATATTACCAAATATTCCATTGAGTCGATTCTTTTACAAGATTAAAGATCACTCTTGGAACCGCCAAGACAACCGCACGACGCTCATATCCATGCTGACGATGGGCAAGATTATTTACCTGAATATTCCATCCAAGGTCATGTTGCTAGATGCATTGTTGAAGACAAGACTATCAGCAATGAAGGATGGTGAGTTATACGCTTGTAACATCATTGAGAAGACCACGGAGGATGCGTTGAGTGAGTTGAAAAGCGCCATGGATAATAAGAATGACAGCTATAGTATGCATAGACTCATATATAGGGCAATAAGGTCCAATGAGATAAGAATGAAAATCTTGGGACACATCGAACGTCAAGCAGAGGTGCAGAAGGCATATATGAAGATGGGCGGACTCAAGCGTGGCGCTAGACGCAAGCAATTTGCTTGGAGAAAGATCTTAAGTGACATTGATGACACACTAGAGTGTAGCGGCGGTAAGTATCCCAAAGGACGAGATAGATCGTATCCTGAACACGCAATATACCCTGGTGTCTTAGCATTCTATAGAGAATTAGATTTGGGCTCTCAAGGCAGCGAGTCCGAGGAGTGGGAAAGCGGTAGAGTTGGCAATTTAGTCTTTGTATCTGCTCGTCCACATGTTTATGAAGATGTGTTAGAGAGTGCAGTGTTTAAAAAAGTTGAAAAATTACAAAAAACACGAGGTAAATATGGTTTATACACCTCTCCTTCGCTGCTGGCCGGCGACCTGTCAGCGGGAGGCAACTTCATTATAACCGACAATTTTGAGCCACTGGCGCAGAAAAAGTATGACACAATGTGTGAGTATCTGAAAATTTACCCAGAATTCAAATGTATATTTATTGGTGATAACGGACAGGGCGACGTCCGAGCTGCAGAGATGGTCATGGCTAACGACTCTTTTAAAGACAACATAAAACGGATATATGTGCATAAAGTACAGCCGGTTGAGGACACCTACGTGAGCAACGATGTCTATAAGTCTTATGGGAACCATGATGTTTGCTATTTTGATAACTATGTTGACGCTGCTGTAGACGCGTACCGCCAAGGATTGATCAAGATACTCGGTTTGCGGCGGATAATTGTGGAAAGTTTGTTTGATTTCAACCAAATTATATGGAAAGAAAATGAAAAATATGAAAAATTAAGTTCAAAATCAGTAAAAACATCACAGAAACGATCGTCTATAACACCCAACCAAACGATGCTACTAGACGTGCCCGAGACCAAGAGTGTGAGTGAAGAGGACGACCCTCAAACCCCATCTACTGGTAACAGGAGTCGCTCCACTAGTGAAATGAGTGATCAACTAGAGAATAAGTCAAGAGGTCGCTCTATGTCTGTAAGCAGTCAGCAAAGTGATCCAGTGCTGCATTATATTCCAGAGATTCAAAAGACTTACAAGAGTAGCTACTTGAAACCCGAGTCCAAGCGTGACACCCGACTTCGTGAGCTGGATAACTCAATATTTAAAGCAAACAAGATACTAGCAACGCAGAAGGTATCGACGGTTAATTTTATTGACGAAAATGTTTCGTATTCTTGTGAGCACAAGCCTGGTGCGTACGTAAAATGCCTGGGTTTTGTTGGAATTGTTGTCAAATTTAGGGAGTATGAAGGCGTTTATGAAGTGAATTTACTAGATAATATTACCCAGGCTAACGTAACCGCAAAGGCGTACGTGTTGGCTAACATACTGGAGCCCTACATAATCCCTAAAGACAAGAGTCTGTCTAGCAAGAGTCAGCCCAAGACACCGATGGCATCCAGTGCATCTGCTGTTGTGAGTGTTGCCATAACAGAAACTACTACTAATAATGTTAGTAGTGTTGAGGCAACTGTTGTAACTTATAATGAAAGCGTTGACATGCAAGTAGTGAATACTGACCAAATACCTTTGCCTGCAACCGACATACTAAGCAGCGCAGATACCATTAACAGCACAGATGCTACCAGCAGCAGCGCAGATGCTACCAACAGCAGCGCAGATACCTCCAACAGCACAGATGCTACCAGCAGCAGCGAATAGTGTATATTTGCTCCTCATGTTGTAATGTATAAATAAGAAGTACCTACGTCACTACCTTCGCGCAGTCCGTCTCCATCACAGCAGTGCAGGAGTACCGGCATGCGGCCCTCGTTACCTGATAAAAAAAAAACGAGAATCAAGTAGAGTAGCGAAGGGAGAGTAGAAGAAGGTGTCGACCAACTGCCACGTCTTGGTATTTCACTATTGCACTGCATAACCACTGCATATTGGGTGTTTAAGTCATGTCCAGAAAGCAAGTGGCAGATGTCGAGCATTTGCATAAACGACTAGTTCATTTAGAACGAATAAAGAAGATTAAAGATCGCAAACCAGGTACATCAAACACACTGGACAACACCCCACCAGAGGTTATCGAAGCCATGTATGTCAATCCACGTAAAGTTGCTAAGAAGAAAGAATTTAATCGAACAACAGAACAAGAGAACAAGTGTTTATTACAAAGAATATCAAAAATATTAACTGCACCACCCAAGATTACTGATGCAGACTACAAGAAAATGCGTGCATTGTGTCCATCTACTAAAGGTTTAAGAGAAAAATATGAACAAGCAATCGTTGATAAACATCATGCTGCTTTTATGGAACATTTAAAGACAATGGGACCATATTATAAGGCGAAAGAATGGGAAAATGACTATAGAAAACAATTAAGAAATCAGAAATTTATGCGTCAAGTAAACTACAAGCGACCCAAAGGGTTTGTAGACATATTCGCTCCACCAAAAGAGACCAAAGCAGATGACCGTGAAAGAGTACGATCAGCTGCACATGCAAATCGAATTAGACAATTAAAGCATAGTGATAGTAGCTTGAGCAGACCCAAATCAGCGCAAGACTCGAGTGGTAAACCCTCAAAACCCCCGTTAAACAAATCACGATCACAGAATTCATTGGAGAAAAAAGAAACAAATGAATCTGACTATCAACAGGACTCATTCGAGGAAGTTCCAGTTGAATCGGAGAAACGAATCCAACTTGCATGTGTTGATCGCGTTATAAAAGTTGAAGGTGCCGAGCTGCAGACCTTCAAAGGAGAGGTCACTTGCTATTTACTGCACGACCACTCACTAATCATACAGGCAGTTGCTGTGAATGAAAATGGGGATATGATAGAAGCAGAAGCTGAAATTGATGTGTTGGACTTACTTACTATCAAGGGTTTGCCTGGTGATGCAGTGAGTAATGCGGACATGCTCGAGAGCCTGGCTATCGAGATAGTGAATGATGTAAGTGTCAAGATCGAGAATGAAGAAGCTCGCATTATACTTAAGGTGTTGGAACCAGAAAACGAAGTTGGCGAGACAAGTGATGTGTCGATGAAGCTGCAATCCGATGCTTATGAAGAGTGCATCACGTTCACTAAAGGCGTGGTGATTGATCTACACATAACAAAAGTACTTCAAACTTCAGCATTCTTATCTAGAAAACATAAAAGAGTAACAACACATACCTTCGCACCACATTTATGTGAGAGAGTTGCCGCAATAGCCAAGATAAGTCACATCGTCTCGTCGGATAAAGGTACTATTGAAGTGTTCTTTGTGCATAACTCATACAACCAGTACTCGCCTAGCCCCAGGGTGACGGTTCCTATCGTTCAAGCGAACTCCAAGGTCTCGGCCACCTTTGTGCTGCCAAGTATCATCATCGCCGACATGGCACTTATCAAGGAATATTTTGATAATTTATCCCGTGAAATGCATATTCATTTCATGAATAACGAGAACAAGCTGACGCTTAAGGTGTCCGCGTGGACGGGTGAACACACGGGTGATGCCGAAGAAACGGTCGTTGCATCGGACCCTCCCTCTCCTCATATAACGTTTAAAATGTAATCATTTGTAAGTAATTAATACAGTTATATACACAGTTTCTATGCATCTACAGCTCCGTGAAGTACTTGTTCAGCCCCGTTAGAATGGTGTCGTCGGTGTAAAAAGTGTAGTTTGTTTTGGATTTATTTGGTGGGTAATAACCTTTGTACGAGCTGATCTTGATGGATGCTTGCTGCAGGTAGTCGGCAACACTTACCTTGATATCGTCGGTGTACATCATCACCGGAGACTGCACTGTCATGGACCTGGTGGTAGTGGCGCTGCTTCTGCCGTATATATCCACCACTTTTAAACTAAATGTTCTAGTGTATGACCCATCAGCGTAGTCGCTGCACACGTTGGGTCGATCCTCCGTAACGGATAGTTTATAAGAAATTTGGTATATAATATCAGTCCAAGAGGCTCGGTTATTAGCATTCCAACTGTCATTTTTCACCTTGATATACAGGATTCCTTGCGACGAATTGAAGTGTAAGTATGAGTTATACGCGCTTAGGTTGGCGTAGAGGTAGTCGTGACCCGATGAGTACGGTGATATCCAAGCTACTATGCGATTGATTTTTGCTTTAGAATGAGTGACGTTGAGCTGACCAAATATTCCTCTTTGAAATAAGTTCTCAGTGCTGTGCATGTGAACAGGTCTGCAGTAGTAAGTAAACGACTCGGATTGTTGATGGTGTGGTGTGAGAATTGGAATATCATCTTCATTGTCAGTAGGTGCACTAGTAGGCTGTCCAGTTGGCGACGTTGGCTGTCTTGTAGGTTGGCCACTTGGATGGCTAGTTGGCTGTCTTGTAGGCGACGTCGATGGTTGCCCCGATGGTTGTCCTGTGGGAGATGTTGGCATACTTGTAGGTTGTCCTGTTGGATTTGTTGGATTTGATGTTGGTTGTCCGGTGGGTTGTCGAGATGGTTGTCCGGTCGGTTGTCGACTTGGTTGTCCGGTTGGTTGTCCGGTTGGTTGTCTACTGGGTTGACCAGTGGGCTGCCTAGTTGGTTGTCTCGTTGGTTGAGTTGAAGGTTGACCTGTTGGGGCTGTCCCTGTAGGCGATGATGTAGGTTGTCTAGTAGGTTGACTAGTGGGCTGTCTACTAGGTCGACTTGACGGTTGACTAGTAGGTTGTCTACTAGGTTGTCCTGACGGTTGTCTACTAGGTTGACTCGATGGTTGGCTTGATGGCTGTCTACTAGGTTGTCTTGAAGGTTGACTCGTAGGTTGTCTTGAAGGTTGTCTTGAAGGTTGGCTTGATGGCTGTCTACTAGGTTGTCCTGATGGCTGTCCCGTCGGTTTCCCAGTTGGTTGCCTTGATGGTTGTGATGATGGTTTTGCTGATGGTTGTCTTGAGGGATTCATTGAGGGCTGTCCCGTAGGTTGCCTTGTTGGCTGTGTAGTTGGTTGCCTTGATGGTTGACTAGATGGTTGTCCCGTCGGTTGCATACTAGGCTCCATAGAGGGTTGTGAAGTAGGTTGTCCTGTAGGCTTTCTTGTCGGCTGTGTACTAGGTTGGGCTGAGGGCTTTCCACTCGGTTGTCTACTTGGTTGTCCGGTGGGTTGTCCCGTCGGCTGTCTACTAGGTTGTGATGTAGGCTGATTCGAAGGTTGTCTACTTGGTTGTCCGGTTGGATGTCCACTTGGTTTTCTACTAGGTTGCATACTCGGTTGACTACTAGGTTGTCCGGTGGGAGATTCGACACAACCAGCTAATGTTGAGCCTGTATAAACCGTTTGTTTATTACCGGGACATGCGGTACAGCTACCAGCACCCGCATCAGAATAATAATTTAGTGTACAATTTGTACATGCAGATGACCCAACTGTCGAATATTTTCCTGCCGCACAATTAGTGCATGCATACACAATAGTAGAACCATCACCGCCGATTTTACCCGCTGCACATACTGTACATTTATTAATAGAGGCTGAAGCAGAGTGGTAGTAGTACCCAGGAGCACATTTATAGTCCGCTTCAGTGACCACGAGGAGAGCCAAGAAGAGCAGCAGCAGGAGCACCTGGGCTGTCATTTCTCCTTCTATTTTTACGTTACCTGAAGCCTTAACTCAAAAAATGGAGACCGGTACCAACATAAATGTTATTAATTCTATATTCCCGATGACTAGCTTCCATCTGCATGTACATGTACGCGGTATGCTCATCCGCTACTCCATTCATTGCGTTTATATGAGAAAAGTAACTTAAATGCAATAATTGGACGTGGGTCTGCGAATCTGTGAATTATCAGCGATGGAAAATCCCACCCAAGAATCAAGAAAACCTTTAAGATGAGCTCTGGATTTGATGACTGGAAGGTAGGCTCTCGCTATCGCATCGACAAGTCGTTAGGTATGGGCTAATTCAGCTACTGCTACATTATTAATCTCTACAACAGCCTCATTCTTATTATTTTCGTCATTTCTTAGGTAAAGGCAGCTATGGCAAAGTAGTATCTGCATTCGATACATTAACGGGACAAAAAGTTGCTATTAAGCGTATGACTGATGTCTTTGACGATGCTACAGATGCCAAGAGAGCATATCGTGAGATGAACATATTACGAAATCTAAGACAAAGTAATATTGTTGGATTATTAGATGTAATTTGTCCCAAAGTATTAGAACAAGGTAATGCTGAAGCTATTCGCAATCGAGAAGTTGCAAATACATTAGCATCTAGGGGTGATAGTCATTATATGAGAGGACTTGGGGAAATTTATCTAGTTTTTGAATATATGGATACTGACTTGCGTAAAATATTAGAATCAGCTCAATATATGAATCGTGAACATATTCAGTACATAATGTACCAGCTCTTATGTGGTTTGAAGTATGTTCATTCAGGAAATGTTATTCATCGCGATTTAAAACCCGCCAATATTTTAATTAATTGCAGTGATTGTAAAGTAAAAATTGCTGACTTTGGTCTGTCAAGAGTTGTAGATCCACAAGTTATATCAAGATCCAATAACACCGAGCATCCGTTGATACTGCCCTCACTAACCTCGCACGTACCGGATGAGCATATAGATCCATCTGGTCATCCATTGTTGTATCGAGGTGATATATCAACTGAAATGGATATTAGTGATCATAGCAGCACAATTTTCTCTACTTCTGCCGCACCGGTAGGTGGAGGTATGGGAACTCTTACACCAACAAGGTTGTCTCGCACGTATACAAGGCATGTTGTAACCCGCTGGTACCGAGCACCAGAGGTGATACTGACACAGCCCTATAATTCATCCATTGATATTTGGTCTGCTGGTTGTATCTTCGCAGAGCTATTAGGTATGTTAAGAGACAATGTTCCTAACCATAGGTTGCGCGAACCACTATTTCCTGGGTCTAAATTCGGTATTTTGAGTCACGAAGCAAGTGAAAATATTGCAGAAGTAAATCATCGAAGAAAAAGTCAATTGAACATCATATTCGACGTGATCGGGACTCCTTCCCCGCAGGAGTTGGAAGGAATTGACGAGGTTTCCAAGAGCGAATTATCAAAATTAGATGTCAAACCAGGTAAGAATTTTGCATCAGTTTTTCCTGGTTCGACCGCAGACGAGTTGTCACTGTTGAGGGGTATGTTATGCTTCAACTCATCGAACAGAATTACCGTTGATGATGCCTTAGAGCATCCATACTTCAGTAGAGTTAGACAGACAAACAGAGTTAATGAGATAGAGTGCACGGCGCCGATGAGTATTCTAACAGAGTCTATCGAAGAGGATACCGCTCACTTATACGATAGTGTGTTGAATGAGATTCATTTTTACCACAACGCTAGTAGCAGCGATGATATGGACATGGGGAATTCGAAATAGATTAGAATGATAGCGTAGTAAATATAGCAACATGTGTATTAAAAATTACAGTATCTCTTCATATATACTTTGTTGTAGGACAAAAAGCCATTAATTGATGGGAACATTTTTAAGTGCCTGTTCTCTAATCTTGCGACGATATTGTTCAGGTTGACGAACGAACATATTATAAGCTGCTTCTTGTGCAGGACTATTTGGATTTGGGTTCAATAATAAATCCTGCACAGCTAGTAACATTTGCTTAATGGTAATAGCTGGTCGCCATCCATCATCCTCTTTTAATATACTTAAACATATTGCACCTGATGGAAACACATTTGGATGAAACAATGGTGGATCAAATTTACACTTTGGTGGTTTTGATGGATATTCTTCGGGAAATTCCATGATTACTTTGTAAACTCCGTTCGCCCAATCAGTATCCTCTTTACCAGGTATTCCTGTCTCCCAGCGCATCATATCCGTCGAGTTATCTGCTTTTTTCATTGGTTTAGCATAAAATCCAGCTAATGTAATAAGAAAATGAGGGAATGTGTAAGTAATCATTAATCAACTAAAACACATAATTCTTACCAGGATGATCCTTGCGCCAGTTAGCGCGCTCTGAATTCAGTCTATTTAAGGCGATCTGTGACATTGTAGCACTCAATGTGTAGCACTCAAATGTCGTCTGTGGTGACTGGGACGTCTTCTTCTGAGGTCTTCAAAAATTTCTTCTGCAGAAGTGGTACCGGTAAGTTCAAGTCAAAATTTTTATGTACTTAATTAACAATTCTACAAAGTTATGCGCGACCCAGTCGCCCGCCCGCAAACACTAGCCAACCTACTAACCTATACCATCAATCACTACTAAATCTAACAAAATTTTTTTTTTCACTACTAAAAAATAACTACATCTAACTCACCACAGGAATTACTCACAACAAGAAGTACTCACTAAAGAAATCACTCACGACAGACATTACTCACTACAAGAAGTACTCACGACAGATATAACTCACGACAGATATAACTCACGACAACTACTTTATGCGTACATCAGTGCATAACTATTATCAAATTTACTTGGAAACACGGATACCTCGAGGTGATCGCTTTCCATCGGAACTGTGATTAGAAATATTCAAATCACCCACTCTAATTGTGTTACCATTCATGGAATTACTTAGTGAGCCGCCATGCAAGGATCCGCCATGCAAGGACCCGCCATGCAAAGACCCACCATGCAAAGACCCGCCATGCAAGGACCCACCATGCACGGACCCACCATGAGATGACACATTCGGTGACTTTAATACACTTTCTGCCAGTTCAAATGCAATACTGCTATCAAAGCTGGAAATTGGGGGCATAAACCCCATGACATGATCCGGCATAACCCGCGGTTGCAGTATCGAGTTACCACTTAACGGAATATCGGCAGTATTCCGCATAAGCTTTGACTCAATATTATTGAAATCAGCTGAAGGCTCAATTATATTAATATCATTGATTAAATTAGCCAATTGGACGCGATGCGTATTCATGACTGGTATTGTCGAGCCATAGGTAGGTCTGATTATGTGGTCGTATGGATCAGAGGATGATGTGATGCCACTGGTAAGAGAGGACACACTAGTATCACTACTATAATCAAGTTTTGCACTGGGATTCACACGAGAATTATGAATACCGCGTGGCTGTGGATTCATGTTGAACTTGTAGTCACTGTTATCACTAAAATGTGAATAATAGTCACTTCGAGAGTCTCTATCACAATTTATACTACTATCAACAGTTGTGGAAACGGAATCCGATGAAGATAGCCTTAATTTAGTTAATGCTTTTAAATCCTGGATGCTCATTCCTCCTTCTACAACAGCATTTACAATAGGTGCCGCCAAGGTATTAGGGATTGGTTTTGTTGTACCAGTTACAACATTTGTATTTCTCATGGGAACTCTTTTTACATCATCAAATCGTCTACCTGACTCATCACTACTAGTGCTATATGCATCACTATTATACTCTTTCTTTAATCTAGCTTGTTCTTGTTGCTGCGCAATCCTTGCAGCTGTTATTGCCTTTAATTCCAGTACACTTAATGCTGCATTAGCTGGTTTATTAACTCCAGCAGTCTGAACGATTCTGTTTTTATCTAACTCGGCAATAGTGTTACTAGTGCTGGTGGACTCCTGATACCGTTGTTGTTGCTGCGTAGGATTGTAAGCAGAAGAACGATTATATCTTGAATCCGTAATATTATTAGGATTCCTTGTATATGATGATGGTGAGCTTGTCCAGGGTGCTTGGCCCCTACCACCAGTGCTATACTGTCTATACTTTTCGCTCATAAAAGCGATCTGCACACAGGTAGTGCTCACTAGGTTGAGAAGTCCTGGCTCAAAATTTTATCAAAAATCTAAAAACCACCTGATGTGGTGGAAGTACAGTGTTCCGCCGATCCATATTAAACATAATTAATTGAAAGAATATTACTAATAATGCGGAAGCTAACTACTTACAACGTTTTGATAAGTGAGATTTAATTATTTTACAAAAACACATAAAATCATTAAAATGATAAATATAATAATAATTATAGATATTTCTTTGAAGCTTCTGTTATAGAGATTGCTTTACTAGTAAGGTAATTTGGAATCCTTTTAATTCGTCATAAATCCGTTAATTTCTTGATACAGGAATTCACCGAGGCAAGGGACTTGAATATCGCGAAAACAACAAAACCAGAGAGGAAAAGGCAAGGGTGAAAAATAAAGTAAGATATTTGCATCCAGCTAAGAATACCTCATTCATGGCATCTGCGACGCATGCAGCATCGCCTTTCATTCACAATAATCTCAATAGTGGAGGTTCTGTAGATAATCGATTAGATACCCAAAATAATAATGATTTGGGGGAAACAGAAGTTCCTCATGGTGAAATAGTCATGATTATTGCTCGTGGTGTTGGTTTTCTTGTTGCAATTGTAGCTATTGTGTTATCAGGTTCGATTGTCTTATAACTTTTAGATTAAACTTAACTTAACTGATAACTCTAAATTATGCTAATTTAATATACTATTTTAGTGCTTATATTAATGTTGTTAAGAGCATTCTTGGCATATATTATACATGAATACGGTGTGACAGTGCTGATTGGTTCAGGTAAGGAGAAATATTATCTCTCAATATTTATGATTATCCTCATATATTGTTCTATTGCAGTAATGGTCATGCTTTGGGCCATATTACGATTATTTAATATTCGATTGAAGTTATTGTGGATAATGTTTAATAGATCGTGTTGTTAGTGTATGTATTATTTTGTTATTTCTGTATATAATGTTGATATAAATTTGAAAATCTTCACTACTGTAGTAGATAATTTTTACTTGAATTCGAATGTATAATACTTTATTATTTTTAGTAATAGCAATTAGAATCAAGAAGCTAAAATAAAAATTAAAATGGATTAAAAGAATTTGAATTTAACTGCATACATAACAAACATCGAGACTAGATGTAAGAAAATATGGTATATGGAGTAAAGACCTTAATCACTTTCACTATCACTGTCAGTATCTATCTCCTTCTCATTCTCATCTGATTTCTTTCCCTTTAACTTCTTCTTCATAGGACCTTCAACTTCTAATCGTCTCTTCGTTCCATCATACTCTGATCTATTTGTTTTTAATTTTGTTAAATTCATATAGTCAACTTCTCTTGGACGAGTACTATTAGCTGAATATTCTCTTAAAGTTTCATCTAACTCTTCCTCACTTAATCTGCGTAATGGATCTTGATAATTTACCTTTGTCCTCCATTTTCTTAATGAACGTTCATTAATGGATAATGCCTTTGATATTGCTGTCCATTTATAACCTAACAAACGTAATTTGGTAACTTCTTCGTCTCTTGCAGCGTCTTGCTCTTGCATTTCGTAGATGGATTCTTTGGTGATTAACGTGAACTGAGAAGAGCTGTGCAGGGTGCGACAAACTGGCTTTTCTATTTGACTCTCGGCCGCGGGCAGGCCTGAACATAACTGGCCGATTTTTTTGAAAGGGTAGGGTTACGATTGTAATCGATTTTTGTCGTAAATATTGTAATATTCTTTTTAATTTCAGAAGCAAGATGTTTCATGTGTCTCATTTGTCTTTAAAATTGTCAATAATTAAAGAAAAATAAATTGATATAAAATATAAGTTTAGGTTAGCGTCGTTAAAACCGTTAATAATTCCGATAATTCCATAAATGCAATAAATAGTTA
>JACCDO011724793.1_pt1 | contig 15422 bp, 16 predicted proteins | sample 7446101 | NCBI WGS metagenome assembly JACCDO01 (sample SAMN15323440, study PRJNA562643) | freshwater metagenome | isolation source: river surface water | place: USA:Blue River Watershed | collected 2017-08-16
CTCGTTCCAGAGCTAGACCAGATGCAACCTGTATGATTAGAACCCTATGTTGAAAAAGGGGTATGTCAAATTTTTTGCTCGCTCGCTGCGCTCGCTCGCATTGCCAGAGCGTACACTATAGGGAATGTGATTCTTATTGTGTATGGGGCGAGGCCCGCGAGGGCCGAGCCTTCGAAAAAATTTTGGAGGAGGGGTCTGGCCGGCCGGCGGCCGAAACCTGTATGTTGGGCTACATCGGATTTTGGACACCATCTATTTTTCGAAATCAGAAGATGCTCTGGAAAAGTTTTTGGCCGATGGTCTGGAAATAATTTTTGGAAACCTGTATGTCAACATGCCTTCTTCCCCAACCCCTACCAAGCGCGCACCCCACAGCCTACACTATAGGAATGGTGGTTGATGCACGTGGTTTGTGTGGTTCTGGGGCCACCGGTCGGCCGGCGGAGCGGCGCGCCAGCGCCGCGGAGCCTGTATACAGGACCCCAAACCAACATCCCATGTTCGAAATTTATTTCCAAACGATGTTCAAAAAACTTTTCCAGCCGAAGGTCTCGAGATAAAAATCTGTATGTATGCCAACATGGCATGTTAAAAACCGATGTCAATCCCTATAATGCAAACCCAAATCTACACTATAGGAATTGCTCTTATGGTTATTGATGTTATCTTCTATTGTGAATAACATCAAGGAAAAAACTCTTCACAATCAAGAGAAACACCCATTCTGTTTTTTGTGCCCTTATGCTCTTACTCCGTGATAACGATATCCGCATGGCCGGTGAGCTTGGCAAGAAGCTGTTGCCAGAAGGCAGTGATACCCTGGCCGGTCTTAGAGCTGAGGACAGGGGTATCCAGTTCCGTGAGGTTCTTGTGGTCGCTTCCAGTTTCACTGGAAGCCAGCGTCGCTTCGCGACGGTCGCTCTTGGTCCCAATGATGGTGGTAGGGATGAGACCCGCGTCCTTTTCCCAGAAGGAAATGTTGCGAGCACTCAGCTTGGAGTCCACGGCGTAGAAGATGACGACGTGATGGGCGTTGATGAGGTAGCCGTCCCGTAGACCACAGTACTTTTCCTGTCCTGCGGTGTCCCAGATGTTGAGCTGAATAGAGCCGTAGTTGGTCTGGAATCCAATGGGGAGGACCTCTGCACCGATAGTGGGCTTGTAGACCTTCTCAAAGTAGTTCCGTACGTAGCGATGAAGAAGCGCGGTCTTACCCACGCCACCATCGCCAAGAAAGACAACCTTATAGAAAGAAGTAGCCATTCTCTATTGTGAGACCAAGGGATGCACTATAGGAGTTGATTCTAGTGTGGGTTGTGGTGGGAGTTCAATTTTTTCCAGGGCTTTGCTGGCGCTGGCGCTGGCGCTGGTGCTGGTGCAGTGAAAAAGGGGGCGCCAGTGGCGCCGTGTACTTGCGTACACTATTTATTTACCCTCTTTCACTTACTCCTCCTTCTTCTTGCCCTTGCCCTTCTTCGGCTTCACCTCAGCCTCATCCTCGCTCTCCTCCACCTTCGCCTTGGCCTTCTTCACCTCCTTCTTCTTCTCAGGCTCAGCCTCCTTCGCCTTCTTCGGCTTCGGCTCCTCTTCCTCTTCAGCCGCCTTAGACTTGGACTTGGACTTCTTGCTGGCCTTGGACTCCGTGGAAGACTGGGCCGCCTCTTCCTCCTCCTCCTCGTCCAGAGGAGAGGCCTTCTTCGGACGACCACGGGCCTTGGGCTTCGCCTCCGCCTCAGAGTCAGAGGCTGCAGCCTTAGAGGCCTTCTTCGCCTTCGGCTTCGGTTCCTCCTCTTCCTCTGCATCTGAGGCGGCTCCCTTCTCCTCCTTCTTGGGGTACTGTTCCTCGGCAGGCAGGGCGCTCCAGGCCTCCCACTCTTCCTGGAGGGACTCGGTGCTGAGGTTCTCGGCAGGGTAGAAGCTGTTCTCGCCCTCGTCCGCCGCCTCGCCCTTCGCCTTCAGGAGTTTCCCAAGACGGAGACACGCCTTACGGAGAATCTTCGTACCAGGATACATTTCCGTAAGTTCGGCCTTGATGTGGTTCACGTACTCGTCCCATGCAATGAGACCAGGGCTCCGAGGCTTCTTGATGACGTTGCCGTCCTCATCCAGCTTCGGTGCACGCTTCGCGCGTCCAGTCTTGGTCACGTTCTTCTTATTTTCCTTGGTGAGGAAGATAATCAGATCCTGGCGCGCATTGTGGTCCAACTCCTCCACAAGAGTGCGGAAGTGTTCGGTCTGCGCGGCCTTGGAGGAAGTGGTACGGCTGGTGGAAGTGGAGGTGGACATTTTACACGGAATGCAAGAGATGGAATACAAGAGACGATTACGGTAGTTAACTCCTCAATGCCGCCGACGGTGCCGTTCAATTTTTTTAAAGGGCTTGCGCCACTCTTCATGTCAACGGTCATTCCTATAGTGTAATGCTAAGGGGATAGTTTTGTGGTGTGGCGAGTGGTGTGGCGAATGGTATGGCTAGAGGTGGAGCAAATGGTGTGGCCGGTGGTCTGGCTGGTGGTTTGCACTATAGGGATTGTGGTTAAGGGGGGATTGGTTCAATGGTTGCATGGACCAATGGAAAAACGGTCCAATTGCCTATAAGGCAATGGTAGGCTCCGCGTTGCGGAGCGTCCTGTGGTAAAGGGGTCAGGCTGCAAGGCCGCCGAGGCCGCCGTATACATAGGGATGTATAGGCTCTAGGGCTGCATTGAAAAAGGCCCCCAAAGAAAAAGCCTCGGTCGGTCGTGGTAAAACCACGACCCAGGCTCCCTAAAAGGGAGCGTCGCTTTTCCACTTTCCACTCCTTTTTCCTCTTTCATCTCTCCCTCCTTCCAGCCTTCACTCTAGGCTTACTCCTCATCCTCTTCCTCAGCCTCGATCTTCTTGGTGGTGAAGTTGTAGATACCGAGACCTTCGCCGCCAGTGCCGTCCTCCTTGAGTTCGTAGACCGCGAGCTCACCCTCCACGTTGGCGGTGTAGTAGTGGGTGTCGCCAATCATCTGGACGAGGCCCTTGCCGTTGGTAGGAAGAGTGGGGCCCTCCTCCTTGGCCTTCTTGGCCTTGGGCTTGGGTGCCTCCTCCTTGGGTTTGGGCTTGGGCTTCTCCTCCTCGGAGTCGCTGGCCTCCTTGGCCTCGGCCTTGGGCTTGGGCGACTCCTTCTTGGGCTTGGCCTTAGGGGCCTCCTCCTCGTCGTCGTCGCTCAGGTCCAGGACCTTGGCCTTGGGGGCCTTGGCGGCCTTCGCTCCACCCGTGGTCTTGGGCTTGGGCTTGGGCGCCTCCTCTTCAGAAGAAGAGTCAGAGTCCGAGTCCGAGTCCGAGTCCAGAGAGACCTTGGCCTTGGCCTTCGCCTTGGTCTTGGTCTTCTCCTGGGGGGGCTTCTCGGCTTCCGCCTGCAGATGGGCCTTCAGAAGCTTCTTCAGATCCTTGTCCGAGAGCTCCTTCAGTTCCTCCGAAGGGTAGTGGCCGAGGGCCTTGAGGTACGACGCGAACTTCATTGCACCGGTCTTCACGCCGAGAGACGTGAGGCGACCGCTGACGGTGCTCATGAAGGTCGTCCAATCCGTAGGAGCACGCTCGGACGAGCCACGAGGCTTCCCAGACTTATTGTTTTCGGCAATAAAGCGCATGAGATCCTGAAGCTCAATCCAAGTCATCTTCTTGGGCTTGGTGTTGTAGAGGCGTTCCTCGTAATCCTTCTTGCTTTCCTTGGTGGTAGACATTCTGGATCGTTCCGTTAAGTGTGTATGCCGTAGACTTATAACACACCGATTCTATAGCTTGAGTTTAGGCCGATTAAGCTTAAATTCACGATAGATAGCGGGGAACTAGGAATGGAGGGGGGTCCCTAGCTTCAATTTTTTTTACAGATTGATTATGTGGGGGGTTTACCCTTTGGCTTCAATCTATAGGAAAAATTGAAAGCTTGATTTCAGGCCTAGAATCGCGTAAAGTCAATCTGTAAAAAAAATTGAAGCTAGGGACCGGTCCAGTTTTGGAGCTACCCCTTGGGAATGGGGGAGGTTCAAAGCTTACCGTAAGTCCACTGGCAAGTAAGCTTGAAGACTGTGTGTTCGTAAGTCCACTGGCAAAACATGCATTAGAAGAGTAAAAGCTTAACGTAAGCCCATTGGCAGTTAAGCTTTTCAGGGACCATTCTCCTCCAGGCGAAAGCCTGGAGGCCCTTTTTTTTACGTGGGGTTTGCACGTAAAGCTTAGGGTCTTTTGGCCCCCTTTCCCTAAGGCCTTTCCGTATAGGCCTGATAGCGCAAGCGCCTTACCCAAAGGCGGTTTTTCCTTGGCGCATAAGGCCTTTCCGCCTAGGCCACGGTAAGCCCCTTGGTAAAATTGACGCCACCACAGAACCATCCCTATAGTTCCCCGCTACTGTTTACACTATAGGATTGGTCCTTTGGTTGTTAAGCATACGGTTGTGTTATAAGTCTACGGCATACACAACTTTCGGTCTCATTTCCAATGGAATTTCTTGCACGTAAGGAAACGGCCTACCAGGCTGCCTACACTGCCTTCAAGCGCCACGAGGCGTGGGGATGGCATCGGCTCGCGCCTTTCAAGGTGGAGGCGGAGGCGGAGGGTCTTTCCCCTATGGAGGAGCAGGAGAATGCCACCATTCAGGAGGGCATTGCTACCTACAACCGTCTGCGCGAGGAACTCCGTGTGGCGAAGCGTCGTCTCAAGAACGCTCGCTACAAGGCGAACCGGCGTGCCCGTAAGGAGGCTGAGGCAGCGGCGGAGGAGGAGTCTGAGGGCTTCACGGCTCCTGCTCCTACCCCTTCGCCCCCTACCGCTTACACCGATGAGGACCTGGAGGAGCTGCTGGAGGACCTGGACGATGAGCCTTGTTGGGGCGAGGAGATGGATGCACGGTTGCAGGCGGTGGCCAGTGGTCGTGCAGCTTCGGCTTCGGCTTCGGCTTCCGCCAAGACGGAGGCTGAGGCCAAGGCGGAGGTTGAGGCGCTGAAGAAGGCCTGCCCCGCCCACTACTACGCTGAGCTCGCCAGGGACTGCTCCTGGTCTTCCCAGTACTCCAGCTACTACTCTGCCACGAAGAACTTCCGCCGCTTCGCGGTGAAGGATGGGAAGGCCTCGTTCCAGGTCGCCAAGGACGGTGCCTGCTACGAGGATATGCCTCTGGACGTGAAGAAGCTCCTCGTGCCTGGCCTCAAGCGCTGGGCCAGCGTCCTTGGCCTCCCCTACGCCTCCAAGATGTGGCGCTGCGACCTGGAGGAACTTCTCCAGCCTGTCCTGGAGGTGTTGGCCGCGGGTCCTAAGCTGCGGTGGTAAGGAGTGAAGGGGTGGGACGGGTAAGGAACGGCAAAAAACAATCCCTATGGTTTAACACTGTAGGAATTGTTTCCTTTGATTGTGGAAGGTTTTTTCTTTGCCGACGCTAGTGCCCAAAGCAAACAATCCTTATAGTGCAAGGCGCGGCCGCGGGGTGGTGGTGGCGCTGACGGCGGCAAGGCCCACGAAAAAATTGAAGTCGGCCACAGAACACTCCTATAGTTCCCCGCTAACGTTTACACTATAGAGAATATCTTTAGTTCGTATACATTCGGTTGTGTTATAAGTCTACGGCATACACAGCTCGCTGCGCTCTGATAAGAATGTCGGTCTCTAATATTATGGATGGTCGTGGAAAGATTTCTGTAAGTTATCTTCCCAATGAAATTCAGCAAATTCCTGGAATCCTTGAAAGGATGAAAATCATGGAAGAGAGCGTTGCCGCCTTGAAGTCCGAGCTTGCCGCTGCGAAGGAGCGCCTGGCCGTCTACGAGGAGAAGGAGCGGCTGGAACAGGAGGAGTTGGCCCGCCGCAAGGCGGAAGAGGAACGTCTCGCAGCCGAGGCGGAGGCCGAACGCAAGAAGCCTTTCCTGCAGCGGCTGCGGTCCTTCTTCTAAAGGGTTGTATGGAGGAGGGTCCAAAAAACAATTCCTGTGGTGTAGCACTATAGGGATTGTTTCCTTTGATTGTGGAAGGTTTTTCCACGCCACGCCGGTCCCACAACAACCCCTATAGTGCAAGGCGCGGCAGCGGGGTGGTGGTAGGGGTCCGGTCGGCCGAGCCGAGTCAGAGCCAACATAGTTGGCTCAACAATCTCAGCTTCGCTGAGAGAGCGAAGCGAGGCGAGTGTACATGGGTATGTAGACATGAGAATCTAACATGCCTTCTTGACATGAGATTTCAACATGGGTATGTCAACATGGATTCTCAACATGGGAAAAGTCTATGTCAAGTCCAACATGGAAACCCTATGTCTTCCAACATGGGAAATCCAACATGGGTATGTACTCTCCCCCCTTTCCTTTTTCTTTTCGGTAAGCGCCTTCCTTGAAAGCAGGACCAAAGCTTTGAAAAAATTGAGGCCGGTCTCGTGGCGATTCTCTAAGTTCCCCGCTATTGTTTACACTATAGGAATTGTTCCTCTTAGTTGTTAAGCATACGGTTGTGATATAAGTCTACGGCATTCACAACTTTCGGTCTCGTTCCAAATGGATTACTGGCACGAACATTACCCCTACCTTCGTCATCGCGAGGACCCTGCTCCCTATCGTGCTCTTCCTGAGTGGATGGGGGCCTGTGCCTTGACTGAGGGGGGTTGGCTTCCGTGCGCTGAGTGTGTGGAGTGGGATTCGGCTGTGGGGCGTTGGGTTGCAGCGCGTGAGTGCTTCGTCCCTCTGAACCGCCACGTGGACGGCATGGGTCTGTATGATGTGGTGGAGGACTCGTATTGGTCCTGCCCTCATGCCGAGGTCTTCTACTGCGACTTCCAGTGGCCGTGCTTCCTTTACGCCGACGGCTCTCGCTACAAGTCCTGGGCCGAGCATGGGGAGGAGGAACAGGCTCGTGTGGTGGAGGCGGCTGGTGGTCTGGAGGCGTTCAAGGCGGCGGAGGCCGAGGCGCTGAAGAAGGCTACGCTGGATACAATGGACCCTGCCTTTCACGTCAAGCATCTGAAGAAGATGGCGGTGGACGAGGAGTACAAGGAGTCTTCGGAAATGGCGGCCTGGTTGGCGTCCATGGAGGACAAGAAGCGTGCTGCAGGGAAGGATTGGGACCTGAAGGTGGCGTTGCCCTGCAAGTACGCTGTCCGCATTCACTGGAACGAGAAGGGCAAGCAGGAGAAGGTGGTGACGTACGAGTACAAGCATCCTTTCACTGGGCGGAAGAGTAAGCATTTCCATGCGGAGTGCTGGATGCACGAGTACGTGGACCCCAAGACCAAGAAGGCGATGGCACCGCACAAGTGCAATTGCCTTCATCCTGGGCAGCCTGGGTGGGACGACAAGTGGCTCGTGGACCCTACGTGTGTGTGGGTGTATGACCGGTATGATGACTGGTGGAAGTACACTTACTCCATGGAGGTGAAGCAGTGGGTCTACGACAACTCGCGTCGTAAGGAGTACGCCGACCGTGTTCGCTCTAAGGGCGAGGGCAAGCCTGTACCCAGCGCCAAGCCTGTAGAGGCCAAGTCCAAGGGAGAGGCCAAGGGTTCCGCTAACGCCGGTGCTAAGGGGCAGGCCAAAGCCAGTGCGAAGGGCGGCAAGTGGGCCACTCCTGCCGCTGGCGCCGATGCGGACGACGGCTGGCATACCGTCGCTCGTGTTGAAAACACGAGCCAGGGTCGCTTCGCGACCGTCCGTAAGTAAGCGTGAGGGGCGGAAAAAAAGGCGGGACTGATTTGGAATCAGCCCCCTTTCCTTCGGTTGACAGATTTGGTCATCAGGGTTTTTCCTTGCGCTTACACTAAATTCCCTATAATGCTTACACTATAGGGATTGCATGGATGGGGGTGCATAGCCTTCGGAAAAATTGTTCACCCCCGTCGTGGGGCCAGAGAACGTATCTACTCCTTTCGTGAAAGATGAACGCCTTTGAGGAATTCGCCGAAGACTACGAGCCTGGCCGCATTGAGGTTATTGCCCAAGCCGGTCGTCGTCTTCGCTTTCACGACCGCTCTGCACCGAACTCCCTCGTCGGCCTGACCCGTGTTCCCTTTGAAGATGGCACAACGATGGACTTTGAGTTCTACAAGCCCGCGGTCTACGAGTACAACGGTATTCCCTATAATGTGTTGCTCTCTGTCGTCCTTCGGACCTACCACGGCGGTGATGAAGATGCTCTCTCGGACCTGAAGGTCTACCTCGTCCTGGACCATCCCAATGAGAATGAAGTTCACGACGCCTGTTTCACCATCACCAACTACGGTGCCGATAATCAGGAGACGAGTGAACTTACGCTCATGCAGCTGGATGAGTTTGTGGATAATCACGAAGAAGCGTATGACCTCTATAACTTCCTCTACGATTACGGTATGGATGGTGTCGCGATTAAGGATGATGGGGGTCGTATTCTGGATATGCGGTATGCCATCCCCCAGAACGAAGAGCAGGTCCAGAACGTTGACGCCCATATCAATTGATACGAGTAAGGGTTGGGCGGAGTGAGTGTGGGCTGTGAAAGAGGCGCGAATGTGGCGCTTTTTTCCCCATTCCCTATAGTGTTTTTCCATGGACTTGCATTATAGGTGTTGACTCTCTGGCAGCTGTTAGGCTTTGAAAAAATTGACGGGCCGCCGACTGGGGATTCTAGGGTATCTTCAGTAGACACTTACGGGATTGAAAAGATGGAACTTTCCAAGACTCTTATGCGCTCTATCACTCTCAAGGTCGTGATTCCCAAGGGGAAGCAGGCTGCTGCGACGAAGGCTCTTCAACGTGTGGGGCTCAATTCTCTTGAGGATTGGGCGACCAGTGTGGAAGGAATGCTGATGGAGCGGAAGGCCTACATGGAATTGGTGGAAACTCGGTACAACGAGTACTCGTCCAAGAACGGCGCCTTCATCTTCCAGATGGACTTTGAGGGCACGGAGGGACAGCTCGTCCACGTCTTCCACACCCCTGGTCTCGTGGACGCTCTCAAGCTCGTTGACCCTTACGCTGCGGCGGCGCTTATGCAGCTGCCTATGCTCTCAGCTGGGGTCTACCACATCGGCTACGGTGGCGGCGACCCTCTGGATATGGAGCTTCCTCCTCTCTCTCTGGCTACGCCTCTCCCTACGCCTGTGGTGCCTCCTGCGCCTGAGCGTTCGGCCCCTGTCAAGGAGGAAGAGCGCCCGCCGTTTGTGGAGCCGCTTCATCGCATGACTCCTGTGGTGGAGGAAGTGTCCATGAGTGGAAGCGACAACATTGTCGCCTTCGCCGATGCCCTTGAGGAGATGGGTGGACTGGTTGCTCCGCCTGTCAGTGAAACGCCTCTCAGCCCTGCGCCTCTCAGCCTTGCGCCTGACAGCTCTCGGTCGGTCAAGCGTCTTCTCGTGGACTCCGAGGACAGTGTCCTTGCCTTTGACCTCACCATCACCTACAACGTTCCGCGTACAAACGCGGGTCAGTTTGAGGACTGGGTGGCAACTCAGTGGGTCCACTTCTACGACGCCGTGCCTCTGAAGCCGAACGAGAAGAAGTTCTACGATGTGAAGTTCTTGGTTGGTACTGGGGTGAAGCTCACCGCCTCTTTCCACGCGCACATTGACATGTTTGAGGAAATCTTCAACGATGAGGTTCTCTATCATCTGGAGGAAGTGGCTCGTGTGTGCGACGACGAAACCATCTACGTCCAGGCGCCTTATGTGGAGGGGACCGGTGGGGCTGTAAAGTACGAGCCCGTCCTTAGCCACTATATCACTGTGGGCAAGACCAACGGATTCTCGTGGTGCTTTGGCGGGTGCTTTGGGGGGATGGGAAAGGCGGCTTCTCCTCGTGTGCCGCCGTCGCAGGTTGAACGGAGAAAGTCTCCTTCCAAGGCCGAACAGCGCTATGAGGAACTCGGTCGCAAGTGCATTGAGCTGGAGGAGGAAGTATCTCAGCTGAAGGAGCGCCAGGCTGCCCTCCAGGCCCAGATTGCAGAGAAGGAGACTCGGATTCGCATGTTTCGGTTCGCACAGGATGAACTCTACGATACGATGGAGTTCTAAGGTGGCAGTGGAGTAGTGGTGGTATAAAAACACGGATGGAGCGTGTTCCCTTGAATGTGTAGGGTTTTTTCTACACATCATAAAAATTGACGTGTAGAAAAAGATTTAAGAGAAGACCAGAAACTAGCACTATAGGGTGTGATTGACAGCACAAATGATTTATGACTTTTATACAATTGGTATGAGGGACGGGTTAAGGGACGGCACGAAAGATGTGACCTACGTTGGTTCTTCGAACTCTTTCAGTATTGGTCTTACGAAACTACTGGAGAAGATAACGGAGAAGTTTCCGCCGCCGGTGCATGGCCTGCGGCTCGGCTTGGCGGTATCAAAGGACGTGGAACAGTTGCGCGACGATGATTGTTTCCTTATTCATGTGACGGCGCTTGGGCGTCAGTGGTATACGGGCGTTCATTATCATCAGGAGAAGAAACAAACGGCGCGTGATTATAAGGAATTGTTTCTGAGGATGCATTCTTCGTATAACCCAGCGGTGGAGTATTAGTGGGGGCCAGGCAATGGCCTTTTTCTGTTAAGGGGGCGCGTGCTTGGAAAAAATTGAAGTCCCGTGGGGGATGCACTACCTCGCAAAGCGAGGATGGCATTACATGCCAGCAGGGTATCTATTCTTCGGTGGCATTTGTGGCTAAGATGATTCGCTCGGATTATTATTTGGGGTTGGGTCAGGGGAACAACTCTGGCTCAGTTGATGCCGCGATTGTATTCCAGGTGCTGGTGGATAAGGATGGCGACCGAGTCTTGGAGAAAGTTGTACCCCATGTTGGAGGGTATGTTCGTACGCATTGGTTTGAGGGGAGCGGTGCAAATGCGATGAAGAAGAGTGAATGCATGTTGGATGAAGAGTGGAAGATTCACGGGCGGTACGAAGAATGGTATGGAAACGGTCAGCGGAAGATGCTGGTGTCATATCATCATGGAAATCCATGTGGGCCGTTTGCATTTTGGTCGCCGGCAGGGGTGAAGGTGGCCGAGTATGAGATGACATCGGTCGCCGACATGGGATGTGGGGTATATCGGCGGTGGGATGAGGAGGGTCGGCGTACATTGAAGGTAGTGTACGAACATTCCAAGCCTGTCTATGGTGGATATGCCTGGTCTAAGGATGGACGTCGGCGGCATATTTCGGCACGAGAAGTGGAGCGCATTGTAGGGATTGTGTCCGAGGATTAAGGGGCTGGGGGCTGACAAGAAGGCATGTATGCAGAGGGGGTGTGTTAGGCCTGGAAAAAATTGAAATCCGCCGGTGTGGTGGTTGGGGTTTTTATCTGAAATCAACGGGTAAAGACGGAAGAAAATGGCGCGTACTCGTTCTGGAAATGCTACGACTCCTGCGGTTCGCTCTGGGCCGAACATTATGAAATTCTCCAATGCATCGCGTTCACTGAAGCCGATTGTGGTGTCAAAGCCGGTCGGTCCTTCTCCTGCATTTGCGAGACCGTTTGTGCAGCTCAAGGCGGAGCGTCGTACCCTCTTTCGTATTATTCAGGAGGCGAAGATGGTGCGGTGCATGACGACGGAACAGGACCGGCTACAGGCGCTCATGCGCCGACCAATGTATGGGCCACGGGCACTTCTCAAGGAGCGACTCCAGATTCGTGCGTCGTACTACCCCACGTTTCGTCCGTACTTCATGCGACACCTGGATGCTCTCAACTCGCTGTCCTACCTTCCCAAGGACCGTCAGGCGGCTGCGGAGTACGTGGCGAAGGTGAATAAGGAGCTGGATACGTGGACCTTTACGCCAGACCGTGTGGAGGAAGGTGGGATGGTGGAGTAAGGAGTTCGCGAAGAGAAGACTAGAGGGATGCACTATAGGGGATTGGGCCTTGTGGTGCGGAGGGTTTTTCTTTGAGACAAAGGCTTTCCCCAAAGAAAACGGACAGGCTTTTGAAAAAATTGACGCCGGCGGGTCGGTGGGGTTAGGTATCTGAATTCAGGTATTTCACGAAGGAGAAGAATGACGTTCTATCGCGTGAATATCAAGGTCATCGTCCCTGAGGAGAAGCAGGCGGAGTTGCTGGAGGTTGTCAAGGAGAAGAAGGAATGCAGCGACCTGCAGACCTACTTCACCGAGCACTTTGGGAAGGTGATGAGTCGCAGTCTCAGCCATGCCAAGAAGGTCAGCGGGGCGAAGGACCTGAGTGGAAGCGTCATCGTATGCGCGATGGGGGATACTCGTGCGGACTTCGTCTTCAACTACGGACTCCAGGGACCGTATGACGACCTGATTCGCTTCCTGGAGAACTCCTACGTGCAGAGCATCCTCAAGTTCATCAGCCCCTACTCCAAGTCCATGATGTACCGCCCCTACGACAAGGAGAAGAAGCCGCATGGGGACTTCTACCTCCACATTGGCGAAGGGGGCTTCAACTTCAACCTGCCGCACATGAAGCTGGTGGGAGCGACACGTACGTTCAAGGGCGAGGAGGGTTCGGTATCAGCGCATAAGGCAGTGCCGGCAAGCAACTCCTATAGTGCAGTCGCCAAGGCACGCGTGTCAAGCCTTCCTCCCCCTCCTCCTCTTTGCCCTCTCGGCACGGTCTCGCAGAATCTCACGTATAAGATGCGCGAGGCCAAGAAGGTGGAGCAGGAGCATGCGAAGGCGGAGGCGGACCTGAAGGAACTCCAGAAGAAGCTGAAGGAGCTTGCTGCGAAGCGGACGACCCTCAAGACGGAAGTGGCCCACCTCAAGAAGGAGCTGAAGAAGCTCATGGAGGAAGAGGAAGAGGAGGACTCGGATGAAGAGGAGGACTCTGACTCTGACTCGGATGACGAGGAGTAAGGAGGTGTAGACGGAAAGAGTGATGAATGAGGAAAAAGGAGTGATGAATGAGGAAAAACGAATGAGGTTTTTTTACCCCCAGGCATAAAAAATTGAATCGCGAGCCAACCCCTATAGTGTGTATCCACGGTCTGCACTATAGGGATTGTTTCAAAATGTCCACTAACGCTGCCCCTCTTGCCGAGGTACCCAAGGTTGTCCGTTATTACGAACATTGGGTCTTCATGAAGCGGAATGCCGATATTGATTATGACATTCCTCCTACGGTGGTCGCGTCCACATGCAATGTGGAGGACGCGATTGACATTATGATTGAGGCGGACTTTGATATTTACGATGACGAAAAGGCGGAGATTCTGCGGCACATGTGTATTGGTGAGTTCTATATGATTAACGATGACACCTGTGTGTGGAAGACGCGGTCGGTGCGGCGGCGGCTGATTATTTGGGACCATCGCCAGCATTATGACCGGCGCATGGATACGGACAATTTCATGGAGGTTTGGGTTGCCTATCGCAAGTACGTAGACTATATTGAGAATTGTTATGACAACGACTTGCGATTGACAGAGGAGGAGAAAGGAGTATTGCGACGGCAGGCTCCCTATGAGGACCTGGTATTTCCAGAAGAGCATGTCGCAAGTGTTGTAGCGGCCGCACAAGCACAAGTGCAAGCGTCAGCGCAAGTGCAAGTGCAGGCAACAAGACCAAATGTGGAACCCATTTACAGTGCGTCGGCGGAGTCCTGGAATGGTGCGGCGACTCGGTCCTTGGGGGAACTCCCTTTGGCCGGCACACAAAATCTGAAGAAACGGCCGGTGCATATGAGGTACGAGGAAGATAACGCATTGCGTTATCCTGGCTCCGCGTTGCGGAGCGACGGAAGTGTACAAGGAGAAATGACTCTTGATGAGGAAGAAGAGTTGGTCCATACGTTCAAGCATGCGCGTATTACGCTTGCATCACGCGCGGAGGACTCAGAGGTAAAGGTAATGGACGAGGATGAGGACGACGACCTGTGAAAGACCTGGGGGGATGCACTGTAGGAATATTTTGAATAACGGTACTAGAATTGGGCGTGATTTTTCCTTTGGAAAAAATTGAGGGATCGGCCGTGTGTTTGTATGAGGTACATCTTGTGGCGTCCTAAGAAAAATGAATCCGATTCTTCCCGCTCTTGCACTTGTACCTGAAGTGATGGCGGCAAAGGCGGAGGCCGACGCGGCCGGTACGACGGTCTACGTGGATTATGTGCTTCCAGGCTACGATTACCGCTTCAACGTCGCGATTCCAGAGTATGGGATTGCCGTGCCCTACAGCATCTTTCACCAGTCGCGGGTGGTAAAGCTGACTCTTGCGCAGGCCATTGCCCGTGAAGAGGGTCGTCTTCCCATTCGCATTCCCTATAGTGCGACACAGTTTCCTGTACGGGTTCCTCACACAGGGGAAATACGGTACTGCTTCTTGGATTCCTATATGATTGAACTATAGGGATTGTTGTCTTAGGAGGGGGGGGAGGGTCATTCCGTCTCGTATTCAAGGCCGAGCCACTGAAAGAGTTCTTGATAGTATGTGGGGCTTTCTCCGTGGAAGACAGGGATTCCCTCTTTTTTGTTGAACTGGCGCATCGGTTTCTTCTTCGGCTCGTTGTAGATGTTCATGAGGAATGTGCTGAGGGTAAATGCATATTCAATGGTGAATTTGGCGCCGAGTGCGCTGGCGTATTCAAACTTGAAGCCAGGGCCGGCATAGAGTTTGGTATCCACGCTGCCGGCGACATTCTGGTTCTTCTTTTCCACGATTTTAAGGGTGTAGTGTGCGGTGTCGGCGTTCTTATAGAGAATACACTCATCAGGTTCACGATAGAGTGTGGCGTTGAAATGCTTCTTACAGTACTTCTTGAGCGCCGACTTCTGGAAGAAATACCATTCGTCGCCGGTGGCGGCGTCTTTCTTTGTGTAGTAGGTGTTTCCGCCGGTCTCCTTGTGGAGAGTGAACCCGTTTTTGATAAGAAGGGGAATAATGGAGGTGCGGGCTTCAAAGGAGAGACCATTCTTGTTGGTATTGGCCCCACCTGCGCCTGTTCCACGATTCTTTAGAGGGGGCGGGGTATTCGCAGAGGCGGAGGCGGCGGTGGCTGCACCTGACCCTGAGCCAATTTCATCCAGAGCAGCACTCAGGTCGCCGGTAAAAGTCTGAAGAGGACATGACGACGTAGAATCCATTTTCTATAGTGTTTGCTTTGGGTTTGAACTATAGGAGAGTCCGATGTTTAGATTCATCTGTTGAATCGTTATTTCAATTTTTTTTCATACTAGAATTCTACTATGAAAAAATGGAGCTATGGAATGGGCGCGGTGGTGGGGGCGGAGGGGAGTAAACTATGTATTCCATACGAGGACTTCCATTGCGGTTGCGCTTGGATTTTTGGAGTTGATTGCGCGCCGGCATTCCACGGTTTCAATCATATATTGGGGCACAGGGAATGCTTCGCGGACCAGAGGGGTATCTGCATTACTCATAAGGATATTACAGCCGGATTCTACCAGGGCGGCGGCGCGGGCAAATAGGGCCTTATGTTCTTCTAGACCGAATCCATCCTTGTTGTAGGAGACAAAGGAGTCTTTTGCC
>JACCDO010687660.1_pt1 | contig 15420 bp, 12 predicted proteins | sample 7446101 | NCBI WGS metagenome assembly JACCDO01 (sample SAMN15323440, study PRJNA562643) | freshwater metagenome | isolation source: river surface water | place: USA:Blue River Watershed | collected 2017-08-16
AATGCTTGTCTTGTTGTTGCTCTCAAGTCGCCTTAACAAATTAAGTAAGTGAGTGGAAGATCTAGTAACTAACTGTAAGTAAGTAATAACATTACCTTGACCATACGTATCAGCCATATTATCTAATTCTTTATATAATAATGGTGGTATTTCGCCAACTGGTGCTTTTAATCTTAACATAAATGAATACTCTTTATCTGCACCACGTGTTCTCTGAATAAGTGAGTGCGTTAAAAGTAAGTAAGTAGATATTAAAACAAATATCAGAGTTAGTACGTACCTTATCTCTATTGTCTTGCATATATGATCCATGATATTTTAATACAACAACAGCATCAGGTGATACAAATATTTCCTCATTCGACAACTCCTAAATAAAAAGACGATTCAATGAGTAAAAATATATGAAAAAGCATGAAATAAATAAACAAATATACAAATAAATAAATAAATACCTCTTTTAAAGGATCATTTAAATAATTTGATCGCACTTTAATTGCTTCTACTTTAGCTAATTTTTTATCACCTTCGGCAGTGGTTGACATGAATAAATTAAATTTTCTCGTGCTTAGCGGGGCTCGAAATGCGCTGCCGACAACCGCGAGCATAACGAGAGTTGCGAGGAACAACCGCATGTTCACTGGTTATTCTTTTTAGACTCGGACACTCTTTGTTATTGTGAAGACTTTTAGTGAAGTCATCAGCGGCCCCATGCGATTCAGGAAAAAGAGCCGTTAAATATTTTATATTTATTAGTGTTGATTTAAAATAGAAAAAAATGATTGATACAATTGAATTAATGGGAATTATTATACTTGGTCATAATAAATTGACAGTTCTAATGTTAATTTAAGATAATTTAATTATATAAAATAGTGACAAAACAATTGAACTCTGTAACCGAGCAAATAGTTTCTTACCGTATCAGTATGTTTATGCTCGCTAACAAAAAGTGATTCGGTCAAATTAAATAAGAATTAAAAGGAGTCGGTCTTACAAGCGGAACTTCTGAATTTTCAATTTCATCACTTTTCAGTTGAAGTCAGTGAAGTCACAGTGATTCGTGAGAGTGTGAAAAGTAAGTAAGTAATTTAAGTAAGTAAGTAAAGTAAGTAAAGTAAGTAAACAAGTGAGCAATTGAACGATGAGTAGCGAAAGAATGAGAGTTTGTGTGTTTGGTAGCTCTTCGATTCAGACCCTTCCTAAGTATGTTGATGCAGCATTTATGATGGTACGTATTTGATTTGTTTCAATCAACTGTTTACTTGTTCATCCAATTGTTAATTCTCCCATTTTGTTTTATAATCGATCAATTTACTCTCACAAAGTACATACGCATTCCATTAACTTGTTTCTACTTCTTTGCACAGGGTCAAATGCTTGCTGAGCGCAACATGGTAGCCGTTAATGGTGGGGGTAAGAACGGTGTAATGGGCGGTGTTAACCGAGGGGCTAGGTCTAAAAATGGTAAAATTGTCGGTGTTATACATGAAAAATTTTGTGTTGATTGGGATGAGGATAGACTAATATCCGATATGATCAAAGTAAAAGGTATTTCATTTCATATTTTCTTAATAATCTCATTTTAGTTACTCACTCATGTCATATCATAAGGCAATGATTTGGGGGAAAGAAAACAATTATTACTAGATAATGCTGATTGTTTAATTGTATTACCTGGTGGGGTTGGCACATTTGATGAGTTTTGGGATAGTGTATGCGCAAAATCTCTAAGTATGAAAGGTATTTACCATTTCCTCACTTACTTCCTAACTTGTTGCTTGTGTACTAAGTAATTCACTCACTTACTCACTCATAATTAGGATTAAGCAATAAACCCATTTGTGTCGTCAATACGGATGGCTTTTACGATGGATTTATTATCCAATTAAAGCGCGCTTATGATGACGGTTTACTATACAACTCATGCGATAAGTACTTCCATGTGACCGATAATCCCAAGGACGCACTTGATTGGTGCGAAAATGAAATCAAATCAAATCATGTTGATACTTCAGTGCAATTTAGTGCAAGTGGAAGATTAAAGCTGCGTACCGTTGAGGATATTACACCAACCAATAACACGTTTTCATTATTCCCATTTGTAACGGGAATTGTTGTTGGTGCTCTGGTTTCTATAACCATATTCAAAATATCTAAAAGGTAAGTATGTTATGCATGTGTAATGTATGTATGCGTTGTATGTATGCGTTGTATGTAAGTGTGTTCACGTGAAGGGGATTAACAACCGGTAGTTTTAGAATATTTATTACATTAATGAATAATAAAATACAGTAGTTTCATCCATTTCTTCGCTCATTTATCCAATAAATAACCGGATAATGAACCCTTTAATTGCGGCGATAAGTTACTTTTTGAGCATGTTTTTAGAAAACATACATTGCCATAGAAAGTAAAACCCTTACAACCTAGTAAAGCATGAGTGAGTGAGTGGGTAAGTCATTGATAGCTTGAGTGAGTGAGTGAGTGAGTGAGTGAGTGAGTGAGTGAGTGAGTAAACCTTGAATATTATTACATTTACTACAACAGGATGATGGTGATGTAGCGCCACCAGCCATAGACAAATCACACACCCCTTTGAACATATCCACATCCAATTTATAACCATATTTCTTACATTCTGAATCTTGTTTAAACTCTTCAATCGGGTCGGCCGTATTCACCCAATCAACGTATTTGCTGAATAAATACTGCTGTAACGGCAGCTCCCGGTCGTACTGATGCACGACGGAAACTAGTTTATTGTAGGAATTACGGACACTAAATACTCCATTTTCATTGATAACTTGAGCCCTTTTCGCTTGCATATTCATCACCAATCCATTTCTTTGATCAATTATCTTCATATTCGGAATGGAGTTCGTATGCACCAAGACATTATGAATACCCTGTATTGAGGAGTGAGTGAGTGAGTGAGTGAGTAATAGTGAGTAAGCGATAACCTGATCAACACCATTTCTTTCACATGATGGAAATTTTGATTCCGCGATTAACGGATTCTTGGATTCCGTGTTATGAGTAATTATATCATTCATTAATGTCAAATACGCGAATACACTTTCCATATCCTACGGGAGTGAGTGAGTGAGTGAGTGAGTGAGTAATATCATGAATAAGACATGGTAGCTTACCCCTACTGATACCCCCGAACATATTATATGATTATTTCCAATATCGTCTAGTATTTTCTTGCCAAAGCAGTCTTTTACCCACCCTCCATTCCAACCGCATTGACTTATCAAGATAGTTTCCACACCATGAAATACCAAAAACGCTTTCTCATTTGGATCTAATATTGGATCAAATGGATCCGCTTGGAAATAACTATCTCTGACGTCAATCATCCAAACCCTGCGATACTTCGCTCGTATTGATGGATCCTTGAAGTAATTATATAGTAATGGCCATCGAAGGGTGGATGGATGATAGTTTTCGTATGGATGTAATGATTGTAAATTAAATTCTGTTTCAATGAGTGAGTGAGTGAGTGAGTATGTCGGGAGGCAAGAGAGTAAAAAGATATAAACCTTTTAGTATAATTCTATTATTAGTCGCTATCTTTGTATGTAATGCAGGTATCGGTGTATTCACAAATAATATAACTTCCACATCCTTATTAACTTCGCGAATTGATTTACAAAATACTGCAAGATTCTTCGGGTCAGTATTTTGTGCCATTCCAATAATCAAATCGGTTTTTATTCCACGTAAATTATTATTTAACAAGTCAGAACCAGGCAAATTGACACTCATGGTAGTCGTGGTTGGTATTGTTTCTTTAGAAACTTCAACAGGAATAACTTGTTGATGGAATGGTTTATTAATGGCTGTAGCAGCCAAATGCTTCGCTTCATGGAGTAAGCTTTCATATTCTCGAATCTTTTTAACATCGATCAATGAAAATAAATCTATCAACAGGTAAGTAAGTGATTTAGCAAATAATAAGCCCGAATTGTCAAGCGTACCTGATGAACCTCCTTGTGAATTACCTCCCATGTAAACACTACTTACAAATCCTTTTATCCAAGAAAAATTCATAATAAAAAACAAAATAATGAACAACGCCACGAACGACTCGGTAACTCCACAGCCTGCTTTCCCGCGTGGTTTTGCGCTCGCTTTTGGTCCCATTTCCGCTCACTAAGCGATCAAATCGACGATGTTTTCAAAGTTTTTTTGCTCGTAATCCCTAACGCATTCAAAAATATTTTTTTGGCGAAATCGAGTTATTATTTGGCGCAGATGAAGCGCTTCCTGCACTGGATTGGAGCGTGGACGCTGCTACTGCTTCATAGTCGTGTGCTTGGAATAGTCGAGTTTAATATCGAGTTTGATGTGATTAAATTGATTGAGCAACTCGAAAATACTAGTGACTATAGTCAAAAAGTTAATATTTTATTTGTTTTAGGTGAGTAAAAGATACTCGTGATTGTTGTTATATTCGTTGCATCAATGATCGCTTTTATTCAATTGTTTGAATCCAATATGCTTACGATCTACCTATTAGGTCAAACTTATCAATACTCATGTCCATTTCATTCGGATAGCACCGAAGACATTGTTATGTATCGAGATATTATTCCTACTAGGTATCCCTATTATATCACACATACCAATCCGTTTACTCACTCTGCATCAGTGATCAGAAGAAATTATATGAATTACTGGACAGTAGTCTATCTCCATGCGTGTCGCTCGAAGGATATAGTAATGAAGTAAAAACCATTTTTGATTGTCGTGTTTGTGCATTATATAGCTATGCATCTGCTCGCAACCTTGTTTCCGCATTGAAACTGCCTCATGTGCATTTCAATTATGCTGGAATGTTAAATGATTTAGGATTATTATACAGTTATGTTAATAATGCACCTAAAGCAATCGAAGTGTTTGAACAAGCAGTTAGGTATCACATTACTTTCCTTACTCGCTCACTCACTTGGTACTCATTACTTACTACCTTTAGTATTAATTACACCGCGAGTAGCGCATTAATTAATCTAGCAACATTAGAGAACACACTAAATAATCATGAAAGGTCGTGGGAATTGCATCAACTGGCCGTTGAGGTTTTAAATACCACGGCATATAGACAGGACCATTACGCTTCATTGTTATACAATTACGGGTTACTATTACACTCATTAGATCGAATAAGTGAAGCAGAAAAGCATTGGGGATATGCTATGGAAATGGGAAATTATTTAGCAATAGCAAATCTGGCTACTTTGATGAGTGTCAATGGCACTACTCTTACTATACATGATGCACAAAGTATGTATAAGCAATCAATGGATATTGCACTAGAGAATAAAGACTATCATAACTATTGGTATCATGCGCTCACTCACTCACTCATTCACTCACTCATTCATTCACTCACTCACTCACTCACTCACTCACTTATAATCGTTAGGTGTATAAAGTTTCAAGCTGCCGTATCCGTGATTCCTATTATTCCTGAAAGTATTGATGAAGTTATAGAATCACGAATATTATTGAGGAAAAACTTATTATATTTAATTGATTATTCGGCTAACAATGAAATTTTGGTGACACCAACAGAGTCCATAGGCTCTGGTTCGTTAGGGTACTACGTGATTTATCAAGGTTACACATTTATTTCCTTTGCAATCTAATTACTCACTTACTCACTCACTTACTCACTCACTATATATCACTTCACTCACTCTTTCTATTTCTCAGGTTTCATCGATTACTATCTGCGCCAATTGCAAGCTGCTGCATATTGGGAAACGTCCAAACCCTATCTACAATCTACATATCAGCGCAACGAACCAGAGTATTATGACGTCACTCCATTTTACACCGACTCCCCCCAGTACCGTTACATTACCACGTCATCAAATCCATCTCAAAAACGTATTAAAATAGGCTTTTTATCGTCATTTTTCTATCATCACTCCGTTGGACTACTGCTTCGTGGTCTAATAAAAAATATAAATTTAAAAAAATTTGAAATAAATATTTTAGCAATCCACAGTGATTCGTTACAAAAAGATAATAATTTATTATTTGAATTTCAAAATATTATTGGGGAGTCATTTATCCATATTTTAGACGGCAGTTTGACCACTATCCGAAGTAAAATCCTGTCGCTTCAACTGGATATTCTGGTATTTAGTGAAATTGGAATGAATGAAATCACCTATTTTCTTGGTTTTCATCAATTGGCTAAACGTTCCGTTGTGTTTTGGGGTCACGCTTTAACGAGTGGCATCACGGGGATAAACAGACACGTCAGCAGCAGTGACGAGGCGAGTATTGGACCGGATTCGGGGATAAACAGACACGTCAGCAGCAGTGACGAGGCGAGTGTTGGACCGGATTATTATATTTCATCACGATTATTTGAAAAAAATGATGGTAAATATGCCCAATTTCATTATAGTGAAAGGGTTTTATTGATGGACACTCTGACGACATACTTTGAACGACCTCCAAAGCCCCTTCGACTGGTTGATATAGATCCGTTAGCTAGTAATACACATGAATTATGCAATAAAAAACAGTTTTTAATCTATTTAAATCCGGAATTAAACACCACGTTAAACACGATTGACGATTTCTATCTCGTTGCAGTACCACAAACGTTGTATAAAGTTCACATTTCATTTGATATTATCATTCGCCAGATACTGTCGGAGATGAATACTAATGGTACGCAGCAGCTACATAATACGTATATAGTATTCCCTGTAGGTAATCATAATGGTGCTCGGCATGCTATGCAAACTCGATTGTATAACGCGGTTGGTTCAAACCTATCAAAATATATTTTATTTGTGCGTTTTATGTCATCAACGGAGTACGTCACCTTATGCTCCTTAAGCGATTTAATACTGGATCCCTATCCCGTTGGTGGCGGTAGATCCTCCTTGGAAATATTCTCTACTGGCACACCGATCGTGTATCAATATACCAATACAACTATCCTGCAGCTTACTCATGGCATGTACATGACGATGGGCATCGATGTATCGCGTCTTATCAGTTACAATAACAGCCAGTATCTAGCAAATGTACAGTATTTACTACATAATACGATGTACCTGCAAGAGTTGCGACGCAATATCTCGGCGAATTGTCATAAGCTATACAACGATAGTAACGTCGTAGCAGAATGGGAAAAGATGTTTCTGTTCGTATTAAGTGTGCCACGTCCGTCACCAAAACCAATGAGTTATTTAGCTGTGCAAGATATATATTCGCTTGAATACGCGGTGCAATATGACAATTGGAGGGAAGAAGAATTCAAAAATGTGATGTTTAACTATGTTCAACCCCCCATTGCACTCGCGGATATTGCTATTCTGAACTCGTTTGGTGTGGTAGTCAAGGTGCCAAGTAGCTACATCGACACTAATGAGTTACTAACCAGAATCCCGCCAGCATTGACACCTTATTACGCTATCAAGTTCTATTTGGATCAGGAATATGATCAAGCAGAACAGATGCAAGTGAATATGGTTATTGCGCCACCTGCTGTTCAACGCAGTCCGTTGCCGTGGGATTATGGTCACCAATGCCTTACAGAGCTAATGGACAAGAAGGTATCCAGTAAATTGAAGTTGCTATATATGTGTTCCATGGTTGGTAAAGGGGTAACCCGTATGCTTCGCGAAGAGGATACTATTTCAATCCCTGTTGCAGTTACTATGTATGGCGTGGAAATAAAAACCGCAATAACTACGTACGTAGGCGATGATGTTGGCCAGGCATTGCATGATTTCAAGCATTATTTATTCGATCTGCAATTATCGAATGAGCAGGTAGTGCCAGACGACTTGCTGTATGTGTATCGACTTACCAAGAGCGAAGTGAAGCAGCAATACGGCTATTTGGTCGAGTCAATGGGTGCCGTTGAGGCTGTCAAACATCGCAAAGATTTGGTACGCGAATTCATACGAGTAATACAGCAAGAGAGGATAATACCAGGGTTGGACTATATACTGCCCTCATGCGGCAGTACCCCGATCCCGTTCAACGAAATTACAGACCCACGTATCACTTTGGTAATCACTACATGCAAGCGGTTACAGTATTTTAACGAGGTGATGCAGAGCATATATCCGTTAATAAAAGATGAAAATTTGTTGGCAAAAATAATTGTTATTGATGACAATTCAAGCGACGCGGATCGTGCGTACATGAGACACACGTATCCATTCATTGAGTATATAATGAAAGATGAACTGCAACGAGGACATGCGGCTTCGATGAATATAATGATGCGTGCGGTGACCACGCGGTACATGGTATACCTAGAAGATGATTGGGTGGTTAGCTCTAACCCTATCATCCATAATGACGATTTGCAATGTATATCGCAACATAGAAACGTTTTTTCTGCTGTATTAAAGATGGCGTTTGACATCATCAATGCAAGTAGTGCTACTACCGAGCCTGTTCATCAAGTGCTATTCAATAGTCAAATTTCAAGAGGTTGTGCTGTAGGAGATAGGAATTTATGTGCTGAAGAGCAAGTATCTCGTGGTGGTTGGTCAAGGAGCATCACTAGTGCAGCGAATGCCACTATCCGTTATAGCGTGCACGAATTTGGATTGATGGATAGCTCCTACAGTGACCGGATTCATGATTTTAGTTATTGGCCTGGGTTCTCATTCAATCCAGGGCTGTGGGATATGAAAGCCGTCAAAGAAAAGCTAAGTGTCTGCTTGCATGAAACGAATGTTATGAGTGAGACTGATTCATTATTTGAACAAAGATTCTCTGTATCGACACTGGCTGCCGGGCTCGAGGTGGCGTACTTACCAATGGTCGTATTCACGCATATTGGTGACGTATCTGCGTATAAACTGAACCAGATTCAGCGGCCATTTGATACGTAATAGATAAGAAAGTGTAAATTATATTAATTTGTTTATATTACAAGCTCTTCGTGTTCTATTAACCATATTTCTGTTTAATAAACGTAGTGTATGTCCGTGTAATACTCTCACTGGTTGCATTCCGCAACGGAACTAAACGAATGGATGTCTCCTTTGGCACCCTATCGTCCCCTTTAATGAGTCGATTACTATCTACATTTGGCGACCAACTATCATACCCACCGATTCCCATCATGTGACTGTCGACGTGGATGTATATATTGTTCTCTGCATCTGCACGCAATTCATATTCATGAGCGCTATTACTAAGCATTTCAAGTGAGTAATAGGAAGCACTCCACCCATAACCATTGATACTATCCGCTCGATTGATTGATGCGTCACTATCATTTGGAATAATCATTACACCATTCATAGCCCCGTTAGAACTGGTACTTGGTGTTGTAGCAGCAACCCAACGAGGGTCAGCTCGACGTCCACACTCGGTAGGGTACACATAAGGGGTGTGTAAATTTTCCACTGAACTTATAAATGTATCTAGATAGACACAGCTTTTGCGATCATCGTATGCTTCGTGTGGTCCCAAACCGTACCATTTGATCTCATCGTAAGTGGGGTTAATAGCGAATTGGAGGCCAACTCGTGGCATTGCTGGTAGTACAGATGAAAGAGAGACTTTGCTGTGGATTGTTACACTTTGGTCACTTCCGTGGAAGGTGTAAAGGAGTGTAACTGGGATGTCAATGGGTGCCAATACTTTGTGTGCTGGATACAAAACATACTTCACTTCAACTGCTAAAGTATCTGAGTCTTGTGTAGGAGAAACAAGAGCTACCTTGACCGCAGTGCTTGGTTTGTGTTGTAAGCAATGGATTCCCCATGTTTCCCATTGTTTCTTGTACGCAATGAAGTCGCCTCCCATATCATTATCTAATGGTGCACGATACAAGCATACAGATATAGGATTCGTTATTATATCCTCCTCGTCAGTAGTCCGCCACGAGTCTATAAGTCCAGAATCCTTGCATATGTTCGCGTAATTGCCATTATCCCATTGAATACGTAGGTGTGTCGTGGTCTCGGTGTACGCCGGAGCCATCCCAACGGCATCCATATAGCCTGCATTGTTTAGTAACGCTATTTTACCTCGAATACACTCATTTAAAGCATTATGAAACAGTGACGTATGTAGCATGACGTGACCACCTGGAATCCATTCAGAATTTCGTTCAGGTTTAACTTGAACGATCACATCAATCCACACCTCTTGAATAGCCATGGCATCTTCATCACGTATACCCGGGAATAAACTACGTAGTTGTTGTATTGGTGTGGATTTGCTAACCAATGAAGGCCATAGCTGACCAATCAATATACACTTCCTATTGCCAGGCGAAATGCTGTCACCAGATGGGAATACAATTGTATGTTGCTGATTATACGCACGGGTATTGTTGTGGGTATTCATGTCGCACGTTAATTTCAGTAGGATGACCACGTCACTAGAGCTGGTATGTGAGCGATAATTGGTAATTGTCACATATAATTGGTCAATAGTAACATCACTAGGTGGAACAGAGCTGGACTCGGTTCCTAATGATGCTTGTATAGGAGACTGCAATGCTGCTGCTTCAAATGCACTTGGGTGCGGAATACGATCAGGTCCAAGAAGTCCGTTAATACAAAATTGTTTCGTGTTTGGAACATCACCGAAGTCTCCGCCGTAACCATACCTAGGTACCTCAGGCTTATTGCTACTGCTTAGCGCATTGCCTGCTTCGGGTAATAACAATCCTTGATCAATATAGTCCCAAATAAATCCTCCTTGCAATCGTGGTAGGGTTGGATCTCTGAAATCCTTCCAGTATTGAGCCAAGCATCCACCACTGTTACCCATTGCATGTGCATATTCACATAGTACAACGGGTCGTTTAAGTGGATCATTCTGTGCTTTATCACGACACCATGCTGGTCGCAAGTACATTGGACTGATAATATCTGTGACTTTAGTGCACGCACCACCGGATTCGTATTGGACAAATCTTCTTGGATCTCGTGAACGTAAGAAAGCTGATCCTGCTTCGTGGTTAGGACCTACACCACTCTCATTACCCAACGACCATCCAATAATACATGGATAATTCTTATCTCGTTCACACATGCGAGCAATACGACTCAACATGGCACCTTTCCAATCTGTTTGATGTGATAAATATCCAACAGCTTGACCAAATACTTGGAAACCATGTGATTCAATATTTGCTTCGTCGATAACGTATAGACCAGCCTCGTCACATATCTCTAACCAACGACGATGATTAGGATAATGTGACAAACGAACTGCATTGAAATTGAGCTGCTTTAATATCGCGGCATCCAATCGCATGGTGCTTTCATCAATGGATCGTCCTGTTTTAGGATGGAATTCATGTCGATTCACCCCAGCAATGGTAATAGGATGGTCGTTCACACATAGTGCATTGTTCACCGAATGCAATCTTACATCGCGAATACCAACACGACAACCTTCCACATCTATTGGATAAGATCCTTTCTCGGCATCCTCCAAAGTACTGTGCAATGATAGCACAAGAATGTATAGATGTGGCGTTTCCGCTGTCCACAATGAAGGGTTTGTTACGATTGCGGATATCATACAAGCACCTGCATTCGTAGCAGCAGATGGGACTATCTGGTTAATATCCGAGGTATACGGATGAGTAGCAGTGCACGATACCTCCTGATTAACGGATATGTATACTGGGTCCGACGCCGATGTGCAGGCTTTTATTGGGGCAACTTGCGATAGAATTGGCGGCTTTAACCTGTCTTTTGCATCGTATAATTCCACTTTCACTGCACAATCATCCCCATTCAGTCCCTCACATACCACTTGGATATTCACATTCACATCATTATTCTTGCCAATATCGGTGACACTACTAGCGTTCTTCATGTCAACAGTAAACTCGTAATCACTTATATACGTACGTGGTTTACGTACCAAATATACTTCTCGATATATCCCTGATAACCACCATTTATCTTGATCTTCAATATAGGAGCCATCACACCATCGTGATACTTGCACGCATAATGTGTGTGTATTCAGCTTACCCAGTTGGTTGGTTATATCGAACTCGGCAGACAAGCAAGAGTCTTGGCTGTAGCCAATATACTGATTATTCAACCACAGAGACATGCACGAATCAACACCTTCAAATACTATGAACACATTGTAATTGGGCAGATTACTATTCCATTCTGATGGCAAATTAAATTCTAATCGATACAATCCAGTAGTATTTAATCCCTCCTGTATATAAGTGATGAATGAGTACATGAGTAAGTGATTTACACGATTAAGCGAGTACCTTGGGATGTAATGGAATGGAAGAAGAGACATTAGTACCACCAAGGCCTGTATCACAATCAGTCAAGGTCCATTTGCCAGTGCGCCTGACGTATGGTGGGTCAAATTCAAATGGGTATCCGGTATTGGTGTATATTGGCACATCATAACCCTCTAGTTGCCAGTGACTAGGCATGCGCGTCGGTCGCCATTTATATTTCTTTTCTTCATTAATATAACTTGGCATAACTTTTTTGTATTCGATTGTTTCCCAACCTGAATAAGTGAGTAAGTGAGTGAATAAATAAAATTGCGCGACATAATGGCTTAAATACCTACAGGAGCAGCTTCTGGATCATCAATTAGTAAGAAATACCATTTCAAATGATCCATTATGACCGGATTGCCATTATTTCCAGTTAGCATATAGATATTTTCAAGGTTTTCGTAACTACCTGAATAATTAAACGATAAATTGAGTACATTATATGTGTGAGTGAAGTGTCTAAGTACCTCCGCCATTTCTCCAATATTCAAGACACTGCGAATTGCTGCGAAATCCATATAATTGGCAATGCGCAAAGCGTCTATTTCGACTAGAAACCAATGGATTCTCCCAGTCTTTTGCCTGGTTTAATGCTAATTTCTTTGATTTTTTAAAGAATTTAATATAAATATATTCGAATATACCAAAACATGTGCCACCCGAATAGAATAAATCCAGCATGAGGTAACCCACAAGATTCACCAGCATGTCCGTGCAGCGACGGCGGAGGCTATGTAAGATCCGAGTCATTATTACTCTCACTTTGTGAAAAAAATGAAAGTCTTATTAAGACTGTCTTAAAAATATAATTTTTTTCTCGGTAATCCCTACGTAAATCCCTAAAAGGCCGATATTTCTGACCCAGGCTTATCATAAAGCAATATAATGACGTGTTCCTGGCCTCGTGAAATAATCACACCAATAGATAAGGGATTAAACAACCCGAGTCTGTCGGAGAGCAAATGATATTATAGTTTTAGAATTGGAATCCAACACGGAGCCCAGCTGTAGTGAAACAATAATTGCAATAAAAATCAAATCAAAATCAAAATTGTTTAAAACACAATGAAGTGCATAGAGCAAGCGCAATGGATACACAAATACAGATTCCTCTTTCTCGCCTGTGGGTGACACGGAGCGGTCACATCGTAACATATAATAATGACATTATCTAGACTTGAACTGTTCAGGTAAATCATCAAAATAATGATGGTGGCGGGCTTCATGCGCTGTAATTCTTCGCGATGGATCGTATAGTAACATTAATTGCAACAACTCCACACCACTTTTATGAGTAAGTAAAAGTTAATATGATTCAGTTTGAAATGAATAAGTGGATATGATTACCTTGGTTCTAATGTTGGTACAAGTGGTGCTAACGACGCTGGTGCTGGATAAACATTATAATCTTTTTTCCATTCTGGTAAATCTTGAATACCTAATTGGAATATAAAATAATAATGATCATGAGTCTATTCACCAGTGATCAGTGAGTGAGTATAATAACTACCTGGATAAATGGAGGGATCAGGTGTCCCTAGACATCTAAATATTGTATCTAACTGCGTTTCTTCGGAGGTTCCTGTAAATAATGGTGAACCGGTAACCATTTCAGCAAATATACAGCCGATGGACCATATATCAACAGGTGTGGAATACTTATGACTACCAAGTAATACGTCAGGTGCACGATACCACAAGGTAACAACTTCGTGGGTATATGATCGAACAGGAATGCCACATGCTCTCGCTAATCCAAAATCAGCTAATTTTAATTCACCTATGAGTGAGTAAAAATTAATACATGAGTAAGTAAGTAATTAAGTTATTTAATTGGCAACCTTCTCGATTTATTAATAAATTTTGTGGCTTTAAATCTCGATGGAGTACTCGATGGATATGGCAATGAGCAATACCAGTTAGTAACTGAAATAGAAATGACTTGACGATTGTCGGATCCAAGCCACCCTCTACCACATCCAGGTATTTCTTTAAATCTTGATCTAAATATTCAAATACTATTTAGCGTAGTGAGTGAGTGCGTAAGTTTATTAGAGAAGAAGAGATTGAGCGAGTTAACAAATGTTATAACATACCTAAAGTTAATTTCTTTTCTGTATGCACCACGTCGTATAATCTAACAATATTTTTATGACGTAATTCTTTTAACAAAGAAATTTCTCTTATTGCAGTTGAAGGAATGCCCTCATCCTCTGCTTCTAACCTTATTCTTTTTAGCGCTATTATTTCTCCTGTGCATTTAATAATGAAGTAAGTAAGTATGAGTAAGTGAGAGAGAATGAATGAATGAGTGAATGAGTGAATGAGTAAGCAAGCACACCTGTAGTGCGATCTTTTGCCTTGTATACTACACCATAGGTGCCTTCACCAATCTTTTCTAATTTTTGGTACCTCTCCATAATGGTACTGCCGAGTTAAACTAATGCTGCTACACCAGCCTGAAAGTAGTTGAGTGAGTTGATTGCTGGAACAATAATAGAAAAGAATTTATTAATCGGGTAAATAAATCAGTTATGAAGAGATGAGTGAAAATTATGGACAATGAGCAAGTGAGTGAGTAAGTAAATAAGTAAGGATGGAGAAGGAAGGAAGCGGTAAGTCCGTAAGTTAGTCAGTTAGTTAATGATGTAGTCCGTACGTAAGTAAGTAAGTGAGTGAGTAAGTGAGCGAGTGAGTGAGTACATAAGCGAGTGAATGAATGAGTACCCGTATTAGTCCGACTCCTCCTTAATTTTCTTCACTACTGTATCACTATAGAACTTGATGAAATTCCGGGTGAAATTACATCGCCATCTGGGTTGTCACGCGGCCCTAATGAATGATGAAGGAGCACAGCAAGTAAGAAATACTCATTCTCTCGGTCATTTACTCACTGATTAGCTTACTCACTCACTTCTTTACTCACTCTGTGACTAATTTACTTAACTACTCAATCCAACACTCATTTTTTTTTTTACTTTCTCAATTCGTTAGTCACTCGTCCACTTTCTCACTTCAATACTCACTCACAACTTGAACAAATCATGGATTCCATCTGGCCTAGGCCACGGCCCTATACACAAGCCAATTTTGCCTAGCAAACAAAAATTTTATTCTTGGTAGAAGTAAAA
>JACCDO011433045.1_pt1 | contig 15420 bp, 14 predicted proteins | sample 7446101 | NCBI WGS metagenome assembly JACCDO01 (sample SAMN15323440, study PRJNA562643) | freshwater metagenome | isolation source: river surface water | place: USA:Blue River Watershed | collected 2017-08-16
AACAACCACTTCGCTTATAGTCGCTTATAGTCGCTTATAGTCGCTTATAGTCGCTTCGCTTACAGTCGCTTCGCTTATAAAAATGTCCAGCCCAATCGTATTCACCACCATCGACAAAAAGACTCCTACACTCGTGTATGACGAGGCATACCCCTCATCACACCGCGCATATTTCATGAAAACCCCAGACAACCGCGTGTTCGCCGAATCGAGGTATCGCGGTGACGGCGTATTTGCTGGCAAGAGTTATTTTGAACTCCTTGGCGAACTGAATCTGCCGCCAAAATCCAATATCACCGATGTCGCTGCTTTTGGTCGGGCCATTGCTGCGGGTACAACCAAAATTATCCGAAAAACCCGTGACAACAACATTGAAATGCGCGAAATCATTTACCCTGGGATTTATGAGGATGATGAGCTTATTTGGAGAAACCGGAAACCGGAGATATGTTGCCAATGCGTGTATCCAGAAACACAGGGTGCCATGATTGAATGCGAATGCGATTTCTGCTTGGCCTTCCAGTAAGGGGAACCAAGGTTCCCCTTTAACCCCTCCTTTAAAAGGAACCTACGGTTCCTCTTTGACTCCTCCCTTCAAGTATGGGATTAAAAGGGAACGACGAGTTCCCTTTGACGAGTTCCCTTTAGTATGGGATTTAAAGGGAACGACGAGTTCCCTTTGACGAGTTCCCTTTAGTATGGGATTTAAAGGGAACGACGAGTTCCCTTTGACGAGTTCCCTTTTTCCCTTTCTTTAATATCCCCCTGTAGAATATATGTTGAGCAAACCCCTTATCCGTGAAAACAAGCTTGTATTCGCCATTGTATTATTCATGTGTTTTTTTTCTGCAATCCACTATTTGAAACCGAGGATGATTTACAATGAACAAGGCGGATTTCGACAATTTGGAATTGGATACAAGCAGAAGACGATTGTGCCAATTTGGATAGCCTCTATCATTTTAGCGATTTTGTGCTATGTCGCCGTGTATTATTTGTCTATATAAGACCACATTATACCATAGGTTTATATCTAGAATTGTAGATATAAATCATTCGCCTTTAAGCAGTCGGCTTTAAGCAGTCGGCTTCGCCTTATAGACTCTTCTTGCACATCGTGAACAACAGGCGGTTGACGAAATACATGATGAAATACATAAGAGAACCACCAATCACACTGGCATAGAATCCAAGACCCTTGCCCTTGCTCAAGCCAGCATACAAACCTCCCACAATAACCATCAGGAATAGGGCAAATGTGAAGATTGATAGGAAATAAAAGTAGTAGCAATACTCTACAGAGAGAGGCCCAAACAGATTATCCATAAAGTCTGACATTATACTTGGTTGTTAGAAAATATACCGGCAATCATTTCTAATAGTGCTACCACAAAACCGTATAAATGTTCAACCGTGTAAAACAAATAAAAGATTGTATTGTGATATTGTATAATGGACGAAATCGAGAAAAACGTCTGGAAAATCATCGACTGTTATTTCCGGGACAACCCCCAATGTTTAGTAAGACACCATACCGATTCGTACAATGACTTTTTCAAGCACGATATTTTCCGCATTGTAAAGGAGATGAACCCCATTAAAATCGTCTCTAAATTGGATGAGGCGACCGGCGAGTTCACTGCCGAATGTAATTTATATGTTGGAGGTCGCGACGGAACGCGCCTCTATTTTGCTAAACCAACCATCTTTGATGACACGACTGGCGACAAGCCGCCGCATTACATGTATCCCAACGAGGCACGATTGCGCAATATGACGTATGCGATGACGATTCATTATGACGTGGATGTGGAAGTCAAGAATATGCTAAATGCCGCCGAAATCGCGGATTTGCTAAAACACGGTGGAAGCGCAGCCACGCCCGAAAAGATAGAAGCGCCTCGATTCCAGAATATGAAACATGACCCCGAAATTATGGCTAAAATAGAGGAGAAGTCAAAGGCGGATATTCATAGTGGATCCGATGAACACGTATTAATGGATGGATCCGACAAGACAGACGACGACACTATGTCTGGTGTTTCCGGCGGTTCCGGCAAGGGCCCCAAGAAAGCCATCACTGTGAGCCAGCACACCAACATCAAGCAATCCGTAAAAGGCGCCAATATCCAGACGACCAACTTCACCATCGACAAGGTGCTGCTCGGCCGTTTCCCCATCATGGTCCAATCCGACCTCTGTATATTGTCCGGAATGCCCCGCGAAATGCGCTTCAACATGGGCGAGTGCCGCAACGACCAAGGCGGTTATTTCATCATCGACGGCAAGGAGAAGTCGGTCGTCCCCCAAGAGAAGTTCGGCGACAACATGCTCCGCATCAACAAATCCACATTCGAAGAGGTCCTCTATTCCGCCGAAATCAAAAGCGTCAGCGAAGATTCTTCTAAACCCGTCCGTTCATTGCGCGTCGACCTGGTTGCGCCCACCACCAAATACAGCAACAACAACATAGTCGTCTCGATTCCCAACGTGCGCAAGCCCGTACCTCTCTTCATTGTGTTCCGCGCTCTCGGAATCACGAGTGACAAGGAAATCATCGAAACCTGTTTGCTCGACCTGGATAAATACAAGAGCATTGTCGACCTCTTTATCCCATCGGTTCATGATGCCGGTCCCATTATGACTCGCACCAGCGCGCTCCAATACATCGCCCAGCTCGCCAAAATCAAGACTACCGACCACGCCAATTTCTTATTGACCGACTATTTCCTCCCCCATATTGGCGAAACCAACTTCCGTGAAAAGGCGTTTTTCCTCGGATACATGACCCGCCGACTCCTACTCGCATATAGCGGTCTCGAATCCCCCATTGACCGCGACAGCTATCGATATAAGCGCCTCGAATTGACGGGCACCATGTTGTACCAGTTGTTCAGCGAATATTACAAGGCCCAGTTAAACGATGTCTATGTCGCGTTTGAGCGAAAAATCGTGGGTGACCGCGCCAATTACGAGAACAACCTGGAGAAGCTGATTCGCGACAATTACCGCGAAGTATTTAGTAAAACGCGTGTCCTGGAAGAGGGATTCCGCAAGGCATTCAAGGGCAATTGGGGCTCGACCGCGCACACTAAACGCCTCGGCGCTGTCCAGGATTTGAACCGCCTCTCTTTCAACTCCGCCCTAAGTCAATTGCGCAAGACCAATTTGGAAATCAGCGCCGGCGCAAAGCTGGTGGGACCGCGTGTTCTTAATGGCTCGCAGTGGGGCCTATTTGACCCCATCGACACCCCCGATGGCGGCAACATCGGTCTCCACAAACAACTGACAATCATGTCCTATGTGACCCGCAACATTTCGCGTGAACCAATGCTGCGCTGGCTGCGCAAACACACCGACATGAAACCCACGACTAGCTTCCCGCCGCGCCAGTTATCGGCAATGACCAAAATCATGGTAAATGGATTCTGGGTGGGCGTCAGCAACGACGCAGTCAAAATCGTCGAAGATGTTCGTTTTTATCGCCGCATTGGCCTCATTCCTCTCTCAATCAGTGTGGGATTTGATATTCGCCAGAACACCATCAATATATTCACTGATGGCGGCCGCATCATTCGCCCTGTGTTCTACAAGCACAGCAACACCGGCCAAATGTCTTTCCAGGCAATCGAGCCCAAGATGTCGCTGACGTGGGCCAATATTGTGAATGGTTTCAACAAACCGAAACGCCCCGATGCGCTGCCCAATTATTCCAACTTCTATGAGCTCGGCGACATTTATGATATTCCCGCGGATTCCGATGGAAACCCATACTTGTATGAGAGGTTCATCCAGAAGAAGTCGGTCGTCGAATACATCGACGCCAATGAGGAGGAATCGACCCTGATTTCGATGAAACCCGGCCAAGTTACCACGCTCGCCTCCGCCGCCCCCTACACACACTGCGAAATCCACGAATCCCTGATTTTCGGCATGATGTCCAACATGATTATTTACCCGCAGCACAATCCCGCCGCGCGTAACTCGTTCTCTTGTGGCCAAAGCAAGCAGGCGGTCAGCCTCTATCATACCAACTTCAATATGCGAATGGACAAGACCGCCGTCATTTTGACGCAGGGACAGCGCCCCCTTGTGAAGTCTCGTTATCTCGAATACATCAACAACGAGGAGAACAGCTACGGCGAAAACGCCATCGTCGCCATTGCCTGTTACACGGGCTACAATGTGGAAGACGCCATCTTGGTAAACGAGGGCGCCATCAAGCGCGGCCTCTTCCGCACCACGTATTTCAGTGTTTACGAGACCCACGAAGAGAGGTCGGCACAAACGGACAGTTTCAAGAAAATCGGCAATATTGACGCATCGGAGCGCCAGGTGAATGGCCGCAAAATGGGATACGATTACAGCAAGCTCGACGAACACGGCCTGGTCATCGAGGGCACCGAAATCAACGACAAGACCGTGATTATTGGCTGTATGAGCGGCACCAATGACGTCGCCACCGATTTATATGACAGTTCAAAGACGACGAAGAAGGGCCAGCTCGGCGTGGTCGACAAAACATTCATCACGGAAAGCGGCGAGGGGCGCCGCATTGCCAAAGTCCGCATCCGCGAAGAACGAATGCCCGCGATGGGCGACAAGATGGCCTCTCGTTCAGGACAGAAAGGCACAGTCGGAATGATTATTCGCGAAGAGGATATGCCATTCACTCGCGATGGAGTCCGTCCAGACCTCATCATCAATCCCCATGCTATTCCCACACGTATGACAATCGGCCAATTAGTCGAGTGTATTGTCGGCAAGGCGTGTCTGAATACTGGCGCACACGGCGATTGTACCGCATTCACATCGGACGACAGCCAGCTCGCGCCATTTGGCCGCATGTTGGCCAAAGCGGGTCTCCATTCATCGGGTAACGAAGTGCTGTACAACGGAATGACCGGCGAGCAAATCGAGGCGGAAATCTTCATGGGACCGACCTACTATATGCGCCTGAAACACATGGTTAAGGACAAGGTCAATTTCCGCGCCACTGGCCCGCGAACGGGCCTAACCCGACAACCCGTGTCGGGTCGTGCCAATGATGGAGGTTTGCGTGTCGGCGAAATGGAGCGCGATGCCATCATATCCCATGGCGCGACTGACTTCTTGCGCGAATCGATGTTGGTGCGCGGCGACCAATACTATATGGCGGTGTGTAACAAGACCGGTGGTCTCGCGATTTACAACCCGGAGAAGAACCTGTTCTTGAGCCCAATGGCAGACGGCCCGATTAAATACACCGACACGCTGGATGGAAAGGGAATGAATGTGGAACAAGTGACAAAATACGGCCGCAGTTTCAGTGTGGTCCGCGTCCCCTATGCGTTCAAGCTGTTCATGCAAGAATTACAAACGTGCAATATCCGAATGGCCATAATCACCGAGGACAACGTCGACCAATTTGATTCGATGAACTTCTCGAAGAACCTGAGTCTGCTTACTGGATTATCGACACCCGGCGAATTAAGTAAGAAGATACTGGACGACAAAGACAATGCCGAATTGATGAAGAGCTACAAGAATCGGTTCCGCGAGAAGCCGGACTCGTTAACGCCCGAAGAAGCCGTGAAAGACCCAGCGCTCGGATTCTGGCATCATTATTTGAAGTCAAAGGGTCTGCCTCTCGACTTCCAATATGATGACCTGGCGCTACAAGCACCCGCGATGGAATACTCGAGTGCGTCAATGTCGTTAGCGCCGTCGCCAGACGTCACCCCGCGCTCGCCGCATTCGCCCTTTGCGACCCCACCACCAGCACAGCCGCCCAATTCGCCCGCCGATGCCAATGAGACTGCCGCCGGATATTGGCAAGATTATTTGAAGGCAAATGGATTGCCGGCCGACTTTGAATACGACGATAGCCCACGATATTCGCCGCGTTCGCCCGATCATGTCCCGACTCCTGTTCTCGAACCCCATCTTTCGCCACTCCAATATTCGCCTGGGTCAAAATTTAGGGAACCCGGAACACCCTATACACGCCTTGTCGGCAATTTGCCAGAAGATTACGATACATTGGGCAGCGTGTTGTACAACGAAGAGACCGGCGAAGACTATCCATTTGACGCCAACAAGGGGCATTTTGTCGACCCGCTAACCGGACTTATTGTCATTCGCAAATCGTATTTTACACCAGCCGGTCCGGAATACAAAGTGGGAGACACCGTATATTTGGCGAGACCATATGCCCCGGAAGAACCCGTGATTCCCTGGTTTATCACCAGCATTGATGGAAATAATATCGTGATTGGGAACAATGAAGACGAAGAAGTCCATGTGGTGAATGCGAATGAAATCACGTACAATTATCCGTCGCAAGTACAACATTATAATATTCCCACTATAGGTCAACAGGTGAATCAACGATTGATGGGTCTAAGTCCGCCTCAAGCAGTGTCGCCTTCAACAAGTCCAACCATCAATTTCCAGCCCAATATCATCGTCGCCACCGGCGAACACAGTAATGTATCGACTCCGACGCCCAGCCAAGACACACCAAGTTCAAATGGACCATCGACACCAGTTGAATCGAATACTAGTAGTATAGACAGCTCACCATCCGTCAATTTTGACGAGCCAATGATTCGAAAAACACCGGAGAAAAAAGACCAAAGTACATCGAGTTTATTGTCTGGTGGAAGTTTCATCGTCAAAAAGATATAATGACCGCAAAGCTCTCTGTAAAAACCACCCCCAAGCGCTCTCTGTAAAATTGAAAAAACATTAATAAATATAAGGACATTATATAATTTCATACAATGTCTTTCTCAAACGCTGAATTAACCTCGATATACAATTCCCGCAAGACCCTTTTGGAGATCTACGGGGACGAAGAAATCTTCTGGAAGCTGGACCAGCGCACCGTTTTGGAATACCACAATTTCACCATCAACGAAATCGAGGCAATGGCCAAGAACAACCAACTCGACATGTTCCTGAAAAGCCATACCGATACCGGCAAAATATACGTAAAATACATGCTCAACAAGTCCACCATCCGCTTAACACTGGTGGATGATTTAGTCGAAGAGTTGTTTGAATATGAGGGCGTTCTCGGAAAAAACGACACCCTCGTACTAATTATCAATGACGAACCCAATGACTCGATGGTTGCCAAGCTACAATATCTTTATAACAACAAAGGATATTTCATAGTAGCCCACAATATCAACCGATTACAGCGCAACATAATGAAACACGTACTTGTCCCCAAACACCGAATCATCGAGGACCTTGTCGGCAGTGATGGCAAATCGACCATCGATACATTTATGACAAAATACAACTTGAAGAGCAAGTCCCAGTTACCCGAGATATCCAGATTCGACCCCGTGGCCCTCCTGGTATGTTTGCGCCCTGGTCAAATCTGCGAAATTGACCGTAAAAGTCCAACATCCGTAGTATCCAAGTATTATCGTGTTTGCGTGTAACTTACAATTAAATGAATAATGTTTTTTCATAGTATAATATACGAATGGAGTTTTACAATCGTTTTAATAATAATAAGACGGTAGAACCATTTAGCAATGATTATGTATTTAATGCTTTCAGTAAAATGGACACTGATTATGTAACCGCAACAGGAAGTATTCCATGCACCAGTTGTTCGGATACCACTATAACTACCGATGACGAATGCAAGCAGTGCTATAAATACAAAGTTGATAAACTGACAAATCTCAAAGATACAAAAGATGCTTCCAAAAAAAACCTGGACGATAATAGTGAAATCTATTCTTCAATTACAATGGATAACATTAATTTGGCAATTGGCATTTCAATAATGTTGGGTACCATTTATTATATGAACCAATAAGCAAGGAAATCATATGATAGTATATATTTAGTCAAATGATGATGATGAAAAATCGCGCGAAATGGTCATTTTATATTTTAATTCTGTCCGCATTAGCATATGTATTTTTGATGATGTTTTCTTTGGACAGCACAAAAGAAGGATTGACACCCGATTTACCACGATGGACAAATAAGATGGAGAATACAGCAACAAGCATTGATGGTAATGCGAGTCCGGATGAAGTTGCGTTTCAAAGTGATATTGACTCACGCCGAAATGCGCTTGACTCGCGATTGAAAGACCTGAAAACAAATCAACCAGTAGTGGACATTAATTATAAAACATCAACTTACACTAGTATTGTATGGGCAACTTTAGCAACAGTGCTTCTGTTTGTGATTTTTACTGAAATGGAAAACTAAAATGACTATTTTGTATATAGTCATTTTATAATGCCGTCTTTTATAATACCATCCGACAATGAGAAATTAAAAGAATATAATCGTTTAAAAACAGAAATGACAGCCAATCCGCAAAAATACGATTTTGCTTCGACCGAAATACAAGATTTGAAACCGCGATACAATAATAAAATCGACGGACTTGAACGGGATAATCAACTGTATTTAGAAGAAGAAAACAAGCTGTTTCATGCGGCAATCATTACAATGTCGACTCTTCTATTTGCGTCAATTTACATATCATCAACCCGATAGGCTTACTATTTTGTAGTAAATATATATAATGACCACTATAGTACAATTATTAGATTCTGAAGTTGCTCGATTGAATGACAGGAAGACTGCGATTGATAACGCCGAAGAAGAACGCAAACGTATTATCAGTCTAACTTCAAGTGCGGTAGAACGTCAAAAGGCATACAACAATTTATACATTATACTTGTTATTATTCTGATTGTGGTAGTATGCATTAAACTACTGTATCAATTTCAACTGGTGCCAAACACGGTATTGGATATCATAATCACATTAGTCGTTTCGGGCGGACTAATTTACAGCATTATATTGTACGACGAGATTGAAAAACGCAGTAAGTTTGACTTTAGTCAAATTAATTTAGGAAAAATGCCAGTAAAGAGCCAAGACCAAATAGACAAAGACTTTAAATCTGGTAATCTCAGTGCGATTGTCGAAAATAACAAAAAAGGACAGTGTAATGGTGCGAGCTGTTGCACTTCCGACCAAACATATAACGAAAAGTATAGTGTTTGTGTGCCAAACGCATTTCCCGCCGGAACCGTTGCTACGGCGGGGAGTGCTGTCAATTCCATAAAATATGGTTCCGCCGCGGATATAACAAAATACCCAGTATCATCAGCTGATGAGGCAGATTTGACAACGGCCATAATAAGGGCTTTGTCAACTTCTGACAACTATAAATATTGTCGATTCAGCGATGATGACTATGAATGGTTGCCGGTTACTGAACACAACTTAATGCGCGATTCGACCACAAATAAATTGGTAAGAGTTATGCCGACAGACCCGAACTGGGTTGGCCCGAATAGAACTACCTATGTTGCCAAAACCCTATCAACAAATCCATTGGTTCAAGGTTTTACAACAATGGAGTCAAAATCCGCTTTAACCGAGAAGGGATATACCAAATATATGTAATACTCCAAATATTCGCATAGTCGATTCAATACTGGTGTCAAATACACTATCAATCGTTTATCAAATGTACAATAAAGAATATATTATTGTACATTATAATGGCACCGATTGACGAGAAAGTGGATGCGATTAATGAAGTTATTAATCATATTACAGAAGAGCAGGAACTTAACAATCGAAAAATTAATTATTTTGGCCAAGACAAATATATTAATTTATATGTTAATCGCGTGGGCATAATTCTGTATTATATTGTATTTATATTACTAGCGTTATCCTTTTATTTGAATCGCGAATCCTATAGCATTATCATGATAGTTATATCGTTAATCATGTTTGCGTTATTACCATTTGTAATTAAATACATAACCAACTTCGCGTACGAACAATTTCTAGGTTTATTAAAACTGTTTTACAAAGGAAACTCATTATATTTATAAGCCAATCAATATTTGGCAAAAAGCATTTACACAATTGGTTGTGTAAATGGTAATCAATGACAATCATTTTCGTTCACCTTTATTTTTTACTCGAGTTTGAAATCTTGTTTTACCTCTATTACATTATGCCATATGAGAAGGCTCTCATATACAACTTGTTTGATATTCGCAAATATACCGACATACAAAACAAGTCGTATATTGTGAATTACATAGAGGATGAGCTAGATTGTGCCCAAAATCAAAGTCGCATTGACGACTTCAATCATGAGCTGTGGCTACAATGTATGGGATTTTTGGGAGTATTGAATGCGATATTGGCGGGTGTATTTGTGCGCGACGTGATGCGTATGAGGCAACAACATGGCGGCACACTATCCCAACATAATTCGCGGACGACATTGGTGGAATCTGACTACAAGAAGAATGACGACACTGATATTGAGATGGTGGCTCTCAACTCGACGGCTGCGCCAAAACCCAATTCGGGGTTGGTATCGGAATCATTCGCCCTCTATTATTGGAATAATTCCAAGTTTGTGAAAAACACGGGTAAAACGATGCGTTTCATGATATTGGTTGGAATCTTTGAATACGCATTCTTCACGCTTATTGTGGATAAATACAAGATTGTCAATACCACTACACTTTTGTGTAAAATGGCGGAAGAATAGAGGAGGCGTCTATACCTTGTTTGCGTCGTAAATATGAACTTTATCCGAGGCGCCTTCGGACCTGCTTAAGGCAGGGTTATCTCTGCCGACCGCAAAGGCAGGGTTATCTCTGCCGACCGCAAAGGCAGGGTTATCTCTGCCGACCGCAAAGGCAGGGTTGTCTCGGCCGACTATTGAAGAGGGTCCTCCTCCGGCTCCAAGCTTCGGCGGTGCTATCGAATTGACCATATCCATTTGCTTCGCCATCGCCACCTTCTTGTCAAGTCCCGAAAACAAGTAGTCCGTCCCCGGGCTCTCCTCCGACTTCTTAATCGTCTTGTAAATACTGTTAATATTTTTCACGGCCAATTCGACCACACGCATATCGGACACCAGCTCAGTTGCCGGGTTCACTTGCTCCGTACAAAGCGACACCGCAAAATACAAAAGGTAGCGCCGTTTCCGACAACACGCATTGGTATAGTGAAGCGAAAACAGCGTCAGAAGTGACCCCATCACTTTTTCTACTAAAGGGCTGCCTCTCTCTTTCATATAATAAAACAGCGCATCCCATATCATCCAAATCAGGTCACGCGCCAACTTACGGTCGACCACAACAAACTCGCGCACTTCGCACTCACACACCTGTTTCCGCCTCTTACAAATAGCGTCAAACTCAATAATCCATTCAATCCAGTAGCATGCCACCACCGTATTTCGCCGACCTGCCGATAAATTGTAGGCAAACTCATTTAACGCGATATACACTTCTTTCGGGTCTTTTGTGCGAAAAAACGGCTTGATAAAATCCACACTTGGTGCGACCAGTCGGTCCGTCATTTGCGTCATATCGAACTCTTCTTCACGGTTGATTTTGATAGATTCAAAACTGTGTTTTTTCGTGGAAAGCGTGAGAACGCTGACAATTTCGGCAAACATATTGCGAATCGTCTGATTATTGCGATGGTCAAGCGGTGACGTCACCTCTACAGATGACATAATATTCTTGAACACAATAAACCGTTTTTCGAGATAACATACCAATTTGGGGTTGCCGACATGGATATGTTTTGCCATATAGTAGAGGATGTTCTCCCAAAGCTCGAGGTAGTGTCCCGCACACACCAACTCGGCCGCCCAATTACACGCAGGTTCGATTTTGCCATTTAGCATATTTTCAATAAAAGCATCTTTGACTGCTGTTTTTTTGTATTTAGAAAAACTGATTCCTCTAAACTCGGCAGGTGACCGAATATCGTTTATTTCACTAGATTCCATTAATATACAAACAACAATTGTTTTTATATTATCACGTTTACGACAAATAAAGTATTTTAAAAATATATAATAGAATGAGTCCTGCAATGATGATTATGGGTGTGATTGTGGTTATATTATTGTACATGTATTTCTTCTACAAAACCGGCGAAACAAAATTGGGGGACAAGATATCACTAGATAAAGCCAGTGCGATACCAGCAAAAGACGTGGTTGACCCAAAATCCCAGGTGTACTCGTTTGAAACATGGGTATACATTAACCAATATGATGGTGTTGGAAAAGAATTGTTTTATAAAGGAGCCAACGGAGCCAACGGAGCAAGAAATATTGAAGTATCAATTACCGGTGCTACTCCAACCCTCATTGTTAAATATCTAACAAACGAACAAACCCCGTCACAAAAAACACTGACCGTTACCGATAACTTCCCAATTCAAACATGGGTCCACGTTATTGTAAGTGTTGATTCAAATTACATTGATGTATATGTAAATGGAAAATTGACAAAATCCATCAAAGAATCACTTGGAATTAGAATGCCAGATGATGTAGCAATTGAGTTTGGCGACTGGGGTCAGAACAAATGTTCTTTAGCGAAATTCTATCGCAGGACTCACGCAACTGACCCGGCCACTGCTTGGAGTCTATACAATGATGGTAATGGTTCTAACCGTGTCGCCAAATATTTAGGGACTCTTGGAATGGATTTATCGTTGAAGAAGGATAACGTCGAGTACAGTAAATTGAACATATTTTAGACCGGCAAAGATTTACACAATTGAAGATTGAAAACGGACTGTGGTCGGCCCCTCCCGAACCGTTTTACACCATTGAAGAATTAAAATGTCCCATTTTAAATCTTCACCGGTATAAATCTTCACCGGTATAAAATGGGACGACGCCTTGAAGACATCTATTTGATTTTTCGTGTGGGGAAAGATATGAAAAGTAACGTTATCTCTCTCCCAAGTAATCATGGTCGAAAACAATTCAGTAATTTATTCCCCCAAATTGGTAGCAAAAATGCGTAAATGCCAAAGTAGGCGGGTAGGTTATAAGTGCAGATATTTATAATGTAAAATATTATCTATAAATATAGTAATTAAATGAGTCAAGCTCCAAATGAATCCAATTTTAAAATACCGGATTTACCGGCAAGCTCCGGCGATGTTAAACAACAAGTTACAAAATCGGTCGGCGATTTAGGTGAAAAACTTACTGGTTTAACCGATTCCGTGACAAAAACATTAGATGACTTTTCATCTACTTCCGCAGCAGATGCCGGGCGCGATTTTTTAGAAGCAAATACACTTGTCGCCAAGTTCGCCTTTGTCATTATTGTTCTGATTGGATTTTTGTTCCTCATGCGTCTTGGTATGATTGTTATATCCTATATTTTTTCACCAAGTCAATCGCCCTATTTAATAAAAGGCGTTATCAGCGGTTCTAGTTCAAAAGAAGTTGTACAAGACCCTCGCTCCAAAAATACAACGGTATTTTTATCTGAAAATGAGCGTTCTGGACTTGAAATGACATATAGCGTATGGTTGTATCTAGATGGTGTCGACCAAAGTAACCAACTCAAGCATATTTTCAGCAAGGGCGCAATTGACACCGCAACCGATTTTGGGAAAATCGATTCCACAACTGGAAAGCTAACTAGTAATAGTACATTAAATAAAACATACAATGCTCCCGGCCTCTATACTTTTAAGAATACAGAGGGTGGAAACAACCTTCGCGTATATATGGATTCATTCATTACCCCAACAACAACATCCGACTTATCCGGTCAAGTAAAAATGGTCGATATTGTCGGAGTCCCAGTGAATAAATGGTTTAATACAGTAATTCGCGTGGAAAATCGCGTGATGGACGTATATTTGAATGGTGTTTTAACAAAGCGCCTGGACCTGGAAACCATTCCTCGCCAAAACTTTTACAGCGTGTTTGTTTGTCAAAATGGCGGATTTAGTGGAAACTTGTCGGATTTAAGGTATTTCAATAAATCTCTCAACGTGTTTCAAATCAATAGTATTGTTAATGCCGGACCAAATCTCACGCCGGTAACAGGGGATAATCCATATGAAAAGAAAATCGATAATTATCATTATTTGTCTTCTAATTGGTATTCAAGCAATTCATAAAAAACGACATAAACAATATTTCAAACAATATTCAAATGAAATATTATTTCCCAGAACAAATCAACATAACGCCCAATGTTCTAATAGTTGGTGGATTATTTAGTGCGTTTGCGGGATTTTATGAATTATATCAAACAACCAAGGGACATCATAATATTCACGTTTTGATACGAGTTGGTGCCCATATGACTGCCGGATTTATTTATGGAATATCGCTATCCTATTTCTGGCAAATACCTGCTGCCATAAGTATATATAAAGTGGGCGAAGGATTTTATGGGAGATGTATTCCGAGCAACCGTTAGGGAGCGAGAAATAATCACTTCGTGAAATGCGGATGCATTTAGAGAACAGATGTATTCCGAGCAACCGTTAGGGAGCGAGAAATAATCACTTCGTGAAATGCGGATGCATTTAGAGAACACGGACACATTTAGAGAACAGATGAATGTCATTATATATTCCACATTTGAATATATAATGGGTGATTTAACAACATGTATTACGTCCGAACAAAATCGTCGAAATGGGCTTATATTCAATATACCACCCCCACGCTACACACCGCAAAATCCATACAATGCTGGTTGGACTAAGGAACAGCTCGATATGCGACGCAAAGTAGAAGTTCTCAAATACAACAAGAGCAGCAATGGGCGAATCAGCAAAGCCAAAAGTTGGACCCAGGTTGTAAATGGCTCCTACCAACGCCGCACATTTTCCAACGCATATTTGAATAATATTGCGGACATTAACTGCGATAATGTCGTGACTTATACAACCGGTGCTGGAATCCCCGGTCCATCAATTCCTCTTTATCTGGACCCCGCAGTACCTTTATACAATTACAACAGTCAATCGGTTGGACTGGGTATCAACAATGAAGAAGAAACCACTATGTGGCGCACCAAATATGATACGAATCTTTTGTCAGATGCGCCGGTTATTTATACTGTTAATATTCGCCCACCCATTGATAGTGCGAATTACATTTTTACAGTGAAAACCTCTGTGGGGATTTATTTGGATGGGTCCGCAAACGCAAACAATTTTGCCACAACCATAACTATTTTACCGTCTTCCATAATGGTGTTATATGGTGGTCAACCCGTAGATTTACAAAATAAACGACCAACCATAACATTGGAATCCGGATTTAAAACGGATATTTCGGGAAGCCTCACGGGTGGTCCCTACGCAGGCGCATTTTATTTAGGAAATATTGTTATAAGTAATCTCAAATTACCAACAGCAGCGGGCACAACATATGATATCGTGATTCAGCCAACAATCAGCGCATCAATCATGGGTGTCGCATCAAATGACCCCATTAATACAATTCGCTCGACATTTTACAGTAATTTGATTCCTTATTCAAATGACCCAACCACCCTGTCAAACAACACAAAGCGATTTGGAACCAGAATTGCGTTTAATACTACGGCATCCACATCTAC
>JACCDO011948921.1_pt1 | contig 15419 bp, 14 predicted proteins | sample 7446101 | NCBI WGS metagenome assembly JACCDO01 (sample SAMN15323440, study PRJNA562643) | freshwater metagenome | isolation source: river surface water | place: USA:Blue River Watershed | collected 2017-08-16
CAAGGTTCACAAGGTACTCAAGGACTCCAAGGTATTCAAGGCACTCAAGGACTTCAAGGATTTAGTGGTTCTGGTGGTCTCCAAGGTTCACAAGGTTCACAAGGTACTCAAGGACTCCAAGGTAGACAAGGTACTCAAGGACTTCAAGGATTTAGTGGTTCTAGTGGTCTTCAAGGTTCACAAGGTACTCAAGGACTCCAAGGTACTCAAGGTACTCAAGGACTTCAAGGATTTAGTGGTTCTGGTGGTCTCCAAGGTTCACAAGGTACTCAAGGACTCCAAGGTAGACAAGGTACTCAAGGTTTACAAGGTATAGGTGTTCAAGGTCTTCAAGGATTTGCTGGTGTTTCGGGAGTAACAAATATCACAGTCAATGAAACTGGATATTGTCTTACTAATACTGATCCAGAATTTCCAATTACGACAACAGGAGCAACTATCGATATTAAATCGACAAGTAATGCTTATGGTAGAAAATTTATTTCCTCCACTGAACCAATTAATTCTTGTGATGGTGATATTTGGTTTGATCCTAGTGATACAAATGGTGCTCAAGGTACTCAAGGTGTCCAAGGATTTACTGGAGGCGCTGGATTTCAAGGTACTCAAGGTGTTCAGAGTACTCAAGGTGTCCAAGGACCTACTGGAATAAATATTTCAGCAGCGTTGTATAACTACATTGTACTCGATACATCTTCTGCAAATTATGGTACTATAACTCAATACTATGTTGATACACTTAGCAATGAAACTGTAGACATATCAGCATTAGATCTTTATTCAGAATTTATAAGTGCTGGAACAGCGACTCTTGGAATTGATTCTAACGGATACTTAACATTAACCATATAATATTTAAAAAATGCCTGTAAGCAATGTTTTAGGAAAAATTAGATATAATGTTCGTGGTGTATGGTCTACGACAACATCTTATATCGTTGATGATATTGTAACCAGAGTTGGTTCATCATACATTTGCATTTTAGCGTCAACTAATAATGATCCAATTACGAATCCAACTTATTGGACAAAAATTGGTACAATGCCTAGAGATAGGGGAGAATGGAGTTCTGCTACAACTTATTATGAGAATGATATTGTTGGTGTAACAACAACAAATTTATACAATCAATATTATAATTGGGAAGATGAGAATAGTTATATTTGCATAACTTCAACGTCTACTAATCAATATCCAGAATCAAATCCATCAAGTTGGACAAAAATTGCATCAGGTAGATTTAATAAAAGATTTGCTTGGTTGGGAGGAGTCAATGAAGGATTTGTTCCTACATATAAACAACTTTGGGATGCAAAATGTGGAGCATCTACTGGTGGTGTAGGTATCGTCACTCTAACTAATGGTGGATCTGGATATACAACTTCAATTGGTTATCCTGCAGGATTATCGACAGCAACAGTAACTTTTAGTGGTGGAGTAGGATCTGGAGCATCTGCTGTTGCTTATGTTTCTTCTAATGGAGCAATTTCTGGTATTGAGATTGTAAATCCAGGAACTAATTATACTAATCCAGTTCTGGTTTCAATTTCTGGTGGCGGTGGAATAAATGCAACAGCGACTGCATTTAGTTTCCAAACGAAAGTTGGAATGGGAGATACTGTCGGTACATTTAAGGGACCATGGCATCATAATTTTAATACTGGAGGGGAAGCATGGTTAAAATATATTAATAGAAATTATGGTTTAATACAGTATGGGTTCAATAGTTCAACTTATAATACAAATGGACATGCAAGTGGATCTGCTACACAACATCAACCATCAGAAGCTACTTTTATTCATTTAGATTGGTATGAGGGATTACTCCCAACTCCTGATGGACTTCCACCTAAGGTAATTCAAGTAGAAGGAGGACTTTACAATACATTAGTTCTCTTTAATAATGGAGAAGTGCATTATTCTGGATATAATGGAAATTATGCTGCTGGTGATGCAACAACTACAGTAGCAAACTCTTATATAAGATGTGGATATGCAAGAATTAATAAATCAGGTACATCTATTTTGAGAGGTAAAAAAGCAATTCGTATTGCATCAACATGTGGTGGAGATCCGAATGGAAGTTGTACTAATTATGCACTTTGTGAAAATGCTGACGGATCTAGAGAATTGTGGGCATGGGGATATAATGGTTATGGGCAAACTGGAAATGGAAATTTCTCAAATACTGTATCTGTCCCTACTTTAGTTCCATTTAACCAAACAACAAATGGAAGAATTACTGAAATTTGGGCAACTGGAGGTGACTATGGAGCACTTTATGTACTTACCGATAGAGGTAATATGTATTCTTGTGGATATAATGCTTTTGGACAACTTGGATTAAATAGTACTGCTTCAACAAATACATTAACTCTTGTAAAAGCATGGGGAACTGGATCGAACCGAGTTAAAAAATTTGTAGTTGCTGGTGGAAATACTGCTCATTCTTGTTTCGTATTACAAGAAAATGGAACTTTATGGTCTTGGGGATATAATGGTTATGGACAACTTGGACATGGGCATGTAAACAGCATTTATGCTCCTCTTATTGTATATTCTAGTGGTTACAGTGGTTCTACTGGTGCAAACGTAATTGGTACTCCTTCTGGTACGACACTGGTTGTTTATGATGTCTGGGCAAATGGTCCACAACCTACATGTTCAGCATATATTTCGGTAGGAACAGCAATTGATAGTACTATTGCATATGGTGCAGGATACAATGGATATTATAATTTAAGTACTAATCAAAGTGATGCTGTAAATAAAGCATTATTTACAGCGATGCAAGTAAATAATGGAACTACATTAACTAATGTAGTTGATGTAGTTGCAAACTCATCTTCCGGTAATTATAATGGATTATTTGTAAAACAATATAATGGAGAGTGGTATGCTGGTGGATATAATAATGGTATTGCAGGTGTAGGTCATGCAGATGCTTTTAATACTCGGCAAGTACAAGATCCAAATAATCTTGCATCCAATTTCAGAGCTAAAAATAATATTCTTTGGCCTCAGGCATTTGATCAAGACTATATAAAATATGTGCAGAGAATTGCAAATACCACATCTGGACAATCTATTTTTGTATATCTAAAGACTGGTCAACTATATGGTTCCAATACGGATAATACTTATGGTACTTTTGGGTATAAGAATACAGGATCTCATGTTCCAACTAGAGTTTTAAATCATTAAATAAAATGTCTTCTGTTATCACACTAGGAAAAGTTAAATTAGTTTATAGAGGTAACTATAGTTCTTCAACTACCTATAGTGCAGGAGATATTGTTAATTTAGTATCTGATGATGATGTTGGGACTACAAAATTATTCATTTACAAAAATAATATACCAAAAACTGGTAGTCATCCATATTTAAATGTAATTACTGGAACTATTGCTTCATTAGGTGCTCGCACAAATTCGGTCACTATCACTTTGACCAACAATCCTGGAGGTAATTTTGACTACTATGTTATTCCAAACTTAACATATTTTTACTCTAAGTATTTTACTGGAGATACTAAAGTTACGGGAAAAACTTACGTATCTTCAACTCGTGTTACATTAAGACTTTCAAATTATTCCAATAATATTGCAACAATTACAAATAGCACTGCTACAATTGGAACTCGAAGAATAGGCAATCGGCATGATAGAGCATTTAATACTGTAGATTGGGATTTATATTCTGAAAGTAGTAGATTTAGAGGAGAATTTTCAACAACTGTTAATTATGATGTAGGTGATATTGTTACTAAAAATAATCAATCTTATATTTGTATTGCACCAGTTGGATATGGTGGAGGAACAGTTGGACCAAGTTCAATAACTCCTACAGTAGATCCAGAGTATGATTATTTGGGATGTTGGGATAATTATCTTACCGGAAGTACTTTAAAACATCAAAGAGCAATTGGTTTTCCAAATAGAAATCCATTCAACTGGAAAGGTCATCCATTTATTGCTCCTCCAACTTGGGGAAATACTGGCATAGGATCTTATTATCAGGGTGGAATTCCTTGGACATTACAAAGTAATTTCAAAGATAATCCTAATGCTTGGCGATGGAATATGGGAACTCATGCAAAAGATGAAAGTGCTAATAGTTTACTTGTAATTGATGGAGAAGGAAGATCTTTGAGTGTTGGTGGACTCTCTAACAATACAAATGATGGTTGTAATGCTGGAGGATCATCTAATTCTTTTGGAATAGCATCAGAAGGAGATTCCCCAGCAAATAATGGTTACTGGACAAATGATAGTTCTGCATACGGAAATGAAGTATTTGATGTTAATAATCTCAGTAGACCAAGAAATTTCCCAAGAATAATTCAGTATATAAAAACTAGTGATAATAGAATTTATCTACTGAGTAATGGAACTGTAGCAGTTTCTGGTAGAATGTCATCATTAGCATCACATGGACACTCTAATGAGTATCCGACCAATACTGCATTAGAAATTCCTAGATCTAGTTTTAAAAATAGAAGTATTGTTAAAGTTTCATGTTCTTGCAATGATCCAAGAAGTAATGCTTATTCGTGGGCAATGGCACTGGATGAATATGGTGAAGTTTGGATGTGGGGTGACAATAGTGGTGGACAATTAGGTTTTGCTAATGAACAAATTAATCGTAAAGAAACTCTTGAAGGGTTAGTTATTGCATCGGGTGGAATGGGTGGACATGAATATGATTCTAGTGGTGGAGGAAATAGAAAACTTTATTCACCACAACCATTGCCTTGCCAATTTGCATTCGCAGGAGCAAGAATTGTTGATATTTGGTGTGGTCTATATTCTGCTTATGCATTAGATGAATTTGGATGGTTGTGGTCTTGGGGATATAATGATAGAGGACAACTTGGATATCCCACCAACAGTGGATTTAGATCAATAGATCGATCTCAGGCGCCAAGAAAAATTACAAGTCCATTAGGTTATACTTGGACTGGTTCTGCATTGGGTGGAACTATTACTCAAACTGGAAATATAACTCCAGTTAGTCCTGGACTAACTTATACTAAGACTGGTGCAACAAATAATTCTTGGGATGATGCTCAAGTTTATAGTTCAGTAGGATATGCAAGTTCTGTGGCAGTTTCCGCTCAATGCAATTCAACAACAACTCGTGTAATGTTTGGATTGAGTAGTACTCCAACAACTAATACAAGTTTTACTTCTATTGATTTCGCCTGGTATTTTGATGGAGGGGGCGGCGGTAATTGTAATATTTATGAAAAAGGAACTAATGCTCCTCCGGCGCAACTGTATCCATATACACCAAATACAGTATTAAGTATCGTTTATGATGATGATGAAGGTTATGTAAATTACTATTATGATTATGATGGAGATGGAAAATATGTCCAATTAATGCGTAGAGTTCTTAAGACTGCTGTTGGAGGTAATACACGTACTACACCACTTTATTTTGATTCATCTTTTTATAATATAAACTCAAACTTAACTAATATTCAAATTACGGATACTATTAATCAAAATACTTGGAATACTTTTGGTGGAATTCAAAAGTTTGGCACAATGCATTCTAATACTTCAACTTTTGTGGACACTATAGGTATTCTTGATGGTCAAGGAAATATGTGGACAACTGGATATAATTCTAATGGTGAAACTGGTGATGGAACAGTTACCGATAATAATAATACTAGTTCATTAAGAAGAAGAAAGTTTGGTTCATCTGGTATTGCTGGAAATATTAATAATTTTTGGATGGTAAATTATGCAATGTATCTTTCAGTTCGTTCTTCAGTAAGTACTCATAATGATATTTGGGGGGTTGGATATAATAACTATTATCAATTAACAACTGGAAATACCACTTCACAAACAACTCCAGTTCGAATTAGAGGATCGATGTCTAGAACAGATAATGGAATTATTTCTTCTCAACTTCAAGATATTGTAGCAATAGTTTCTGGAGGAAGTCTAGAGAATACTAATGAACAGACGGTTCTTTTGGCATTGGATATTAATGGATATGTTTATGCATCAGGATTTGATAGCGATGGTGCTTCTGGTGCGATTGCCGATGGTGCAGATAATGTATTAGTTTCAAATAACTCATCCAAAATGCAACAGTTTGGTAGTAATTCAATTAGTTGGGTAAGAGTTTATATGCCAAATATACAACAAGGAAATTGTATTGATATTTTTTCAACTGGTTTCTTTTCAAATTATGATGCTGTACCAAATAGTAGAGCATTCAGTCATAGTGCATTTTTGATGTCCGATGGAGCATTATTGACATGTGGGAGTAATGTCTTGGGCACTCTAAATTTTGGTTATTTTCCTGCACAGGGACAATCTATGAGAACTCCTGTCTATAACTTATCTTTACCTGGAAATTAAAATGACAAGAAAAATTATTTCAATGAAGTCAACCTATGGTTATTCATTTCCACCACTTCCTCAAAAATTTTTGAAGGAAGAAACCGAATATCAAGGAATGATATTTCCCATAGGTCATCTTGATATGATATGGGAAAAAAACTCAAGACCAATTGAATTATTTGTTCATGAAAATCGATATTATTATTCGATACCAGATGAATATACTCTAGAGATTCTTAATTCTGCAATTGATTTTGAAACAAGAATACTCGATGATTATGATATCAAATTTGAAGAGAATTCTACTGAACTTGTTGAAAAAATTGTTGAAAGATTTCCAGTCCATGATATGGATAAATTTGAGGAATTAAGATTATTTTATGATTTGAAAGATGCTGATCTTATTATGTCAGAATTAAAACTACATATTAATGTGGGAATTGCTTCAACTTAAGTTTAAAATAAGGAAATAAAAGATGTCTCTCAGACTTCATGCTGGCATAGATTTAACTCAGATTAAACACACTTGGCAAGGTGATTGGAATCCTGGTCAAATATATTATATGAATGATGTTGTAAAATATCATGGACAAGCATTTGTATGTGTCACAACAGTATTAGGAGACGAAAAAAGATTTGGAAAGATATATCAACCAACTGTTGCTAATGAATATTGGCAACCATTTTCAAATGGATATCTAATTAAAGGAACTTGGTCATATAAAGAATATTATTATCCTGGAGATGTTGTTAGGTATAATGATGATTGGTATTTGTGCAATACTTATACTTTTGGTGGACATCCAATTTACGAAAATGGTGCATTAACAACAAAATGGACTTTGTTAGCATCAAGTCCAAGAGCAAATAAACAAAACAATCATCTCTGGTTAGGTGGATACAATCCGATGGGTTGGACTTATAATATGCATGAAACTCCGGATCAATTCTGGACTCAAGATGTTGAAGGTTTTACCACAATCAATGGTAATTATGAGGCAACATATATTGGTAGAGGAACTTCTTCATACAATTTCGGAAATGGTGAATCCATTCCTCCATCCCATTCGCAGCAAGTTAATGGTGGTTATGATTTTTGGGATTACTATGACGGTGTTAGAACTTCAATAACTGGTGGAATGCCAAAGTGCATTCAGACTGTAGGTGGATGGTATCACAAACTATTTCTATTTGATAATGGGGAAGTTTATTCTCATGGATATGGTGTTAACGGTCAAAATGGTGATGGAACTTCTGGTAGTTACTATTATAATAGAAGAGTTGGAAGAGGCACTGGTGGTAGGGGAACTGGTAGTTTAAGAAATGTTTTTATAGTTAAAGTAGCGTCATCTGGTGGTTTAGGAAATGTTGCAATGGGGAACTACGAACATTGTGCAGCAATTGATAGTAATGGAAATTTATACATGTGGGGGTACAATGGTTATGGTCAATTAGGAAATGGAAATACTAGTAATTTAACTCTTCCTACACAAATTGATAGAAAGTTTTTTGACAATGCAAGAATTGTTGATGTGTGGTGTACTGGTTTTGCTTCTTATCAAAATACTTATGCTCTCGATCAAAATGGACAACTTTGGGCATGGGGATATACTGGTTATGGTTGTTTAGGTATTGGTGAATATTATATTGAGAATGCTACTACTAATGTCACTGCAAGACCACAAAAGGTTCAAGCGGACTTTACAAAATATGGTGGAATTAAAAAGTTTATTCCGGGAAGTGGTAGTGCTCCAAAACTTCAAGTCATTTTAACCAATGATAATCATCTTTGGGCATGGGGATATTCGACTACTGCTGCTGGTTGGGGTTATGGTGCCAATGATACTGTTATTGTAAAACCAAGAAGACTTGCAGATTTAATTCAAGAAAATACAAATAGTTTAGGTATTGATCAAAGAAAATCTGTTGGTCAATTATCTGATGTCGTAGCAAATTGTGAAGAATTTTGGAATGATGATGGGTCAGCCGCTGATACTGAAAATCTAATTATTAAAGAAAGACAAACTGGACTTATTTTTGGTCTTGGTCGTCGCTATGATAGATCTATGCCTTATTTGAGAGGAACGATGTATCAATATTCCAATGCGGACAATCCACTCTATGATGATGACAATACAAATCCCGTTATGGCATCTATTGGTAATTTTAAGGATGTTAAATATGTAATTCGACATGGTTCTGGTACTGATGCAAGATCATATTTGTGGATTAATCGTGATGGTAGAGTTATTGTAACAGGAAATCATGCTAATAATGTCTCATCAGGTATTGGTTTAAATTTTACAACCCAACCTGGAGCAAGAGAAGCAACTCTTCCATGGGAATTTGATTTATCGAATGGTAAAGCTGGTACTGGCACTCAAGTAAGATGGACAGATCGAATTGACATGGCGGTAGGTTATTGGGATTATGGATGGGCAGCACTTACGAAAAATAATAGACTTGTTTTTTGTGGAATTGGAGATGCTACTTATGATATAACTCCCTATGGACAATCAGTTGCTGGATCAACAGCGTCAGATATAAATACTCCTTCTAGATTAGCAAATTGTTAATACTACTCATAAATACCAAAAGCATGTAATAGTAGTAATAATATGCCGATTTACGTTAAAGATGGTGGGCAATGGAAAAAGGTAGGTGGAGGTGGTGGAGCAGATTATAGAACTCCAAATGCTCAATATGCATTAAGTGGTGGTGGATTAGTTACTTGGACTGGTAATTATGTCAAATGGGATCAAAGAGTTATTGCAATTCCAGTAGAAAGACCTGAATTTGGTTCTGTTGGTCATATTAATATAACTTGCCCAACAAGCGGAACTATTACTTTTTATAATTCAGCAAACGTAACCACAACATTAACTTGTAATACATCCGGAATTCCTTTGGGAGCATGGCAAGCATTATATTATCAGGTAACTCCAGGGCAAGTAAATACATCAGATCAAACTAAATTTAGAGTAGTAGACTATCAAAACTCTACTTGGTCTCCTGGTGAAGGTTGGTTACTGATTGCTACAGTAAATGGAGATACTTCAACCAGTGATGGACATTTAAAGTGGTTACCTGGTCAAATTAATTTACCATCAAATGCAGGATTACCAGTAACTTATGATTCAGGTACTGGAACAGCATCTTGGGTTGTTGGGGCTACGAGTGGTGGAACATTTACTGGAGATGTAACTTTTGACGGGTTAGTAACAACTAAAAAAGGAATTAATGATACCACGGGAACTGGAAGTGCATTAAGAATTGAACTTCCTGGAGGTGCTGCTTATGCTACATCAACTGCATCAATAACAGGAGCTATAAAGATTCGTCTTCCTGTACTTAAATCAGCAACAAATACAATGTTGATGTTGAGACTAAAAGTTTATGAATATACTGGAGATACTGTAGGAACTTCTAGAATATTTGAAATTGGTGGGTATAATTATAGTCTTGGTGGTTGGTATAATGTTTTTGCATGTCAAACATCAATGAATGGTGTTTCTGCATTAAATGTTAGATATGGATATGATGCGGCAGGATATTCGTCTATTTGGATTGGAGAAACTAATACAACTTGGCAGTTTCCTCAAGTTTTTGTAACTGAATTTGAAGCTGGTTATAATGGGTATACTGCCTCTACCTGGGCATCTAATTGGGCAATTACTTTTGAAACTTCTTTTAATACGGTAGAAAAAGGACCGATTCCTGCTTCTCTTTCTGCGGCAAATATTACAGTTACAGAAACTGGATATTGTACTACAGCACCAATTTCTGCATCAGGCACAACTATTACAATTAATGCAGAAAGTAATGCTTATGGTAAAAAATATGTTTCTACTACTGACCCAACTTTAACCTCTACTGTTTGTAATGGTGACATTTGGTTTGATCCCAGTGGTTCTTCTGATTCTTCACCATTAAGTTCTGTTGGATCAGAAAATCAACTCATTTATAAAAACGCAGCAAATATTGCTACTGGTTCTCCAAATTTAACATTTGACGGAAATAATTTATTGATGAATGGTAATTTTGTATTGAACTCTGGATATAAATTTACTACACAAGGATTTAATTTTGAACTTACAGACGGAATTTTAACTCCATTAAATAAAACAAAAATTACATATACATATACTGGCGCCAATCAAACATTCACTGTTCCTGCTGGTGTAAATTGGATTTTTGTAAAACTTTGGGGAGCAGGTGGTGGCGCAGGAAGAATAGGGGGATGGATTTTTGGTGCTGATGGTGGTGGGGGAGGACATACTAAAGGTTTATTTCCCGTTACTCCTGGTAGTACAATTATTTTGGTAATTGGTAGAGGAGGAACAGCAGTAAATGGAACAACACAAAGTTATGGTGGTGGCGGAACTAATGGTAGTGCCACTGGTGAGCAAACATATTGCGGTCATGGTGGCGGATATTGTGGAGTATTTGTAAATAGTGTTTCTCAAGCAAATGCATTAGCAATTGCTGGTGGAGGTGGGGGAGGTGGATCTAGTCGTATCTTTACTGGAAATATTGGTGGAGCTGGTGGTGGACTAATAGGGCAGAGAGGTGGTAGTCCTTATGAAGGAAAATTTATTTCAGCTGGAAATCCAGGAAGGCAAGATGGTGGAGGATCTGGTGGGTCTACTACAGGAACCACCACTGCTCCTGGAAGTGCCGGAAGTGCTCTTCAAGGTGGTGCTGGTGCAAGTAGTAGTTTTGGTGGCGGTGGTGGAGGTGGATATTTTGGCGGAGGTGGTGGTGCATATAGTGAATCCAATACTATGGCTGGTGGTGGAGGAGGAAGTGGTTTTGTAAAATCAACTGGATTACTAACTGGAACTTATACCGGAAGTTATAGAAACGTTGCTTTTTCTAATGATCCAGATTTACTTACAGCAACAAATGCTACTGAATTACCTGGATATGGAGGACAAAATAGTGGAAATGGTATATCAGCAGGTTCTCAAAGTGGTGGACACGCTTATGCCGTTATATATTATTAAGACTTAATCCAATAAATACCAAAAGTATGTAATATTGTAGTACTATGCCAACTTATGTTAGAGATGGTAATATTTGGAAAGATGTTAGTCGCAGTAGCAGTGGCATACTTGCAGGACCTATTACCGCAAATACCGAACCATTTTTTAGAAATCCACCAATAATCTCTATAAATCATACAATTACTTCCGCATATAATGAAATGAGTATTGGACCTATGACAATAAATAATGGAGTAATAGTCACAGTAGATTCTGGGGCAACTTGGACGATTGTATAAGATATTATGAGTACATTACGAGCAAATCAAATACAAACAGTTACGGGAAAACCAATACTGAATAGTAGTGGAAATATAATTCAGGTCGTTTATGCTGATATGGGATCAAATACTACAACAATAACAGCACAAGATAATCAAGTAATTTCATTTTGTTCTCTTTCAATAACTCCAACTAGTACTAACAGTAAAATATTATTAATTGCTCATGTTGTTAGTAATATTCAGTATGTAAGTACCTATGGATTTGCAAGAAATGGAGTAAATATAGGAGGAAGCAGTAATACAAATAGTTCAAATTCTATTGCTACTAATTATGTTGGTCAGAACACAACAGACCAAGCATTGTGTAGTTCTATTACGTATCAGTATCTAGATTCTCCAGCAACAACATCAACAATAACATATGCACCAACTGCTTGTTCTAGTTGGAATGGAACCATCTATACATTAAGAATTAATGATAGAAATTTCTTAGATATGAGAGGACTTACAAGTATTACTGCAATGGAGATAGTATCATGAAAATATTTTTAAGTAATGCTATTTCTTCCCTACGTCCAGGAGCACAATTTATTTTAAATAATGATGATTATTCTCAGATTACATGGTTAGAACCTCCAGAAGAAGAAGGTGGACAAATTCAACCAACGAAAGAAGAAGTCATAGCAGAAACAGAAAGACTTCAGGCAGAATATGAACATAATGAATATCAAAGACTCAGAGCAAAAGAATATCCATCCTTTGCCGATCAGTTTGATCTCTTATATCATGGCGGTTATGATGTATGGAAAGCAGAGATAGATAAAGTAAAAGAAAAATACCCAAAACCATGAGTACATTAAACATTGGAACTAACGTACAAATTTCAGGAACTGGTCAAAAAATAACTGGAGTACTTGGCGCTCCTGGTATTATTCCTACTGGTGCGGTGATTTATACTGCAGGAAATTATGATTTTTCAGGTACTCCAAGAGGATTTGTTCCACCAGGATATTTGCCTTGTGATGGTGCTGCATATAATCAATCAGCATATCCAGAGTTATATGATGCAATTCGAGATATATTTTCTACTGGTTCTTATGGTACTGCTTTGATTAACCCAGCAACTGGTGATGCTTTGGTGCCACCAGCTGCTGGACAATTTCGTGTTCCACAATTACAAGGTCAATTTATTCGTTGTTGGGATGGTCCTGTTTATACATCTTATGATCCTACACCTTCTGGAAGAATCTTTGGTTCTTATCAAGCAGATGAATTTAGATCTCATAGTCACTTAACACCCACATCAAACGGAATAGCACTCTCTCCTACTGGACGTGAAGTTGCTGGTAATCTTAATACAAACTTTGATTATGTTGATTATTATGGTAACTCTGTACCGGTACAGTCCACTGGTGGACTCGAAACCCGTCCAAGAAACATTGCACTTTTTGCTGTTATAAAATACTAATAAAGTTATGATAAATTATCACTTTAATCCAACATACTTTCATTTTACTGGATCAGCACCTGCATTTGAATCTCCAAGAGAACCAGGTGTCTATGCAGTTCCTCTTTTTGCTACTACGGTCGAACCACCAGAATGTGGTTTGAGAGAAATACAAATCTTCAATGGAACTTCTTGGGATATTATTGAAGATCAAAGAGGAACTTATTATTCTACTGATGGAGCATTTCAAATTATTGAAAATGATAATCCATTAAAAGCACCAGAAAATGCAACCAAAGAAGTTCCACCAGAAGTTCCAGAAGGTCATTGCTTAACTTGGAATGATGGATGGGTTGTTGAAGAGATTCCAGCACCACCAGTTCTTACTCCTCAAGAAAAATTAGAGGCTATCGGTTTAACTATTGAAGATCTTAAGGATCTTTTGGGTATCTCAATCTAAATATAAAAAATAATAAATTGATATGAGTATCTTAAGAGTTAATACACTTCAAGATTTAACTGGATCTGCTCCCGCATTTCCTATTCTTAAAACCAGTACCATACAAACTATTTCTGGAAATACTGCTTTATCAATTAATAGTTCTGGTATAGTTTTAAGTCCCAATAGACCAGCATTCACTGCCTGGAATATAAATGTTAATGTTACTCCATCATTGAATGGAATTATTATTTTAAATACAACAATATTAAATAATGGAAATCATTATAGTACTTCAACTGGAAATTTTACTGCTCCTGTATCTGGATTATATTATTTTAGTTTTACTGGATTTACTGAAGCAAATGCAAGTGGAACTAATAACATAGAAATTAGACGTAATAGTGTACCAATTGTTAGAACATATACCAGTGAACCTGCAAATACTTTCCGCCCTTTTGCTACAGAATGTATCATATCACTAGAAACAAACGATACTGTAAGACCATATTCTTTTATTGATATACACTCAAATCAAAATCCTGTTTTTACTGGATTTCTCTTAGGATAAAACTATGAACTACACGATCACTTTAACAGAAGCACAAGAAAAAGCACTTTCTTATGTTGCTTATGATGTACAAGAATGGATTGAAAATGCAGTGTATAATAGATGTAGAATTGCGATTGATGAAATAGTTGCAGAAGAGGTAGAAAGAATTACTTCACAAGGTGGAGAACTTTCGGGAACAAAAGAGGAAATAGTTCTGGCCGCGCCCATCAAGTCGATAAAGGAGCGTCAAGACAAATATCTGACATCAGCATCTCCAAACCCTTGACACCCCTCCCCAGATGCCCTATGATACTCAGGTAATCACGAAAACGACCTGATGCCCGCTGAAACTGAAGAGTTCCTAACCCGTTGCGTAGTCGATACTCTTGCTCGTAAGTTTTATCTTTACTCTAGCGAAGGAAACGAAAAAGTGGTAGAATGTGAAAATGTAGAACAGTTTATGAATGTCCTTGAGGTCGTTCGTTCACAAGTAAACGATAATGATCTAGTTTATTCAAGTCCATTTTGAAGGTATGAAAACACTTACAGTCGAAGAATTACAAGCAGACTTTGAATATTATCTTGATAGGGTTAAGGTAGGTGAATCCTTCCTTATCAAGAGTAAATATGGAAAAGTAATGCTAGTTCCTTATAATAGTGGTGAAGATGAAGTTGACGACCTAATTCGAATACATACGGATCACGAAGAAGGTTGTTGACAAAAAACTCCAAATCTGGTAAAATGGTTTGGAGACTTTAAGCGAGTGAGACTTGGTAGTCAGAGGAGTCTTATAAACTCTTTCCGCCAGATTAGCGGCTTTGACCTGGTTCAAATCCAGGCACTCGTATTGCTATTCGTTATTTGCGAATAGCGAATGCTCGTTTACCTATCTGGTCGAAAGGAGCGTCCTCATAAGACGACATAGAGTGGTTCAATTCCACTAACGAGCACTTGACAATCTAAGCACTAAGTGTTATGATTGTCTTATCGTCGGTATGGTGGAATCGGTAGACACACCAGACTTAGTTAATTGAGCCTCATTTGGGAAACCTTATGAGTGTAACTCCTCAAATTCGGGGAAACCTGTAAAATGGCAATCCCGAGCCAAGCATCGCAAGATGAAGGTGTAGAGACTAGACGGGGAGCACCTAAACCTAAAGGTATGGTGAAGAGATAGTCCAGACCACAAACCGTAAGGGCAAGGAAACTTGTAGTGGTAAGAAAATCTGTTGGGCATTGCCCGTGGGAGTTCAAGTCTCCCTACCGACATTAAAAATAAATATAAGATATTAGACAAATCCTAATGTCTTATAAGATCACTAAAGAATATTGTTGGTATAATAA
>JACCDO010706325.1_pt1 | contig 15417 bp, 6 predicted proteins | sample 7446101 | NCBI WGS metagenome assembly JACCDO01 (sample SAMN15323440, study PRJNA562643) | freshwater metagenome | isolation source: river surface water | place: USA:Blue River Watershed | collected 2017-08-16
GAACTTCGGAAGGGAAGGGAAGAGGAAGAAGAGAAGAGAACAATTCAAAAAAAGGAAATGACTGCAAGAACGAGTACCGTAGAGCTAGGTGCTTCCATAGCAGCTAAGTTACAGAATCGCCCAGTCGATGTACATAACGTTATGTACTATCGCGAAATGTTAACATTATTTGAAGAATATGAATTGGCATCAATGGAAGAAAATTTAATAGGGGATGTTAATTTATACATAATATTCATGGGATTATATATTATAGTTGATGACATTAATGGCGCAAAGCATTTATGGAGAAGGTCGCCTGCTCACATCAAGTCTAATTTTGCATACACACAGTTAAAGAATGTTTGTTCCCTATTAACGAAAAATGATATGACCGCTGTAAATCAGATATTAGTATCCACACCGTGGTCTGAATATAACTTTATGAATTGCAGTATTATTGAAACTGTATTTTTTTTTCTTAGAACGAAATTATGGAAAACCGTTCATAAGACGTATAAAATTATTGCATTGAGTATTCTCTCTCAATATGTAATGTTAAATGTTGACGAAACTAAGATAGAATGTAATAAATTGAGATGGCATATTGATGAAAATAATATGGTCACTCCAATGGCCACTAATAATATCGACAGCATTAATATCGCTGATGAGCAAATTGTATTGATTAAAACTTTAAGCAATTATATTTCACATCTTGAACGTAAACAAGTAAAAATAGACATAACGAAAACAAAAGAAAAGAAAGCAGATACAAACGATGAAATGGAAGTAATAAAGGGCGACCACAATCCAAGGATATAAAAACATATTTTGTAAATGTAATTTTTCATAGTATACATATTATTTTATATATTTATCTATAATAGGGGGTGAGAACATATGATTTGTAACATTATAAAAACTAGACTAATTCACCAATATATATAGTTTTATCCGAAGAACAAGAAGCAACTATGGGTTCATATGGATGGAATATTGTCTGATTAACAGAGCCTTTGTGCCCACCTAAATAATATAATAACTTTCCAGTTAACGAATCCCATATATGTACATATTTGTTAGCTGATCCACATGTGATGTACTCCATGTCTACGGACCAACTACATCTAATTAAATTTTTTTCGGCACTATTAACAGCCCCTTCGTAAATTTTTTCACACCTACCATTCTGTAAAGCCATAGTAAATGGTCGAATATCCCATTTTCTGCATGTACAGTCCATTGAATTGGACAACAGATAATTTCCATCAGGACTAACAGATAAGCCAGTAATAGTATCCATATGACCGTACAATACTTCCGATTCAACAATATCATATTCGAATTTATCGACCGATAAATTCCTTATATCAAATTTACGAATGACGTTATCAATACTTCCAGAAAATATAGTACTACCATCATTATTGAAACAAAGTGATGTTACTGGAAATTCATGTGGTATAGTGCCGACAGGATACTTAGATCTTGCATCCCATATAAATACTATTTTATCATCAGATCCACTAGCGAAAATAGTGGCATTATCTTTAAGCATAGAACAACAATTTACAATTCCTTTATGACTATCAAACTTGCGAGTACGTATTCCTATATTAGTATCCCAAGTAGCTAATGTATGATCAGCAGAGCATGATAATAATTGATCTTTTTGACCCCATTGAATTTCTAGTACCGCATTTTTATGACCTGATAGGACATTATAATTATTACATGAACTTTCACCATTACTTGAAAATATATCCCAAAGAAATATTTGCTTGTCCATGGAGGCACTAGCTAAATATCTTCCTGACTGATCAAATGTAATTGAATACACAGGTCCATCATGTCCAGTTAAAAGTACGTTAGGTGCGGCTAATGATGATGTTCTATCACCAGGAATATTATTTTTTATTTTGCGGGACCAATTGCTTACTTGATTATTGTTGGGGAAAACAATAACAGAAGACATTTCATTCACAACATTATCTTCTATGTTTTTAATTACGATATTACCTTCACCTTTAGGTTGACTTGTACTAATATCCATTTCTTTTCGTTTTCTACTATTTACACTATTATGATCAATATTTGACTTGTCGAAATTTTGTTGCATATTACTTGTAATATTGACTTGTACTTGACCATTGTGCATTATCGGGTTCTCTGTACCATTTGACATTTCAACTGTTTCAATGGGTTGAGGTAGATCGATAGCAGTTTTAGCAAGTGCTTCCTCTAATCGCACGACTAATACTGCCTTAAGACCATCCGCTGGTAGATTTCTTTTTTGTAATTCCATTCTTAATTCGTCCACTTTCATAGACTTTGGTTCGATGGACGCATGTGTCTCATCCCTCTCGGCCGCCTTCTTCTTTGGTGGCATCGGACTCTTCCTTGACCTTGGTACCGTACCTAGTTTTTAATGAGTTTATTAATAAGCGTGAGATTTCCAAAAGTTCCGGAAAATACATACATACCTACCTACCGAATAAATGTACGGATCTACACATCCCGGTGTAAAGAATATTCATAGCGGAAATTATACTGAAAAATTGAACGAAGAGCAAAAAGAAAAGTAGCAGATTTCAAATAAGTTCAAAAAAATTTAAAGTACTCTATTACGGATAAAATTTATAGTTTATTATTCAGTTTTATGTTGGTAAATGAGTGACAACAATTATCACTTTCCGCGTAATAAATATTTCTTCAGACTGCAGAAATCACGAAGAAGTTGCAGACGACAACCCTACCTTAAACAGCAAAAAGTAATAATAAAAAGCGGTAGGGAGGAGCGTGTTTTCCACGGTATTTCAAAGAGTTCAGTTTCATTCAGAATGTTCGCATCAACAATCTCTAGAAATTTTATTAAAAGGTTAAATCATTTCTTTAATATTATTGCCTTACTACAAAACTGTTACTGACTACACATCTCTGTAGAATTCCTGTTGTTGGTAATAGAAATATGGCAACTGGTGCTGTAAAACCATCCGCGTTCAGAGAAAAATCATTCAAAGAAGCTTGGTGTAGCGATGTTGGGGTAAATATATATATTTTTATATCAAAATTACAATATTCATTATAATTCATTATTACCATTTTTCGTAGGCTTATCCAGTTATGGGAGTAATCGTTTTTGCTTGCGTATTTAGTACAGGTGCTGGTTTATGGTTTATGTTCACACATCCAGATAGTCGTATCTCAAAAACTAGTCGAAAATCAATTTTTAGGGGTAAGGTTGAAGAGCATTAAAATACTTCCGTATTTTGTGACCAAAAATAAATAATAATAAAACAGCGAATAGTGTAACATAAACATATAAAATTGACTTTTTTTAGCTTACGACTTAATTAATTTATGATCTATGTTTAAATACATAATAATTTATTACCGAATTAACGTGCCGATTTACCAAAAGATTCAAAAAATTCTTTAGAAAAGCCTACCTTACGATCATCAGTTTGGCGTTGCCTAAATCTTTCATTTTCCTCCATTTGTTGCTTTAAAACTTGCACTTGCTGATCAAGCTTTTGTTGACGCATATATTGTTCAGCTATAACACCTTGTTCCAATGCTTTGTGAACATACCTTTCTTGCATTGCCCAGTCATACTCTCGCTGTCTTTCAACTTGGCGCAATCTTTCCTTCTCCTGTATCAATACCTCATTTTGCTGTAAGAACATGCGATTTTGTTTGGCAGTATAACCTCTAAAAGCATCTTTTCGAATTTTACCTGTAGGTGAATCAAGATCTGAAGTAGAGTCATCAATATGGAGGTCAATTGAAGTAGCCTTTAATATTTCTTCTAGTGGTCTTTCTTTCCACTGACGATTTTCAATAACTTTTCTATCACGTTGACGCGCTGCAAGCACAGCATTTTCCTCATTGATCACTTGTTGTGAATAATTCCTCATTTGTTGGTCTTCTAATTCTTGATTTGCTCTATGGATATTAATAGCACGCATTAAATTACCATATTCTAGATTATCATTTTTATCCTTGGCACTTATGTTTGCCTTTTCGTTCATTTGTTCTTGAATCCATTTTCTCATTTGTTCTTTCTGTTGTAAACTACGTGAATATTTATTTTCATCCTCACCAGCAAACTTTTGAGCTGCAGCCATCCCACAATTCTCAGGTTCTAAACGGGTTTCAGGAAAAGAAGAATTTACTCTTTTTTGATGAATCTCTTCATACCATGATTTCTTCATCTCATCCATTTGAAACTTTCTCATCAATTTTTCCTCTTCCGCAGATGCAGCTAACACACGCTCAGTTTCCATGGCGACTAATTTTTCAATTCTAGCTTCTTCTTTAAGCATTTCTTGTTTATTTTGCTTTTCTATGACTTGTTGATCCAAAGCACTAACATCAATACCAATGGTGCGAATTCTTGGATTTAATATACGTTGCTTTCGTTGTTCATTTATTGCTCTCTTTGCTGCAATTCTTTGCTCCTCTCTTACCAGCGCATCATTGTTTCCCAGTTGAGCGAACATTTCCTCCTCTTGTACTCTTAGTCTCAAAAAGCGACTTTTTCCCCAAAAGGAAAAAACGCTCGAGTGAGAGCGGCCCCACAAATCAAACAGTTCCAACAACTGCATAAGAGGGCGGGAAAGACTAGGAGGTTGTGCGCGGCAGTGGGTCGGATATCACGCTATCGTTGCAATGACGACTTTGGGCAGTTTCGCTTCAGAAGAAAACAATGGGATGATTAGTGCAATAGCTGCAGTCGTAGCTGCAGGTATTGAGAAAGGCAATAGTTTTGCAGTCGAGACTAGAGGTCCAGTTGTGGCTGAACCTCCCAAGGGAAATCCAAAAGGAAGTAAAGATGGATTTGGAGGTGGAGGTAGAAAATTGATACCATCCATAAAAGAAACTAAAGTTACAAAGAATAAGATTCCAGGAGAAGATATGCCAGTACGACAGAAAAGGGTTAATACGAACATGGATGACTTAGATCGCCTACTTGAGAAGGATGCCATAGAGTTATTAAACATGAAAAAAGATATATCAGCTGCTCAAAAAGCTGAAATCGATAGAGCATTGAAATCTATGAATGATAAGAAAAAAGAATACGATGTAATAGTTAATTACAACGAATTAAAAGAAAAAGAAATAAAAGGATATAATGATAAATTGATTTCATTGAATAATGTTTCACAAGCTGTGAGTGAAACTGGCAACGAAGTGAAAGGAATTGTGCAACAATTAAATGAACAAATTGAGGAAGTTAATGAAGAGGTAGCTGCAGAATCAAGAACACATAAGATGATAACTTATATTATGAATAGACTAAACGAAGAAATTAATTCTTGCAGAGTTGAAGCTGGGAAACTCACATTTAATATAGAGCATGTTACGCACGAATTGAATGGTGTCGAAAGTACGTTGCGTTTGAGTAAACATGAACTAAGTGAGCAAGAAAGGACACTTAATCAGTTACAAACGACCTTAAAATCTAGAAAAGCACAACGTCAAGAAAAAATGGTGGTATTGCATAATATTGTCACGAGTGGCGAACATTCTATTGCTAAAATTCAGTATAGTATGAATGAATCTATGATGGCTTCTAAAACAAGTAAACAAAATACTATGGCATCAGAGAATGCTCGTAGTAATATTGTAAGCTCTAGCATTAATAATAGTCAAAGTATACAGCAAAAGATTAATAGCTTATCAGAAACTATGTCAAATATCGAAATGGGCGATAATAACAAAAAAACGTACACAAATGATCAAATAAAGGAGATGATAGAACGTTACAAGTCAAGGCATATTCGTATAGAAAAACTCGACACTTTAGCAAAAGAGTTGCGCGATCAAATACAATTACAGAAGAATAAAAAAGAAGACCTAACACAACAATTACACGTAACTGCAGCAAAGTATCAGCAATTGGCATCGTCTCGTCAGCTATACCAAGAGGTTGACATGAAAGATACTGCTTTAGCAAATGCTCGTAAAGAATTTGATGAATGCAAGGAAAAAGAGTATAAATTAAGGAATAATATAGAAAGTGTCAAACGAGCCTTCCCGCGATTTTTAACCAAAATAACTAAAACTCCTCATCCAGTACCTTCAGATGACCAATTACCAGATATTGTACATAAGCTTGAAGACGAAATTAGTAAATTAATAAAAGCTATAGATACAGCAATGCTAAAAGATGCTACTGCTGATGACTTACAAGCTATATCAGCTCAATCAAGTGCCAACGCATCGTCCAATGATAGCACTAGTGAAGTCGGTCGGCTTCAAAAGCTTCCAGGATTTGCTCGATTGCAAAAGCAACTTTTTTATAATTTAATGTCCGCAAGACCCGATAGTAGTAATAATAATATCAGAGTCAATGCATTTCAAGAGAAAAAACACAATGATCACGAACTAGGACAATACTCTTTAATGCAAAGCTTAAAAAAAGGAACTATGTCATCCATGTCAATTGGAGATAAAGATAAAGATCAGAAAGATGCGAATGGAAATGCTATTTTATCCTTAGATAGGGAAACAATTAAGAATATTAGTAAGTTAGTCGTTGAACGAGATAAACATAAAGGTCCAAAAAATCCAATTTATGCCGAAAAGAAAGCTCCTAAAAAAGAGTTTAAGTTTAAATTTATCAATATAACATAAAGTATAAAAAATGTGTCTATAAGAATAAAATTACATTTATTTATATTCAATACAACGATCAAATACACTAGTGAGGTCACCACATATATTTTTAATCCGATTATCTACGTTATATGAGATATTTTTATCTACATCAAAAATAAGTAAACCCTCAATTTGGTCAATAGCACCATGTAGCCTGTCCTCAGAAATCATTCTTGCGACCAACTTTTCTGCTCTCAGAGAATCCAACGATAGCAAATTACCGAGCTCTTTAATAGTTATATTATCATAAATTTTACTTATGGCTACAATATTATGCTCAATTATTGCCTTCTTGTACACAGTAAATCCATCTGCAGTTATTGCTTTTTGATGCTCTTTCAAAGTAGATTCAAAATTGCTTTCTTCCTCGGGCCCTATTAATTGCTGTAAATGCATCTTAGTTAAAACGCAAGCATGATAAGAATAAATAGGGTGTTGATCTAAATTGCGAAATCGCTCATCATTATATATTAATCCTAACACGCGTGAACGCTGAGGACCAGCTTTACCTAATACCGCGCATATTATCGCATTGTATAAGTTGAATAGCAAATCCTCTTGAACAATCTTTTTGTAAGTAGTAGTAGACACTTCATGGTATTTTACGGCTGCTTCAACAAATTTTCTATTGTAATCAAGTACAGCAGCAGACATGAGTTTGAATCTTAGATTTAGTTCTTTATTTTCTTCGCTATTTTTATCCGATTCATTTATTTCGTTAATAAACGGACCGGCTTTGCCCACAAAGGTTTCTGCCTCAATGAATTCTTCGACTTCGGCACAACATTCTGCGCATAAGATATAAATATTCGCTTTTTGATATGGTGTAAATGGCACATTAACTCCATCTTTATTAACAACAACAGTTGTACTTTGAATATTGACGCCAGATAACACTTTTGCTGCCTCTGAAAAATATGAAGGATCTTTCCGAAAGTAATTGAAAAGAGCCAATCGCAACGTGTAATCAGCATCGTCAAAATTAGCAGATTTTAATTGCTTGATGCAATTATCCAATATTTCCACATAATGATCACATGTTTCAAGCAAGCGTGCAACTTTATTAATAAAGTGAGTGACACAAGGTCTTATAACAATCGGTGACATTTGCTCGGATAATATTCGTGTGAGTACTAGCTTGATATTATTCGGATCAACAGTCTCATCTCCAAAAACCTTCATGTCGATTAGCGACACAAATTGCGAAATTGTTTCTTTATGATCTCTACTATTGGCTTCGTGAGATGAGAATAACACATCGAGTGCGGCGTCCATCTTCTGGGGAAGGTTATTTTTCTTCAATTTTTTTTGGAAATTCCAAGTTTTCGATGTTTTCCAAGCTCGGCCTTGGGCGGCCCTAGAGTATGTAGAGTGTAGTGGATTGAAGTGAAGTGAAGTGAAGTGAAGTGGAGTGGAGTGGAATGTAATGAAGGACAAGTTCAAATCGAACGCGCTTGCTTTATCATACAGGATGTTAAAATTTTCAAAGTTTTAATATTATCCTATGTCTGTCCCGATGAGCATCGATGAATACCAGTTAATGAGGCATCTATTCATCAAAAGCGGAGAGTAGTAGACACGGATGAATATGAAGTCGACAGTTCTGGATGGACAAATTTATAAATAATTGTACCATCTTCCTCCCTTTTTCCGATTTTTGGAACGTTTTCAGGTGCGAAAAAAAAAAAATTTAATATACCGAGACGAGGATCGTTGACGGCACGCCAGCCTTAGCTGGTCGAGTTTTCGCATCAGACAAATCCTAGTGCTTAGTCATGACCAGCTTGGAGCAGTATAGTGTTGGGATCAATATCATCCCAACAAAAGAAGTCAGGCATTTATCCGGTAATGTTATTCAAATTCCAGACAGTAATCAAATTGTTGAATCCAATTACACATCAAACATCGTGGCTATTCATAAAAGATCCAACATCATGTTATGCCACCATGTTAATTATTTGGATATGCAAGAAAAGTTACATTTCATAAAACAGAAGGATAAATATAATGAGGCACATAGGAACGGAGTATTCGATAATACCTACAGAAATTATGGCAGACCTATGAACTACACGTTACTAAATACTTATGAAACTACGTGCCAAAGTATTAATAAACCAATTTTTGCAATATCTCTAGAAGCGTATAATATATTTCTTGTGATAAGGTCTGTTAACTCAGTGACTCTAAATTTTTTTAATTTATTTGGTATTCTATTGAATGGTAAGTATTACTTTAACCATTCAAAAACCTTTCCCTCTTATAACTAATATACTTAAATTGTATTATATTCCCAGTGATAGAGTTATCAAATTGTAAGGATGTAATTTGTGCTGATTTCGATCAACAGAGGAAAGAATTAATTATATGTTTAAGTAATGGCTCTGTTTTATCCCTATCTATACGACCTTTTTATACAAATATAAAAGGTGCACCAAAACATGCAGTAAAAGCAAACATTACGAATAAAGAAGTCGATTTAGTATCAGATAATCAATTTTTGCCCCGAAGTAATTGTTTTCAGGCTATATCGAGGGTGAGTAAACTATTGTATCCTAAAAATGATCACTTTGCGATTAATATTCAGACACAAGATATTACAGAAACATCGCTATTGTTATCAGATAATGGAAAACTTGTTTGCTTAGAAACTGCCACTCTAGACGCATTGTGGTTTATTCCTCGATCTGCCTTCCTATACCAACCTAATCGTATTTGGGTGAACAAATTTGGATCAGACTTTATTGTTTATACATCAAGTGGATCAAATGATATGATTGAATATTGGAATCCGCCGAAATCATTTCAAGCATGTGAAATTTCACAATTTGAACGAGTAGTTCTCCCGATCAAGGAAGTTGTGTTATCGGTATGCATTGAATATTTGAGCAAAACATTAGGAGTATGTATTATTATTATTACTAGTAATAGAATGGTGCATTTATATAGAGTTTGTGACACTAGATCTGATTTAAGTTTAAGATTAGATTGTACATTGAAATTAAATGGTGATATAGGTTCCTTCAATAACAATTTAAATAAAGGGAACTCATTAGTTACAATTACTTCATTTTTGTCATTAATGTCTGATGGTTTAAGCGGATGTCCAGCGACAATAATTATTACAAGGGGAATTGATTTATGCGTTCTAGCATTACATACTAAATCAAAAGATGATGAAATACTGTCAATGAAAATTCATTCAATCGAAAATAAACTGGCGCAAATTCCCAGCAATGTTTCAGAAGAGCATAGTTTATCTCGTCCGTTAAATACTAGAGGGCGTAGAGATGATTTAATTAATCGTTTCCTTCAGCGAGATTCATACATAAAATCGTTAATCACCAAACCTGTACCTGTAGGAAAATCGGACCTTGAAATTATTGACAGCGATGATAAGGCGCCATTACTAGATACTTTAGTGAGTACTCAAAATAGCATTAGCAGTATTGAACAAGATGTAAATTTAGCTTTGAATGAATCTAGGAAAAGTATCGCCTTGTTGAACGCATTACCAGCGTCATTATTGGTATTTGATGATTCTAGACCATCAACTTCTCAGTTAAGCCCAAGACTAGTGGATAATAATGCAATGAGCACTATAGTGTCATCTCACCAACAAAATCGCATTGAAGTGGGCAACAATATGCCTATCACCGAATCGCTAAAGTCAAATGTAATAGAAGATAGAAACAAAAGTATCGACGCAAAAGACAAGCAGACTCAAATTGTTTCATCCGGCGCAAGTTTCATAAGTCACGGTAGTGAAGATACCACCTTTTCAGTAAAATTTCCTATCGTATCACGATTAGATACAGCGGTTGACGACTACGAGCTAAGTATACCAGAAAATGTAATAGGCAGTCCCGACGAGGATGTTACATTACAAAATTCTCATATTTATGACTCAAAGGGTAAATATAACAATAAAGGTTTAAATGAAACGTCAGTTTTACAATTCACACCATTGAATATGATATCTGGATTTGAAGACAACTTAACGAATTCGGAAGTTAAGTCAAAAAGCGAACTTTTGAAAATTATTTCACCTCCCTCAATCATGATGATGACTATACTGAATAGAATGGGTAAAGACGTGAGGGACGAGAGTGCTATTATATCTAGTAAACTGGATCGTAAAAAGCTAAACGATTATGCCCATAATATCCAACTTTTTACACGCAAAGGATTTAATGATTTTAATGCAAGTTCGAAAGATATTTCTTCAATATTATTGGACTTTTCGATGAACGCAATTGCATATCGCACCAGTTTATTATGCTTGATCACAAAGTTTAAAGAAGGTTTTGTATTCGATCTGAAAGCTGATACAAGTGGAAACTATGCACCACCTTTAAGACTAGAACTGAACGTTAAACCTCAAGCAATTGTAACTTGTATCCATTGTTGCGATGTCTCATTGCAGCTTCCAACAGAAAAAATCGGACCGATGAATAGGAAAATGGAAAGTATGCCTATAATTGGTACGTATATCATGTGTTTTTTCGGCGATTCATATGGTTGTCTTAACTATGCACTTTGTCAGAGAGGTTCTGTTCTGCAAAGTGGATGCCTTGATAGAGTACATAGTATGGACATAATAGCAATATTGTCCACTGGTGATGCAAATAAACCTATTTGGAGACTCGGGTCTGAGTATACTAATTCAGGCATTAAGGGCCAAAGTGCTGTCGCAAAACCAACCGCTATTGCAGGTAGTCCTATAGTTACTGTTTCCAAAGGTGGGGAAATTAAAGTGTGGCAGCCTATTTTCAGTGCTGAGAGTAAAGTTCGAAGTAAGAAAGAGCATATGCTCCATGTATATGGACTAGATTGGAAAATGTCAGGTACATTTTTCATAAAGCCAAACAAACGGATAGATGGGTCGCAATATATTCTTGTGTCAAAAGCTTGTCTGGATCCTACTTGTACCATCTTAATTATTAGTTTCACTGATGGTCATATTGAGCAATGGTCAATACCAGGTTTATTAAATGCTAGTAGCGGGGCGCTTGCAACCACACTAAATTGCATATACACTACGAGACACCATTCTAGTAGCATTACCGATTCAAGGTTATATATACATGCAAATGATACCCAAGTAAATGAAATTGATCTCTGTGCTGAGATACTTCCAGCGCCGCCAAACAATGATAATCAAGCAGTTTTAAAAGAAAAAGAATCCGAACAAGTGTATGCTTCGATGATCAAATCTTCAACTAGTGCTGGAAATGACAATTATTCCGCACCAATTAATAAGAAACGAGCTATTGCGTACACCATTCGTGACTTAAGACGATTAGCAAGTATATCTTCTCTAACGACTTCGTCAAGTGATAATACAATCGTAATATGGAAATTTGATGTCAGCAGTTTCCGCAACCTGGTACAAAATCCCTCTGAATCAAATGTGACCTGTTATCTGCAAATTCATCCTTGTCAACGTTATTCTTTTTCTTCACCGCCTTTGAGCGGATTGTGTTATAACCCGGACTATCCAAGTTCAACTGCAGAAAATGGCGATATGTTGTCGCTCTGGAAATTAGATGTAATCGTAAATGGAATTGTTATCACCGCTACAACTGGGAGCATGAAAGAGTTATTTAAGGACAATATCGAAACTTTTGAAAATCATAATAAAGTTACCGCAATTGAAGAGACTTCAGTAATCGCCTATGAAAATAAATTATTATCAGTAATACCAGTATTAGGGAAAGTACTAAAGCCTTCTCAGACTTCTCAGTTTATGACTAAAAAGATTGAACTCGATGATGGATTTGGGTGGAATTTATTAGATAAATGGGCGGCGTTATCTGATACTCAAAACTCTGTTGCGCGTAATGACAATCTAAATATTGTGACTAGCAATGATTCTATTTTTAATGACGAAGAATCTCTAAATGATAGTATTACTAGTGACACATTATTTCCTGTGACTCGTGTAAATCTGATGATCGAGGACTTAGGCCCGGGCGTGACTAAAGATATGGTATCGGATATAAATATACATGATGGCACACATAAATTATATCACAATGGAGTGCGATTGAATGTACCTGAAGACAAAATAGAATATGCCCTTTTACAAGATCGTGATAAATACAAAGTTGGCGATATTAATGTTGATCTGCATCCTAGAACTTTGTCATCAGGTCTCGACAAATCTGATGACTTAACTATAGTTTCAGATGACATGTTGTTAGACCGAGAAAGTCTTGCATCATACATACCACTTAATGAGAAAGAAATGCTTATTTCTACTGAACTATCTTCCTTGACGATGACAGAACAGACGGTCAAGCCTCCCACAAGTTACTCTGACGCATCTAAAAATGTTGATGTATTTAAGACCACAGCAACATCCAGACGTTTCAAGAAAATTAAAATAACACGAGCAGCAATATTAAGGGCCCAAGAGACGTATAAACGAAAGGAAATTGAAAGTAATTTTTCGACTGGCAAAAATAAAAGTGCTGTTTACAAATCAACTGCCACTGTCGAAAACAAGTTTATTTTGAATCTTGAAGAAAATGCCACTAAGCAAGTTCATGGAAACTCCTCCCTATTTACACCACCATTGAATTTTTATGAAAGTCAAATAAATGCAGCAAAAAACAAATTTGTTTTAAAACCCCAGTCGCCAGCAAAGAAGAAAGTAGATACGGAGATATCAGTAGCTGATTCTGAATTACTAGATAGCACTGTAAATGACAGCATTCATGACAGTAACATTTTAAACCTCGATAGTTATCACTTAAGTATGAAAAAAGGGCCAAGTTTACTCGGCATTGTATACGACAAAAGTCTAGATGTAACCGGCGATTTGGAAAGTAAAAGTAACATAGGGGGATTGCAAAATACTGAAACATTTGCTCAAGTGACCACTTACTTTGATAGAAGTGCGAAACCTATAATTTATAGACAGAGGAAGCCAATTAAAAAATATATAAGTCGTAAAAAAAAAGAGGAAGATGAATTTTCGATAAACAGTTCTAGTTTGGCATCAGGGGTATCTAAAGACCACTTGGAAGATTTCAACATGATGATCACAACATTCAGCGCCGAAGAAAAGGAATTATTTGAAACGCTAGACGACACTCAAAAGTTTAATATTTTAACTGCAATAAGACAGTCATTAGAGTCATCTATCGCCGTGACGGATGCAGATAGTGTAGATGCGAATACTATAGTCGATCAATCTGTCGGAGAGTCTAGCACGGAGCTTGATTCCAATGGTGTAGTAGGCAAAAAGAGCACCGGTGTAACAAAACTACGAGCTGTTTTAGCATTACAAAAAGGAAAGGGTGGGTTGCTATCAGCAATGTTAAAGAAACAAACTCGCATCCCCGAATTCGGAAGCAGCATTAAATCAATTGGGCTAAATGATATAACAATAGGAATCATTCCACACGACGAAGGAAATATTACCTGTTTTGTTCTAGAGCAACCACAGCAAAGAGAAGAAACTAGCAATGAAGAAGATAGTATTTTTAGCGGTGTAACGGTGCCTAATGAAGTCATCCCTGACGTTAGTAAGTGTTTAAGTATAGACATGATTAAAAGCAATTATAACATAGTCAGTTTTCAACAAGTAAATAAAGTTGACGAGAATGAAGAATTAACAATTATATTGAATCAACTTAAGCCAGAACGTAACTATAAGGTATATATTTTTATGGAATGCTTAGGAGACAAAGATGGCATACCCTATGGAAGTATGAGTCAGGAGGCATTTCTTAGAAATTCCCTTTCATTTCGAACTCAAGATGAAATCCTGGATCTTGAATGGGGAAGATTAAGTGAAGACATGAAAAATGATGAATGTAAAGCAGCATCCAGATCTTTAATGGTGCAAAAGGAGGCTTCAAAGCACCAACCACCTATAATTTTGCTCACCGATGATGAATTGTCATCTCGTGTTCTTATTCCAAATAACAGTAAAGATAAGCAACACAGAGCATTATTACAGAAGTGGGACAGTTTTCGTCAATGGTGGGTAGGCGATGATGTTTTTTTGGGTATTTCTCCTGTGCGTTGTTCATTTTTGTGGAATGAAAGTGTATTTGCGGCGAAAGATCCCATTATAATTAATCAATACAAATCAAGCCAAGTTGTCAGTGAAAATGAAGTAAAAGAATTAATAAAATTAATGCAGAGAGTGCAATATGACGCAGAAGATGAAGTCGGAGGTCCTCTGGAATCCCCACTATTTAAACATTTTCAATCGTGGTACAAAGGTGGCCAAATTCTAGAGGATTTCCAAGAGGAATGTAGCGCCAAGTTGCATCAAAGAAAGCAAGATATATTAGACAAAAGGAACGCAACACTTAGTCAATCAATTGAGTCGTCTGATGCTATGGACGAAGTTAAAAATCGCACACTTGATGCTAGCGAGGATGAACAGAAAACACTTGATGAAATCATGCCAAACTTCATTAAAATGAGATTAGAATCACGCACAGAATATTTAAAAGAACGATGCAAACTAGTGGATTTGTGTAAAGCTAGAGTTTTTTCATTACTAGAGCAATTCAAAGAAGGCGAAAAAAAAGGTTTAACTGAAAATGACTTGACAACTAGACGCAATGATTTAAGTATGAAAGAAGTGGATATTATTATGGCGTCGAAGAAATTAGTAGAACTTTGTATTATCGGTGGATTTATTACAAAAAAGCTTGATTACAAGCTAATTGATTCAGGCAAAATACCCATTCAAGGTATATCACAAGCTAATGTATTTGGTGCTTGTAACATAGATTTGATGAGACC
>JACCDO010222739.1_pt1 | contig 15415 bp, 13 predicted proteins | sample 7446101 | NCBI WGS metagenome assembly JACCDO01 (sample SAMN15323440, study PRJNA562643) | freshwater metagenome | isolation source: river surface water | place: USA:Blue River Watershed | collected 2017-08-16
AACAATGTTTATGCTAATAAGGATGATGCACAAGCTGCTCATGAACCTATTCGACCAACTCATATGGATATTACTAAGATTGAAGGTTCTAGTATTGAAAATCGCTTATATAAGATGATTTATAATCGAACAGTTGCTTCACAAATGGCTCCCGCTTCAGTGGATATTAAAACTGTCAAAGTTGGTATGGATAATTCAGATCGTATCTTTATTGTTAAAGCCGAAAACATTACATATAAAGGTTTTCTAGTGATCTATGAAAAAGACAAAAATGAAAACAAATCTAAAGGTGGTAATGGAGATGGAGAAGTTGAGCCTGAAGGTGATGATGAAGAAAATGAAGAAGATATTGATAATTCGGATTTGTATGAAATTTTAGATACATTGAAAGTTGGTGATCTGATGAAATATAAAACTATTGAATCGAATGAAAAATTTTCAAAACCACCTCAAGGACGTTATACTGAAGCTAGTCTGATTAAAGAACTAGAAAAACGTGGTATTGGTCGTCCTAGTACATTTTCATCGATTATTGCAAAAATTCAAGATACAAAACGTAATTATGTTAAAATCTTGGATAAAAAACCAGAAAAGAAGGATTCTTATATCCTTCAATACAATAAAGGTAAATTCAATGAAAAAGTTGTTAAAGTAAATATGGGTGGATATACTAAAAAATTAGTTGCTCTTGAAACTGGTAAAGCAATTGTAACATTTCTAGATGGTAACTTTAGTACTATTATGGATTATAATTTTACCAAAAATACTGAAAAAGAACTTGATGAAATAGCTGAAGGTAAATTCTTATGGAATATTGTAGTAAAATCAGTTTATGATAACTTTAGTCCACAAATTGAAATTGTTCGTGGAAAACAAGCAAGTGGTGATAAAGGTAAAGTTAAAAAATATCTAGGAACTGACCCTACAAGCCAAAATGATGTTGTTATCATCTATACTAAATCTGGTCCTAGTATTTATACTGAAATTAATGGTGATAAGAAGTATTGTAATATTACTGATGACGAGGCTAATGTTATGACACTTGAACGTGCATTAGAATTAATGAAATATCCAATTCTTTTAAAATCACCATCTAACTCACCTAATGAGAACATTGAAATTTGCAAAGGTAAGACAAACTACTATCTTAAACAAAACAAAAAAAGTGTTTCATTGACTGATAATGTTGAAGAAGAACCAAAGGAAATTACATGGGTAGTTGCGAATGAATTATTTAAACATAATACGGAAACTACACAATCTAGAATTATTAAATCTTTTGAAGAAGATCCAAAGTTAAATATTGTTAATGCTAGATATGGTCCATGTATTGAATATTCTGGTAAAAAGGCAAAATTGTTTGTATCAATTCCAAAAAATAAAAATAGTGATGAAATCACATTTGAAGAATGTGTTGTTCTAGTCAATAAAAAAAAAGAACAACTTAAAAATGGTGTTAAACCAAAACCATTTCGTAAATTTACAAAGAAGGAATAAAAATAAAAATAATTAACTAATATTTATTAATCATTTATTTATTTATTTATTTAAATTTTTTTACTTTTTATAGTTTAGTAATAATTCGGTAAATATTATCAGTCGTTTTAGTTAGTAATTCAATTTGCAAACGAATTGATGATAGTTCTGCATATAGTGAATCAATAACTTCTTTCTTTTCTTTTTCTTTTTTCAGATTAGACATTGCATTATTAAATGAAATATTTGATTGTGTTGGTCCAGTTGCTCCTAGACATGCAGGACGAATTGATTGTGTCGGTTGTGTAATCTGACTAAGATGTGTAGAAGGTTGATTTTGAAGTTTAATTTGACCAAATAAATCTCTTGGAAGTTGAGGTTGAGGTTGAGGTTGAGGTTGATGTTGAGGTTGAGGTTGAGGTTGAGATTCATTTTGCTCATCTAGATTAAAAGATTGTTTAACATATTTTTCAAATTGATCAGGAGTCAGAAGTTCATATTTAGGAAAACCAAAGCTCATAAAATTTTGGTTGGATTCAATAGGACGTTGCATTTTATATTAAGTTTTATTTAATATTATTTATATTCAAATTCAATTTTTTATTAAAAATATTTTAGTTTAATTTTTATAATTTTTAAATATTAAACATTAAATAATTATGAGATTAATTCATCAAAAATAATCTCATCATTATTGTTAAATCCAATTATTTCCCCACCAATTGCAATTTGTGAATAAATTGAACCTTTTTTAAGACTACCAACATCTTTTAACATTGTGCAGTTATGATATGAATATTGATGAAACTTATGATTCATATTATCAAATTTTTGTTCATATGTAAAAATATCATAGTATGATTTTACATCACTTGTTTTTTCATTCTTATTAATCATATTATCATATAAATAATCTTCATTCAAATAGAAACCATCCATATCAAAAATGTATAAAATCATACCAATACTAATAGCTGGGACATATGTACCTTGTTTTAGATTTCCAATATCCATCAACATAATACAATCATTATAAGAATCACTATCTCGTTCAGGATAATCTTCACAAGATTCAAAAGTCTTGTATTTAAAAATATTTTGAAAATGTAAAGACATATTGATATAATCTATATTTTTTTATTATAATATTTAAAAATAAATTCAATTTTTTTCTATACAAATACTAAATGAATAATAATAAAAGTTCACAAAATAATGAATATAATGCTGAATATGTAAAACAAATTTTTAAAAATAGTATTGAAGAAGATGTTACAAACCCAATTTCATTAAAAGAACATGATTGTGTGCTATTAACTAAAAAAAAATTACAATATTATACACATATATACAATCCTGAAAATATGATTGCAAAATTAAAAAAAGAATTTGGTATTTCAGATGAAATTCTTTCAAGATTTGATAATCATACTAGAGAAAAATGTTGCAATGTAATTTCTATAACATTATATTTTATTGAAAATGATTTAGAAACAATGTTAAAATATTTAAATAGTATAAATAGAACAGTTAAAAATGTTAAAAAAAAATTACCAGATTGGATTGTAAGATTATATATTGATCGTTCAGTTACATCTAATATATATTCTATTGAAGAAAATATAGATGAATTAAAAGACTATATTCCTGCCTTACAAGTTTTTAATGAAATTATAAATAGTGAGAATGTTGAATTAGATAGTTACAAATGCAATTCAACTATATATGATAATAAAAATAGTAATACTAATACTGTTCATATTAAACAAACAAGATCATTAAGATTTTTAGTTTTATCTGATCCTGAAGTTAATTTAGCTGTAATCAGAGAAGCAGATGGATTTGTTACAAATTTAGATTGTCATAATATTAAAGTTTTTAGTAGTTCAGATAGATTATTTTATTTACCTTCTTATCAATTAAATTCATTTTCACATAAAAGATTTATGTTTAATGATAAATTAAACATTTATGAAACTTATTTATATGGTTCATATAATAATAAATGGTTAACAATATATAAACAAAAAATTAGACAAGATTTTTTTAGTAAACATCAAAATTTATATGATTTATTAGCAGGAATGTTTTTAAGTAAATTAAAAATAAATAGAGACTTTTATAATGATACTATTATAGAATTATATAAAAAAATACAAGAACTGAAATATGACTCTCTCATTACAGGGTTTGATGAAATATTATTATTAGATATTTATAAAGATATTATATCTATTAATATTGAAAATTCAATTGCAACAAATCCAGAAAAAAAAAATGTAATAATTACAGAAGTAGATTTATCTTTACTTAAACATAAAGAAACATTATTTTTTGCAACTGATATTTTAAATTTAACATTTGACTATACAATACAAAAAAAAGATATTTTAAAAGAAATCGCTTCTGAATTAAGTAAAGAAGGGATTATTCCAACTATTGATATTTCTAATTCATCATCAAATGAAGTTAAACTATTAGAAACATATGAATTAATGCTACCATCTATATATAATATTTTTGAACTTTTAATAATAATTGATGCAGTTATTTTAAAAAAAATTATATCTGACAACATTTTTAATATTATAATTTTATCAAAGAGTCGTAAACCAGATATTGATCATTTACACGCATTGTTAAACACACCATATATTAATTTTAAAGATGAAACACAAATAAATCCATATGATAATTTATATGATATAGACATGCAATCAGGTGGTAAAATAAAACAAAAAAAATATTTAAATAAAAAACATAAAAAAACAATACGTAAAAATAAATTATCAAACAAAAAGAAAACTCGTAAAAATAAATAATTTTAGATCACTTATTATGTAAAAAATTGAAATTAAATAAGTATATAAATTATTATTACGATAAAAAACGAAATGGATTCTGCTCCGGTTACTCCCCAACGCCCGACCAACCCTGTCCCTCCGAACGCTCCCAAGAAAGTGGATGGATCTTCAAATGATCTTCTCACTTCCGAGGAAGTTTCACGAGTACTTTTCTCTTCCTAAATAAATGTTTAGGGATGGCTCATACACCATCGCCATTTTTTTATATTTTATTACTTTCATATTTAGTATTTTCACTGTAAAATTGAACTAATCCACATTTAACACATGTGAAAGCACCATATGTATTATCAAATGCGTCACCTTCAAGTAATAAAGACTTAGCTTTTGTTCCTAATTTAAGTTTGCGATGTTTAAAAACATCACCGTTACATTTATTACAAACTAATCTAGGTAATATAAAATTTTCATTTTTGTATCTTAATTGTGTATATTTTTTTTTGTCAGTAGTTAATAAACCTTTGCCTCTTTGAGATTTTGATTTAAGTTTTTTTTGTGTTTTACGAACCATTTATTATTTTAATTAAATTAAAAGAAAATTATGTAATTTTTGCAAGAAAATAATTAATTATATTGTTAAAATTATTATTATTAATTTCTTTAATATAATATAAAATATCTTCTTGAGGTATATAAAATTTGATAGGATTTCTATTTTCCTTTTCTAAATTAATTAATTCTTTAAATTTTTCATTATTTAATATTTCATACATTCTAATATAAATATATGGTGATCTTGCTGGTTTTTTTAATATATTTTTAATATCTTCAAATTCGGGAGAATCCATAATTGAATTAATATATTTTTTTTTACTATATATATCAATATATTGTATGCTATTTTCATATAAATAACTTGCTATTTTTAATAATTCTTTGTTTTTTATAAAATTAAAATTACTAACTGTAGTATCACTAATATGTAAAACTGATCCAAAATCATATAATTTATAAATGTATCCAAATGTTGGTATCATATGATTATCTATTTTTATATATTTGATATCAGTTTTAATATATCCTACATTAGCTATACTTGCATCTACTTGTACATATTTATTTTTATGAAGTAAATTAGTAATATAATGAATCTGAATAATTGCGCTATAAATTTGATTAGGTGTTAAAGTATGAATTATTGATTTTAAACTATTATTAATTAAAGTTATGATTCTTCTAGTACAGTATTTACTATTTGCTAAATTTTTTATTATATTATCAAACTTATCAGTAAAACTAGGTGGATATTTTTGAATATGTGTACAATTATCTATAATATCAAAATCTTTCATTATGACAAAATATTGTGGATATTTATTTGCAAATTTTTCATAAAATCTATTTTCACGAAATACTTTAGAATTTTTATTTATAATATCGCTTTCTAGAACATGTTCAATTTTCATTGCATATTTTTTATTATTTTTTTCAACTAAATAAACTGTTCCCATAAATCCATACCCTAATTCTTTTATTATCTTATAACTATCTATATTTGATTTTGATTTAATTAGTTTACTTATTTTAGATATTTTATCAATTCTAGATCTAATTTTTTTTTTAGTTTTAGAATTATACATTTCTATATTATTAATTTTAAATGAGATTAAAATTAAGTAAGTGTAAATTTTTTTCTTTTTTACTTCATTATAATTAAAATGTCAATCAAAATTATAATTACAGGTTATTATAAGAAAAATAATACTGGTGATGATATTTTTGAAAAAATAGCTAACAGATTATTTATATCAAATAAATCAGTAGAATATAATGTGTATCCAATAGAAACGCTTAAAAAATTATATGATAATGAAGTTAAATTATTTGACAACATAAATTCAGTCGTTTTATTCGGAGGTGAAACATTAAATGATTATTTTCTCAATACTCTTCGTTTAATTAAACAATACAATCAAAACATTAAAATGTATGCAATGGGGGTTGGACTAGGTACAGATATTAATAATCTCACATATTATTTACCAATGTTTCAATATATAATAGTTAGACACAAATCAGATTATCAATTAATTACTTGCAAATTTCCGAATATAAAATGCGAATATGTTCAAGATATTGCATTTATGTATAACATCAAAGCTTATAAAACAAGACCGAAACCAGATAATGTAATTGGGTTATTTCTATCAGAACCAAAATTTTATTCATTAAATAATCATGAAAAAGAAATTATGTTACAATCATATATTGCATTAATAACTAATTATATTAAAAATGGATACAATGTAAAACTATTTAGCATGTGTTATAATAATATCGAATCTGAAAGTGATTCACATTTAAATAATATGATTATGATTGGATTAGATAAAAAAATTAAAGCATCAGTTCGAATAGTTATAAATCAATCATTCGAAACACACCTAGAAACACTCAAATATGCAATTTGTGAACGCTTTCATGCACATATTTTATGTTTAATTTATAACATTCCTTTTATTTCAACTGCAAATACCCTTAAAGTAAAAAACTTATTAACTGATCTTGATATTACAAATACTATTTATAATCCTTCTTTATTTGAAAAAGATCATCGTGAATCTAGACTATCAATAATTACTAATATATTACCAATAGAATCTGAATCAGATTCTTTAAATTTATTAAAATATGATTTGGTTGATCATATGTTAAAATCAATTAATCAAAAAAAATTAAAAAAAGTTTATAAAAATATATACCCAACTGTTGTAAAATTCTATTCTACTTTTAATTCTCGTTATAGTATGATAAGTGATTGTATGATTTTAAATGGATTGGATAATATGTTTAATAATTTTGCACAAAATAAACTTCAATTATATATTCCTCCAGCATCTATAAATATGTATTGTTCTCAATTACTTAACGAATTAAAAATAAATGATAGATCATCAGATTATATTTTAATTAAATTATTTGGTACAAATCAATTAGAATACAAATGGGGAATAGAAGAAAAAATTAAACAAAATATATTTGATATTTCTCAAGTTAAATGGTTATTTGAAAAAAGTATTCTTGAACATTCATATTTATTCAACAATTTTCATCTTCATATAAGTCATATTAAAAAAATTAATAAATCCAAAATTGGAAAAGAAAAGGAAGAAAATACCAATTTATTTAATATAGATTATATAGATCAATATGATAGAACTGGTGTTCATAGACATGGTTGGAAATATGTAGTTGACAATATTTCTTCTCAAATATGTTCATATAACCCAGATCTTGTTAAATTAGATTTATATGTTGATAGAACATTTCATTGGAATCGTATAGAAATGATTGAAGCTGGTATCATACCATATAAAACTCCATGGATTGGAGTTATTCATCACACTCTCTATCAAGATGAAAGTGGTTACAATTGTATTCAATTATTAAAATGCAAAGAATTTATAGATAGTCTTCTTAAATGTCGTGGATTAATAGTATTATCAAAATATTTACGTAATAATTTATACAAACTAGCAATGATGAATAATATCATTCTTCCAAAAGTGTATTTCATTAAACATCCTACATATTTTGTAGATGATTCAAAATTATGGAAATATGGACCTTGGAAGTTTAATTCTTGGAAAGGCGAAGTTATACAAATTGGTGCTTGGATGAGAGATATTAAAGCCATTTATGACCTTGATTATTCTAAAAAATATGCATTGATTGGTAAACAAATGGAAGATAAATATAAACTGATTAGTTTTGGTGAAACACAAAAAGAAATATTGTATAATATGGATACGAGTGTTAAAATTATTACATATCTAGAAAATGATATGTATGATGATATATTGTCTAGATATGTTGTATTCTTAAAATTAAAAGATGCAAGTGCAGTTAATACAATTTTAGAATGTATTGCTAGAAATACACCAATTATTGTTAATCGATTACCTGCAGTTGAAGAATATTTGGGTAAAAATTATCCATTATATTATACTAATATAGAAGAGGTACCTATAATATTAAAAAATAAAAGATTAATTGTAAGTACAAGTAAATATTTAAGTGAAATGAATAAAGATGATCTTAAAATAGAAAAACTTATTGAATTCTTAAAGAAAAATGAATTCTTAGATTAAAAATAAAAAAATAGTTACATTTCTAGCTAATGTTTGTTTTGTTTTTTGTTTTTTGTTTTTTGTTTTTTGTTTTTTGTATTAATAACAGTTACAGTTAAAATACTTCCATAAAGAATAGAGAACAAATTGCTTAATAAATTTAAAATTGTTATTCCGAAAACTACTAATAATGTCACTAATAATTACTGCAAATAATCCAGTCAATGAAAGTTTCCAAAAGGTATCAAACATATATATAATATGTTCAGTATTGTTAAATTGTCCCAAGTTAGGGTAATCCTTGTCAATATAAGTTTGAAACATTTTTTTGTATATAATATGAATGATAAATACATTAATTAACAGAATAAATTTAGTGTAAATAAAGCTGATATGAAGAACTTTTTTGTATTCAATTAGTTTAATCAAAAATACAATAGTTAGGATAACCAATTCAATTTCATAAATAAAGTAATTCTGAAAATTAGTAAGTGTTGTTATGTTAGACATATCAATATAATCTTGAATATTGTTTTTCAACTGATATTGAAAACCAGAATATGTTGTAATTACACTAATTGTAAAAAGAAAAGCTATTATTTCAAGAATAATAAAGAAGTACTTTAACTTAGAAGATGAGGATGATTGTGAATCATTTTGGTTTTCTTCTGTCTGATTGATTTCAGTATTTTCAGATACAATAGTGATATATGTACTATCATCAGTGATATCACTATCGGATGTAATCAAAATTTTTTGCCTACACATCGGACAAGTACTACTTACTGAAAGCCATTGATTAATACACAAAGTGTGATAAGTATGATTGCATGGCATCGTGTCAGTACTGTCATTTTCGTTAATTGCTTCATAGCAAATGGTACAATCCATTTCAGAACTTTATTTTTCAAAATTAGGTTAATTAATATTGAAAATAATATGAATTTATTTTTCAATTTTATGTAAAAATATTATAATTAAAAATACTAAATTAAAAATGAATACTATCCAAAAACTGCTTCTTTTTCATAAATTAAATTAAGAATTAAATTCTGATCTTTGTATTGATTATAAATTGATTCAACTGATGCAGATGATGGAACCATGATAGCATTATTTTTAAGACTTTTATCATTTACAAAAATAAAAATTGCATCTTCTGGCTTTAAAGATACTTTATTTCTTAAAATTTTCATAAATTCACAAATAGTTATATTATTAGGAACAATGAAACGATGTTGTCCATGTTCTTTAAAACTAGTGCTTGAAATTATAATAGGTACTCTATTCGGATGTTTAATTAACATCTCTTCTATTTTTTTTTTAGAAACTGGTGAATAATTCATTTTGTTTGTTGTCATTCTAAAAACAAAATGAGATATTATTTTATATTTTTTTTTAATTAAATTTAAAAAATAAATAATTATGAGAAACTTACTACATATTTTTTATCTTTAATAACTTTATTATCTTCTTTAATTTGATAATATGTAGTTTTGATACCATCAATATAGCTTTCCCAATAATTTAAAAAGTAACCTTCAGATTTTAAGAATTGTCTTAATATAGTCATTATTGATCGAGATGTTAATTTTTTTTTTAAATATATTTTTGCTTTGCATGGTATATAATATTCTTCTATTTTATGCTTTATTTTTTGCATCTTTTCTACTGTTTTTTTTTTCTCTAAATCTTTTTTATTAAATGGTTGATCAATATTATTAAAACTTTGATAACCAAATGCACTTAGTATATCTAAAATAATTTCTCTATCTGGATTTTTAGTAAATAATTGATTTATCATGTTTTCCAATTCCTATTTTATTGTCCTTTACTTTACTTTCTATAATATATTTTTTTACTAATTTGCACTCACAATCATTAAATTATTATTTATTTATTGTTTATTTATTGTTTATTCATTATTATTTAATGATTTTTTAATATTTACTATAACATGATCAGAACTAGAAATGGAATTATTTTCAATAATCTTATCAATATCAGATTGTTCATCTGATTTATGTTCTTCCCAAATTTTATAAACAAATAAAGGTGGTAAGTATTTACAATTATTTTTTATATCTAGAATAGCAGTTTCTAAACTGTTACAAAACTCATTAAAGTCTTCATTTGGATTACTTATTTCAAATTCTATTTTAGTTATTAGATTATCATATGAATCTGCAGCTTTTTGAAAACCCTCTGCTCTAGATTGAAACCCAAAGCTACTAGAAATACTTTGTAAGATTGTTGCACCAGCTGTAAATATACCAACACCAATACTAAATCCACTTTTAGTTCCACTCGTTAATAAATCACTTGTTGCCATAAAACTAATTACACTACTAATTCCAGTTATTAAGATACCAGGAATTACAAACTTTGAATTTTGAGAACTATAATAAACACTTGATTGATTATTGATAAATCGTTCTTTGATTAGTCTTCGATGAAATTGTTTAAGAACATTTATTTTATGATTATCATTAGCTGCCATTTTACTTTTATATTATAAAAATACTAAAAAATGAATATGGAAAAATAAAAATAATTTACATTGTATTTAATTGAAATAAACCATTATTTACATGTCCAGTTATATCAACTCTAGCACTACCATCTAAAAAGTTATATAATACATCATGACAACTTTTTCGTTTTTCTAATTCAAATAATAATATAAAAATTAGACTTAATATTTTTTTTCGATTAATAACACTTGTATTAACTACAAAACATAATGCTTCAAATGCTACAGCAATATAATTTGTTTCTATCAGTTCAATATTAGGAATCATTCCATTTATTTTATTTTGTAAAATATCGACTAATTGTTTTGAAGGTTTAATATCAAAACAACGTATAGTTTGTATATTCCAATTCATTTTAAATATTGTATCATCTGAATTATATATTAATGATTCTAATATTTCTTTTTCCGATTCAATTATAAAACCTGCTTCATGTAATCCAATAATTATTTCTGGTTTTTCAAATTGTTCCTCTGCATCTTTTAAATCTATTAATAATTTCATATAATATTTATTTTTTATTTTATTATTTTTATTTTTTACAATATGACCTAAAAAAGATAATGCTTGTGAACTATAATTCATTGATCCTAGAATAATATCCACTGCCTGTCTGATTGGTTTTATTTCATCTTTTTTTATAATGCTTGGTAATGATATATATTTAATAAAATCTCCAATTGTTGCAATATTTCTAACATCATCTTCAGAATTATATTCTAATATATTATTTTTACATGAATATGGAAATGGAAAAGGTACTGATAGTGTTGTATTAATATTATCAATTAAAAATCTAGAAAAGTGATATATATTCAAATAACTAAATATGTTATCAGTTAGAAGATTAATAAACTGAGTTTTAAGTTGTTTAATTTTATAAGCAAAAATTTCAAATTTGTCCTCCTGGTGTGAAATACCTGCTTTACTTTTAATTGATTCAAGTAATTTTTTCCAAGATATCTTAGGAAATACATTCGGTAAATAAGTTGCTTTTCTAGTTCCAGATTCATCTTTAGCTTGAATAATAATACCATATTCTGTATTTGTGAATTGTTGATTTAATTCTATTATATTACCTGTATTAATATCAATCATATAAAGAGGTTTCATCATAAAATCAATTTCTAGATATGATAATGGATCAAATTGAATTGGTTGAAAATATTGTTTTCTAGAATCATTCCAACATGCATCATAAGATACTCGTAACATATTATCATATAATTGAGATTGTGATAATTTTTGAAAATTACTATCCCAATATCCAATACATCCATGAATATCATTTGGATATGTACTTAGTTTAGTAAAACGTCTGATTGTAACAAACACACCAAAAGAATCCTTTGGTAATTGATTTATAATCATATCATCATCATCAAATAATTTTTTTTTGTATAATGAATAATATGTAACAAATGATAAAATTTCCATTTATTAAATATTATCATTTTTTATTTTAAATATAAAACAAATAAAAATAAATAAAAAAATTAATTTATCAAAAACGAAAATAATTAGTCTAACAGATAATAATTACTTAGGAAATATGAAAGTAATTCTCTAGTGTGTTAGATTCATTGTAAATAGGGTTATTACGACGTAACCGAAGTTCTTCATTAGCCTTCATCATTAGTTCTTTATTAAGATGTTCACGGTTAGAATTATCATTAAAGAGTGATGTTTGTTGCAATTCTTCAACAGATGGAATAATAGAAACCATTGGTGGCATTTTAACATAATAGTTTTTATTAATATTATTACTAATTTCACGATATTCTTCAATTGTAAGAATACCACCTAGTTTCTTCAAAAATAGAATATCAGGAGCAGATTTAACAATAGCACCTGGTAAATCATATACCTTTTGATACAACATATTTAGTAGAGCATAACGATCCCACATTTCATCGTCATCGAATCGATCAAATATATAAGCCGCAGAACAGTTAGGTGAACAAAAATTACCAAAAACTTCAAACTTATTATCATATGTTAGACGATAAGGAATTGCCCAAGGGGTATTCTCAAATGGATAACGACACCACATACAATCATAAACTGATTTTTCAGGCCATGTGCCTTTCTTATTATGTTCAATATATTGACATAACAGTTTTGAATCATTATTAGTCGATTCAGCATTTTCAATCTCTTTTTCACGCGTTGTTCGAAGCTGTTGAATATCTGATTCAGTCACTGCAGTATGTTTATCTTTTGCCATATTAGTATTATTACTTTGAAAATAACTAAAGTCTTCAGTACCATTAAATGCACTAGGAATATTAAGTTCATTATCACCTTCATCTAGGTTAATATTAGGATCCTTAATTTTTCGAATATCAGCTGCAGTTACATTGAGACGAATAATAGGGGTTTCAACACATTCATTTTCTACTTCTTGTTGATTAAAGAAAGGATCATCCTCCTCGAACTCATCATTTAAACCATATGATTCTTTAGGATGTTTACCTTTTTTTTTACTATTAACTACAGGTTCAGTAGGAACAGTTTCTAATTTTTGATTAGGACGACGACCACGTTTCTTTTGAACAGGTTTTTCTTCCTTTACTTCTTCATTTACAGCTTCTTTAACTACTTCTTTAACTACCTCTACCTCTTTATCATCTTTTACCTTTTCAATTGGATCTTTTACTTCAACCTTTTCTTTTTTTGGTTTAGGTTGTTTAACAATTTCAGTAGTTACATCTTTTTCCTTTTTAGGTTTAGTAAGTTTTGTAGCTTTAGTAGGTTTTTTAATAGTTTCATTTTCAGTCATAATGGTTAATTCGGATTTGTCCTTTTTAGTCATCTAAATTTTAGATTGTAGATTTAACTTAAACTATATTTTATTAAATCAATTCAATTTCTTTTTCATTTTATAGGACCTCAAAATGAAAAATAATAAAAAAAACGAAAAATAAAATCAATATCATAATAAAAAATTTTATTATTTTAAAAGTATTAAATTACCATTTGTAAATTTTATATTTACTTTTTAGCAGTACCTTTACCCTTAGTAGTCTTTACGACTTTAACAGGTTCTGGTTCTGGTTCAGGTTCTTCTTCTTCATCATCATCTTCAGCATCACCCTCTGGAATTTTTTCCTTTTCAGATTCATCATCTTCATCATCAGAAGTATCAATTGCTACACTTTTAGCAGGTGTCTTAGATGCAGTAGTCGTCGAATCATCATCTTCATCATCATCAATAAAACCAAAGTCAGTATTCGATTTACCAACATCAGCGCGAAGACGCATTAGAGTCCATGTTGGACCACAGCTAGTTTGTTGAATATAAAAGTTTGTAAGACGAATAATACCGACACCAGAGCTACCACGAAGTGATAGCTTATCAATTGGTTCTTCATATTCTTCACCAGACATTTTACTAACATGACATTGAAAAGTTCCATCAAGACAGTTGACTTTTGGTTCAATGCAAGGTGGATAAGCTTCCTTGGTCGTCTTGTTAAAACGTTCTTTAACGGAACGACGAAAGAGACGATCATAAATTGCCTCAGCAGTTTCCTTACTCATTTTCTTATTATCATCAAACCATTCTTGACGATTTTTAACAAGAGTTTCAAGAAATAGTTGATCAATAGCCTTCATATTCTCAAGAAACTTCTTAACGTTCTTTGATTCCTTATCAGATGCATCAGCACCCTTGAAAGACATTTGAAGACTCCATTTACTCATTTTACTGTTTTTAGATTTACCATCCGAATCACGTTGAGGTTCATCATCACCTTCTTTACCATTTTTCTTATCTTTTTCTGAATAAGGAGGATTTACACCCCATGGGATGTTAAGCGTTGGTGTTTGAATAGTGAGGGGACCTCCTTCATACGATACACGGACCGATTTAGAACCATTAGGATTTTGAGTAATTTTGCCAAATGAGATCTTCGATAGATCGATTTTAGTGCCGGCAACAACAGATGAGTTAGTGAGGTTAGTAGATTTAGTGGTCATTCAATTAATAGTAGATAGATAATTATTATTATGTGTTATTTCTTTATATTATTTTTTAAATTCAATTTTTTTTTTATACGTATTGAGATGAACTCAATGAACTCAATCAACCAAATACATTTTCACCAGAATAGACTACATATAAATAACCATCATATTTAGGATGATCTTTTCTAGATTCAACATATTCATTATAAATTGATAAAATAGAAGAACCAAAAGCTGGTAATATTTCATTATTATCAAGTGTAATAATAAAAACATTAATTGCTTCATATTCATTTATTTTTATTCTTTCACGAATAACTTGAATTAACTGACAAACAGTTAATGATTCAGGGATTAAAAATTTTTCATTATTTATATTGGCAATATTTGAATTAACATTTTTTGTTATAATTACAGGAATCCTTTCAGGATATCTTTTTTTTACCTTAGATGTTTCATTTTTTCTATGTTCTAGAGAATATTTTTCTCGGAATGGTATCAT
>JACCDO011956423.1_pt1 | contig 15415 bp, 12 predicted proteins | sample 7446101 | NCBI WGS metagenome assembly JACCDO01 (sample SAMN15323440, study PRJNA562643) | freshwater metagenome | isolation source: river surface water | place: USA:Blue River Watershed | collected 2017-08-16
CATAGTTCAATTGTACCAATGATTAATTTTTATCCATCAATCTTTTATAATTTGACAAAAGGATTTATACCATGTTTTACCGAGACATTTAACAAAGAATATAAAAAATTTAAATCAGATGATAAGGAATATTTTAATTTTAAACATGAATATTATCCAAGTTATAATCCTAATATCAAAACATATGTTCAATTTAATTGTGATTTAAAAAATTATTCTGGATACACTTCTGTAAGTGAAATTAAAGATGTTTCTACAAATACTCATATTTATGAATATTTACAAATAAATAAAAAAAATAATAATTGGGTAATTTCTAGTGAATTTACAATTAACGGATTAAATAGAAACAAATCAAATTTAATTATTCCATCTAGTTCCGATCTTAATAATATTATGAATGGAGTATCTGATCTTAATTTTGGTATTATGTATTTTTCTGGTATAAAAGCTACAGAAAATATTTTATTCAAAATGATTAAACAACCTTGAATTTTTTTATTGATTTAATAAGTTAATTTAATTTATTATAGACAAAAAGCCAATCCAGCCATTCCAGACATAATTCTTAAAACATTAATACACATTCCAGTCATAAATAAATTATATTTTTTATCTGAATTATAATTTAAAACAAATTTCGTACTGTCTATTCGAGAAAAATTTATTGATTTCATTGTGTCCATATCTAAATCATTATTTACATATTTTTTAAATTTTTCCATATTTCTAAAATTATCATCAATACAAAGAATACATAGTTCCAAACCCATAAAATTCATATAAATAATTTCTTCTCCATTCCACCAAATAGGATGTCCATTTAAATATAAACCAATAGATTCGATTTCTAATCTATTTAGTTCATCAGTTTCTTCATTTGAATCCTCATATAAAAAAAACATAATGATTTGAACTGGAAGATTCCAAAGAAAGTGAAATTTTTGTCCAGATTTTATTTGCAAACTTGTATCTTGGCTTTGGACTATAACTTGTTCCATTGCATTTATATGTTCTTTTTTAAAATCAATTGAATATAAATTTTTACCCGAATATAGTGCATCAATTAAATATTTTGAATGGGCTACATCATTTAAACCGTAAATATTGATATGAACTTGATGATAAGATAACATTGTTTTTGGTATTCCATATAAAAAATTATTAAATGTAAATACTCTTAGATAAAGTACATTTGATTCAATAATTATATCTTGGTCATCAAGATGTTCAAATAATAGGGTAGAGAAAAAGTCACGGGAAAAAATAGATTGTCCTCCTATTTCTAAATAAAATTTAACATTAACAAAATTTAATAAATCTTTTTTTGTAAAATCATCTGTTGATGTAATTTTTATATATATATCATAAAGAGAAAATGTTGGGTCATCTCTAGTTATTATTGGAAATTTTTTTTTCCCATCCCATATTTTATATGTTTTAACTATATTTGTTGAACAAAGGTCAAGATCAACACCATCTAACATTGAATTTAGATATAGTCTAGTTTTGTAGTTTGAAGATTCTTGATTTAAATCTGATATTAAACTCTGTTCTTGTTTTAATAAATCTTTTTCTAACTCATGTCTTTCGGCTTCAACCAAATAATTATCTGTTCTTTTTGATTTAGGAACATATGCACCATTATTACCTCCAGTAAAATATTTATTTGCACTACCATATGCTGCCTTTGCAATATATTCTCCAGCATAGCCTTCAGATAAAAATTTATAATCAAATGGTTCTATCATTACTTATTTTATAATATCAATTTATATTTATATATTAATAATAAAATCATTATCAAACAATTTGTTATGATAATAAATTAAATAAAAAAATTAACTAATTGTAACAGGTGTAAAAAATGAATCAATTTGTTTGTTGGCAATAACCACCTCTGAAATATCGCTGTTAAATTTATTTGAATCAAAATTTTCTACTTGAGATGATATTTTTTTAGAAATATCATTTATTTCTTTAATTTCGCTATTTGACAATTTAATCGATGAAGCAGTTTGTACTGGTATTAGCGATTTTGGATATTTAGATTTGTCTATAGTTTCAGTGTCATTAACAGATTCAACCATTGGTTTGATAGTTACTTTTTGTTCAAGATCATCCAAATGATCAAGTGCTTTTTCAGGTTCATTTCTGAATCTAAGGAATACCGCGGTAATGTGTGCAGGTGAATATTCAGATGCACGAATATTTGCTAATTGATTAACAGGTGCTTCTTGATTAAAAAACATTTGATACAATTCTTTAATTTGGTTCTTGGTACAGAAATCAAATTGGAATTTAGCATCACAGCGTCCAGGTCTTACCAGCGCATCATCTAGTACTTCAGGATGATTAGTTGTCATGATTAAAATACGTCCAGGTGTAGCTACAACACCATCTAACGCATTTAATAATCCGCTTAGTGTAATACCTGATTCCTTCTTTTTACCTAAACCCGCTTCAAAACCTGCTTCTTGTTTTTTATAAGAAGGAATATCATTATCAGCATTATTAGGATTATTTTGTTCTTTAGCTTTTTGCTTATTCTTGTTTTTAAGTTTTCTAATCTTTTTTCTTAATTTAGCATTAGCTGAATCCGAATCTGAATCTGAATCTGAATCCGAATCTGATTTTGATTCTAATTCTCTAGATTTAACAGCTGAAACCATTGCATCGATATCTTCGATTACCAAAATAGTTTCTTTATAGTTGATACCCTTAAATAATTCCAACAACTCAACATCAGATTTAATATTTTGTAACATGAGAAAATGAATATGACGTTTAAAATGAAGACTTAACCCACGGATTAATGAAGTTTTACCAGTACCAGGACGACCATAAAACAAATAACCACGATTAAAAGGAATATCCAGTGAATTATACCAATCTTCAGAATTAATAAATCTCTGGAAATCATCACGTATATCATCCTTAAGCTTATTTTGAAGAATAATGGTATCGAGTTTTCTTGAATTGTTTGAAGCTTCACCTGTCCATTTTCCTTCTTTGTTAATAAATATTTGCTGTTTCCAAGTGCTAGAAGTTAAACTTTCAATATATTTTGTGATACATAACTGACAGAATTCTTCTAATACATCTGATTTAACAAATTGATCAATTTCAACCCATAATTTAACCTTGTAATTTTCACGTTTCTTTTCTTTATCAGTATAGATTGTTAATAATTCAGTTCCTAACTCATATATTATCACATAATTTTTAAATTTTATTTTCTTTGCTTTGTTTTGACCCACAACTTTGTTTAAATTTAGATTTGATTTAATCCATGTTGCATTTTCAGGAACAATTGGTTTTTCATATACATATTGTAAATCAGTTTCTTTAGTATAATCAATTTCAGAATTGGTAGAAAGATACCATGAAACAGCTTTGTATAATTCGTTAATTTTACGATTGTCAGAAATATAAGGAATTTCCACATATTTAATTTGTTTTATGGGTGTATTAAGTATTTTACAATAAACCCAACGTGAACCTATCCAAGTTTTATACCCAAGCCAACTAATTGTTAATCCAGTTTTGTCTAATAATGTTTTAACTTGTGTAAATAGGTATGTGATCAAAGTCATTAAAAACAATTGTGTTAATGTATCAATAAAAAAGTTACCTGTTGAAAAGTTTTTAAACAATTGAAGTTGTAAAATCGATTGGAGTTGATAAAGAACATGATGTTGAGAACCAATTCCCATACCCCCTAAACCCATTGTACCCATCGAACCCATTGTACCTATCCCTCCAATATTATCCATTCCAGTGAACCCACTCATTGTTAATCCTGTATCTAAAGTCATTAGCCTAATAATTAATATTAATTAATAAGATTTTAAATTAATTTAATCAAGATCAGACCATTTATTACATAAAATAATTTGTCCAGTAGTTTTGTTAATTTTATTGATAGATTTTATAAATTTGGATGATTCAGAAGAATTCAATGAACTAAAATAATAGTTCAAACTAGATGATTCAGATCCATCTAATTCTTCTTTTGTTTTATTATATTTACATGTTTGAGTTGAAGGATATGCATAGATATTGATAGGTCCAGAAAAGTTTTTAATCAAACTGGAATCAGGATCGAAATCAGAAATAATTAAAGAATCACAAGATTTGATTTCATCATTTATTAGAGATGAAAAATTAACAGGATATTCAGTACTGATATAATATTTAACTGTTTGGCCAGTTTTTTTATTTAAAAATTTTAACATTGTGGGATTAATGTATCTAGGTATTTTTGACTTGTGAATTTTATAATATAAGCTTTGTGTCATAGTAAATTTTGTTTTGATATAATTTTCTAATTCTTTTTCTTCAGTAATATTAAAGCCAATTTTTTGCATAATATCAATTAATTTAGGAAACCAATTATTATTTTCATTTTTAATTTCATTTGTTGAAAATGTTGAGGGATTTGAAGTTCTTGGGAGACTGTCTATAAAAATAAAGTTTTTGATGTTCTGTAAATGTAGTAGGGGACTTACATCCAAACCAGAACCTAAATACAAAGCAGATTGTGTTGATTGAGTTGATTGTAAAGTACTAACGGATTTTTCCATTAAATATTTATATATTAAATTAATAAAAAATAAATTTTTTATTTAATATAAAAGTAATTTAATAAAAAAATAATTAATATAATCAAGAGACCAAAATGGATAACTCAGAAAAAAAAGATAAACAAGAAACAAATCAAATAGATCAAATAGATGAGATAGATCAATTAGAAAGAGAGTTTGAAGAAAAAATTAAACCAAAACAAAAACCAAACCAAAAACAAAATCCAAAACCAGATCAAAACTTAAACCCAATTAGACCAAGAGTTTTAGATCATATAATGTCAAAAAACAAAAGAAACAATAAAGAAAAAAAGTTTTTTGCAAGTGCATCATTAACATTTTATCATAGCAAAAAAGGGGAATTACAATGTAATCAATTTAGATGGTATAGAGATCCAAATGAAGGAAAAAATGTAAACCATTTGATAGGTGGTAAAGTTGAAAAAACAGACAGAGATATATTATTTACAGCAATAAGGGAATTTGTAGAGGAAACTAATATATATTTAGACAAGGATTTATTTGAACAAGGTGAAGAAGAATCAATATCAAATGACAAAATAGAAATTTTATCAAAAAGTTTATACGATCAAATAAGATATAAAATAAAATATTATGATTTGAAAGTATCTGTAAGAAGTAATTTATACCATAGATATTTTAGTTTTAATGTAAATTGGTTTAGTAATCAGATATTAAGAGGAAAAATTTTAGGATTAGATAGATTTTATGAAAAGTTATTAAATCCAGACACAAGAGATAATAAAGAATTAAATAATTTAATTTGGTTTGACAAAACACAGTTAGTTGATCCAAATAATTCCAATAGTCAATTGTTAGATGACTATTATAAAAATATTGATAATTTTCTTTTTAATTAGTAAAAAATTGAATATTATAATCAAATAATATTAAATTATTATAATAAAAGTATATTTACAAATGGATAAGGATCAGGTAACTGCTAAAAAATTTAGTTATTTAGATATGTTAAAGAAAAATATTGTAGTGAAAGAAGAGGATAAAATCGAAAATACAAAACAAGATCAAATTGATAATTCAACAATTGGTACAGTCAAACCATACGAACCATACAAAAGATATATTCCAAATAGATTAAGACCCAGACCACCTTGTCATAAGACAGGATCAACTCAAAGAATATTCAAAAGCGCATCTTTAACATTTATAGGTAAATCTGGTAAATATTTGGTAGCAAATGAATTAAGATGGGTAGAAAAGGAGGATTTGTATCATCCAATTGGAGGTAAAGCAGAACTAATAGATACAGATATTTTATACACAGGTATAAGAGAATTTGTAGAAGAAACCAATATGTTTATGGATGAAAGTATATGTAAAGACAGAAATAAATTTTATCTGATTGATAAATTGTATGATGAACTAAAACCTAAAATAAAATATTACGATCGTTTGGCTACACCAGAAGGTAATATTTACCATAGATATTTTGTGTTTAACGTAAATTGGTTTAGTAATTGGGAATATAGAAAAAAAATCTTAGAATTACCAGAATATTATTCAAGTCTAAAGTCAGAGGGAAAATTAAAAAATATCGAATTAAATTATATAAAATGGATGGATAAAAATGAAATAGAAAATGTAGAAAATAAAGAAATTGGAAGTTTATTGCGAGAGTTAATATTAAATATAAATAATTTTGTATAAAATAATATAAAATATTTTTAAAGAAACTAAAATAAAAATATTTTTATATCTTAATATAATATATATTATATTAAATGTCTACAATTAATAGTATGTTAATCTCTGGTCAAGTCCAAACTGTAGGAGGAACTAATAATGCAGTTACAAGTTCAACAAGTACTTCAAGTTCATCAATTACAGCTGATGTTGATATTTTTCCAGTAGGTAATAGTATTAACCCAACAAATTTCGTATATGATGGTCAAACTGTATTAATGATAAATTCAACATTAAATCCTAATGCTAATGTTGTTAAAGCTCAATATTTTGACCCTGTATATGGCAGTATGCCTCCTACTTTATCATCAGGAATGATGGTACCAAACTTTGCTGATTGGAATTTTGATTTAGTACCATCAAGTTATTTAAATGGTACAATGAGCTCATCAGCTTTATTAACAGAACCCACATATTTATTCAGTAATTTACAACCATCAACAAATGCTTTAGGATCATATACCTTAGATATTGTAAATGGTGCTGCTCATACCAATTCATTAGGATCAAGCACTGAAACCATGTTTTTCAGTTTAACTTCTCAACCCTACGTAACATACCAAGGTGATTTCTACACAACTCCTGGTTGTAATAATATTATCCCTGGTTATTCATCACAAAATAACTCTGATAACTTTTTATTCACATCAAATTATTATGTACAACAAAAACAAGAAATCATCATTGTTCAATTAGTTTTCACAGTAAATGGAACAAATTCATTAAATGCTAATAACTTAAGTTCAAGCAACACAACCGCTGCTCCTACAGTAAGTGTTATTGTTTACAATAAAGTTATTTCAAAAGAAGCTTTAGCTAGTTTAGCTTCTGGTTCATCATCAGATAATCTTAAGACTAAAGTATACACTGCTGGTCCTATTCCTCTTCAATATATTGCAGGTGGTGCTCCATTTAAACCAAATACTTCATGCTCCAGTGTCAATAATAATGTTCCAATCATTATTGCTCCTGGTTACAACAAATTATATGCTACTATGCCTGTAGTTTATGTTGCACCTCAAAGTGCTACTGTAAGTGGTAATACTGTTTATTATCCCAGATATCTTAATAATGGTAAAGATTCTAATCCTGGTTATATAATTGATAGTTATAATCCAAAAATAAATCCAAACAACACATCTACCCCATCAGGAGGTTGTCCCGAAAATCCTTTTGGTCACTTTGTAATTGGTGTTGCTTATTCATCAGACTATAACACTTATCAACCAGGTGCTTCAATCTATGCTGAAATTTTAATCAAGAACATTTGGAGATCACCCATTTCAATTTACCAAAGTTACCAAGCTTTCTCAACAAATGATATGGCTACTAAACAAGTAGTATTGTTGTTTGGTAAAACATTTAATGGTGGTACATTCCTTGTAACAAACTCTGGTACTCCAATTAGTTTAATTGATAACTATGCTGTTACATCTTTAAGAAACTTTATGTCAATCATGAGAGCTGTAATGACAGTTTATGATGGAAGTGTATCATTGGTAGATTACTTTATTAATCCTAATGTTGTTCAATCAATTAATGATTTAGGTGCTAATGCTCAAGTATTAACCTTACAACCATTATTAGATGGTGCTATAATGAATCCCCAAACTGTATTAACTTGTCCCAATATGTATTACATGTTATTAAAGGCACCTAACACTGTTAACATGACTGTTGATCCTACTAACCAAGTAGTATTTGGTCAAAATATTGGTGTAACATACTTTGCTTTACCCAACTCGACTTTATGTACAACTGGTGATTGCAGATATTACAATTCTGACTTGAATATTTTAGGCATTAGTAATAATGAAGTAATGTTCGGTAACTCAATTTATGTAGGATTAAACACTATTAATAATCAACAATTTTACACTTTGTTAATTTTACCCGAAGCATTATTCAACGGTAATCCTCAACCTACTGGTCCTAACCAATTATGGATCTATTCAACTTACTCAACACTCTTCTACATCAGTACATCTGCTAACTCATCATCTCAATTTATTCCTCAATCTGCTACTATCACTAGCTCAGGAACAAGTACTGGTACTGCTTCATCATTCACAATTACTCCTACATACGGATTAAGTAAATTAATCTTAAGTGTTCAAAATACCAAAATTATCTAAATTAAATAATTTGATGATTTGCTAATTTGATAATTTTTTTCCAAATTTATTTAGCTAATAATTTATCTAAATAAATATTATAAATATAATAATAAAAAATTTCAATGGAAAACGACAAACAAGATTTAAAAATAATATATAAAAAGCCAAAGTTTTATGATGACCAAACTATTCTTTCAACAGATGATAATATTAATGATAATACTAATGGGAATATATTATCAAATAATACTAATCCAGCTAATTCAACAAATTCAAATCCAGCTAATTCAACAAATTCAGCAAATTTAGCTAATTTATCTAATAACAATATTAAATCAGACCCAAATATTGATTATGATTTGATATATTCAATAATTAAAAGTAAAATAAAATCAGGATCAAATCAAGATGAAATTATTAATGTGATTACAGACTTTTTATCAAAATCCAAGTATAATTTAGAAGATAGAAAAAAAATCCTGATTTATATGTATAATAAAAATCAAGAAATGGTTAAAAATATAGATTCGAACTCTAAAAATTTAATTAAAAATAATCCAACAAATCCAAATCAAATATCATGTGACGGAGCAACTTGTGGATTTCAAAAATATGAAGAAGAAAAAACTAAATTTTTTGGATTGGAGATTCACACAATTGTATTAATATTGATTGCAATAATTATTTTAATATTTTTACTTAAAAAAATGAACTAGATTGTAAATCAATTATTTAAACTACCAATTTATCTAATCAAATCCATTAAATCCATAATGGTTTGGTTATCAAAATTTTTAGTTAATTTATTAGTATAAGATTTTAAAATACCAATAAGTTTTTTTTGTATTTTATTAATTACTGATTTATTTTTAATAATATGTTTTAATACTAAATGACAAACAGTATTGCCATTTTTATCTTGTAAATTAAAAATATCAGAATCATCTTCAATATTTTTTTTAATAAATAATTCCAATACTTGAATTATTTTTTCTTCATCAGTACTAAAACAAATTCTATGTAATGGAGTTTGTCCCCATTTATCAACAACAAATGGATCAGCTCCATAATCCAAAAGTAATTTAACAATTGGAGAATTAGACATAAAAACAGCAATATGTAAAGGAGTATCTCCATCTTTATCTTGTTGATTAATGTTAATTGATTTATTTGTTTTTAATAAAGTTTCTAACTGTGAAAAATTATTATTTGCAATATATTTATAAATAATTGGATGGAAATTTTTATTAGATATACCAGGTTCATTTGTATTATCAGAATTATTTAGATTATTTGGTAGTGGTTGTGTTTGTGTTTGTGTATGTACATTTGATTCCTCTATTGATTTGGGTTCAGATTTTAAAGTTGATTTTAAAGTTGATTTTAATTTTTTTTTATTAATAGCATGATTAGTAAGATCAGAAATTAATTCACTAAGATTTTTACTACTATTATTGTTACCATTTTTAGTTTTGTTTAAAATATTAAAATTATCATAATCATCATCAGAATTAGCATTATCAGAATTAATATTATCTAAATTATCTTTGTGATTTGTGTTGTTGTTTTTATTTATATTATTAATCTTATATTTTGGATCAGAATGATTATAAAAATATGGATTTAAAAAGTAGTCATCGGAAGAAATATTTATTTTTTTAAAGTTTATTTTTTTAACACCCATTTAAAATATTGTTTTATCTAATTTGTTTATATAAAAAAAATAAGATATTTATTTACAATTAGCAGTGTGTTACATACAATGAAATAAAATAAAAGTATATAATATAAACAAAAAATTATAATAAAATGTTTGATCAAATAACTTTGGTAATAAAATATTTAATGATAATAGAATTAATCAATTGGTTTATTTATTTTTTCATTTATATAAATATTATAACTCCAAGATTTATTTATTATAAAAATAAAGATAGAGAAAATATAATAAACAGAATTGAAAAACTAACAAAAGACGAAATAGAATATGTACTGAAGGGGTGTATTTTATATGACAAAAATACTCATCAAAAAATAAATCCATTAGATATAAATATTAAAAATTTAACTAAACAAGAATTAAAAAATTTATTAGGATATTCACTATTTGGTTTAGATCCATCACAAATAAAAGAAAATAACAACAGATCAAATATAATAAATACAACAATTGACTCGATAGAAAAAGTTTTAGAATATAAATTTATTGAAAATAATAGAGAAACAGATAGATACTTATATAGATGCTGGGGAACAAATTTTATTAATTTTAATTTCAGACCAGTTTGTTTACAAATACCATTAAGATTAATTATAAATATTATTCATTTTTATTTCAGATTAATTTTAAGATTTAGATTTGTAACATGTTCAAAGACAAAAATATCATATTTATACAAAATATCAGATCCAAATAAAAAAACAATATTTTTTATTCATGGTTTTGGTTTTGGATATATTCCATATACAAAAACCTTATTACAGTTACAAAAGAATTACAATTTGATAATCATGATAATACCAAACATTTCAAGTTACAGATATTATGAAGATTTAACTTGCACATATTTTCCAAGTACTCAAGATATAACAAATTCTGTATTTGATTTTATAAAAACTAATAATATAAATGATTGTATGGTATTAGCACATAGTTTTGGAACATATATCACACAAATATTATCAAATGATTCAAAGTCAAGTATATTTAGTAAAATAATACTAGTTGATCCTATAATATTTTGGATAGGCTGTTTCAAAATGTCACTACATGTAGAAAATCCTTTTGTAAGAAAAAGTCCTATTTATTATTACCTGTTGGACAACTTGATAAATTATCTAATATACCAATGTATATATTTGAAATTCGTATGCTATAGATTAATGTTTGGACCAGATTTTTGGATATATGACGATAGTGAGTTAGGATCAAATGTAACAATAGTATTAGAAAAAGGTGATTACGTAATACCAAGTGAATTATTATATTCAAAAATAAAATCGAAGGTAAAATGTATATATATAGATGATCCAGATGCCTTACATGGATCTTTTATATTAGAGAGCAAATATTATAGTAAACTAGTAGAATTACTTGAATAAAGGTAGTTTTTATATGTGAAAAGATGAAAAAAATTGATATTTGATCTTTCTTAAATATTAGATTATTAAAGATATTTACTATGTCTAAACACATTAAGAAACAAGATAAACAATCTGGTAAAACCCAGATTGTAGAACCTATTACCAAATCAACCAATTCAACCAATTTGACCAATTTGACCAGTTCATCAAGTGAACTAGTTGATGACAATGATGATATAGGATTTGTTAGTGTCACAGCTCCGAAATTCCTTAAGAATTTGAAGAATTTGGATTTGTCTGATATTCAACTATCTCGTCAAGAGACAGTAACAAGTACTAATTCAATTACTAATTCAGATGCTAATGCTGATGCAGATGATGGTGGAGGTTGGGAAGAAGCAAGACCCAAGGTTAAAAAGGAAAAGTCTGTCCGTACAGTTATTAATTTAGATACTGTTCTTAACACAGGATCAAGTAAAACAAATGTGGTATCATCAATATCTACATCAACAGCTGCAGCAGCTGGTGGTAGTACTCCTTATAGTCGAGGTGGTCCAGGTAGAGGAGGTCCTGGTCGAGGTGTTGTTGCAGGTAAAATGGATTATAAAAAGGCAACTGATCCAACCAAGACTGTGTACTACGATATTAAAATGTGGGCACTTTCTGGAAAGCCACTTGATGAACTTGTTGCAATTTATAATAGAAACAAAGCCAAGTGGGAAGATCAACGATTCAGACGTATGAATATTCGTTACGTTATCAATGAGTCAGCTAGAGCTTGGAGACATGATATTCTCAAGTATTTACGAGAGAATAATCCTCTTTATACTCCTGAAAATTATGTATTGTGGGCATCATCACCTTATCACAAGATGGTTTGGCCCGATGAAAAAGATGTACTCCAAGCTTCATATATGGTTGATGAAGATATTGAGAGAATAAAATTAACATTCCAAGAACTACAAAATTGTGGTATGTTTGTCTTTATGTTAAATAAGAGAGAAGATGAAGGTGATGAATCATTTATTGGTGCACTTAATGGGAGTACAAATCCGATGCCTGAAAAATACAAAAATCAATTGTATTATTATTTTACTGAAGAATGGTACGATGAGAGTCAGGCAGTGCCTTTTTTAAATAGTTTCCTCAATTGGGTAGATTGCAGACCAGCCCGTGTAATTGACAAGATCCTATTTTTCTGTCATAAATATAATGATATTGCCATTTCGAGAATTTTTAATTGGACTCTTAACATGGATATTGTAAATGGAAGTGAAGATGATCCACGTGTAAACGTACACATTAATCAATTTGTCAATGTATTTATGGCAGATCCAGTCCAAACTATGGATATGTACAAGTATTTGATTACCAAGGATATTCAAGAAATTCGATTAGGATATCTCAATTATATTTTGACAAACTATGAAAGATCTATTCATACACTTGTTAGATCCAAAGTTAATTATACAGGTGATGCTACTAACTTTGCTGAATACTTTAAGAACTTTGAATTGATTGAAGGTGAAGATGAAATTGATGAAGTATCTGAAAAAATCATGTCATTAAAGAAACATTTTTACAAAAATCTTATGATTATGACCGGATGCTTTTATGCTCAAAATCTTGGACGTGTTCAGATTCTTGAATTTATTAATCAAATTATGGCTAGTGAAAGTTTATCGGTAGAACATAAAGTTGATTGTATTCTTGACTTTTTACAAAACAGTAGAATTAATCCAAGAACAGCTAATCCAATTGAAGCTAGTATTATTTCTGATTTCCTCAAGAACTTTTGGCAAGACAAGGGTAAGTTGCAAAAGATTCAAATCAAGACTTGTTTCAACAAGATTATGGAATCACCTAAAAATCTTAAGGACGATGAAATCCGTGCACTTATCATTAATTAATAGTATACCAAACAATTTATCAAACTAATAATTTTTATATAATTGATTAAATAATTTATTGATAAAATAACTTATTGATAAAATAACTTATTCATACCAAAAAGGTTTTTTAATAAAAAAAATAGTCAAGTTAATTTCTTTATTAGAACTATTATAAATATCAAATATTTTAACCAATGAAATATTTTTTTTTAATGGATAAAAATATCCACTGGTGTTAGTATGATCAACTAATAATTCTAAATTAATATGTTTTTCCTTATTATGATTAAATACTAACATAGAATATTCATCAATATTTTTGATATTAAATATTTTATTTATTTTATAAATAGAATTAGGGTTTATTTTTATAAAAAACAGATCAACTAAATTAGGTATTATCGTATGACAAGATTTAATATGTTCTTTTATATTTATATAATCTTTTGAATTAAAATTAGCATCGGTGTTAAATTTTTGTAACTTGTTTTCAAATAAAATTATTCTGTCTAAATTTGAAAAATAATTTGAAGTATATTCTAATTTACTTTGATTATTGTGTCCCCCATAATATAATGTAAAAACTGTCAATAAAATTATTATTATTATATAATGTATATCATCCATTTTATATTATAAATATAATATAAAAAAACTTTATTTATATCAAATACTTGGTCTATAACTATAAAACTATGTCGAACTTAGAATATCATTTGACTCAAAAACAAATTTATGTGGACCAAAAATATCATATCCTTTATATCCGTTTAATCCATCAAACCCACCTCCTCCTTGATCATCATCACCCCCATCACCACCTTTACTTCCAGCGAATTTTTTATATGCCATATATCCACTAACAACAACAACCAACAATATAACGATTGAAACAATCATCAATGGTGAATTTAATGCCCCGATAATATCAGCAATAGCGTTACCTAAATCTTGAACTATACCAGTAACTTCTGTGGTGGCTGAAGAACTAGCTTTTGATTCAGTAGTTAATTCTGTTGTACTTTCAACACTAACTGATAAACCTAATTCTTGTAATGTATCAGTAGTAGTTTTATTAATAGCATCTTGTAATTGTTCACATTCAGCCAATTGATTAATAGTATTTGCTGCATCACAACCCAAATTTATTTCACCACCTCCTGTATTAACATCAAAATCAAAAATTTTAGTATTTATCTGAGTAGAAGAAGCAGCACATTGTCTCATAGTGTCTTGAGTAAAATTATTACTTAGATTACTTTCAAAAATATTTGATACTGAAGTAATAAAATCATTTGTAATGTTAGTATTTGTTTGATTATTTGTACTACCACTTGCAGAGTTAATTCCAAAAGTTGCCGATCCAGATGTTAAACTTGCATCTGATGCTGACTCTAACACATTTAAAATATCCGTATTTGTTGCAGATTTTAAAGTTGAATCTAAATTTTGCATTATTGATTGAGCCATATCTGACTGTGTTTTGGATACTTGTAAACATTTTAATGTATTTTGACCTGTATTAGATTGTGTTCCTCCATAATTAAATGCAGCACCTCCAGTATCATATGTACCAGATCCAACACATTGATTTTGTTGAAAAACTGAAGATGAACAAGAGTCTGAATTTTTTATTAAAGTATTGACTGCTGAATTAAACATCGATTGATTTAATGAATCAATAATTGTTCTATTTACCATATTGTTATTAACTATATTTGTAGTGTCTGATCTTGAATTACCTGCACCCATTATATATTATTTAATTTATATATTATCTATATATAAATTATTCATTGTAAAAAAATTTGTCTTTTACTTTGATTTATTTAACATAAATCTATTTTACATAAATCTATTTTATATTATAAATACTTGTTTTTTTAATAAAATCTTCTGGTAATTTAGTTAATTCTACACTAAAACTTAATTTTTTACTTAATTTTGTATCTGTATTTTTATTTTCAATACAAACCATATTTACAAACATTATACCCATTTCTTTAGGAGC
>JACCDO011449443.1_pt1 | contig 15413 bp, 11 predicted proteins | sample 7446101 | NCBI WGS metagenome assembly JACCDO01 (sample SAMN15323440, study PRJNA562643) | freshwater metagenome | isolation source: river surface water | place: USA:Blue River Watershed | collected 2017-08-16
GTTGTACGTTGGTTACTAGGAAGAGGAGATATTATTGATGCTATTTCATTATGTTCCAAGCGTAAAAATCAATGGCGTGATGGTATATCACCTGAATTGATATCAAGCACCGAATTTTTTGTCTCGGCGATGTACGCATTAAGATTAATGGAAAACCACGAAGATGGTGAAAAAATTGAATTATTGCACACTGTTCATCGTTTTATTAGCGATTGGGACAGATCCAGCATCTCTCGAAGAGTAGAAAAAAGAAAAGAATTTCCATCGAAATTAGCAACACAAACATTTTTTCCTGATAATATTTTTTCAAATCAGCATAATGCAATATTCAGAAAAATGTTTGGATTCGATTGAATTGAATTGATACAATAAGATAGTACATACATACAGATACAAAAGCCTGTTTATAATTTTATTTTGTATAAATCTGGTGTTTTTTTGACTATAACTCCGTCTTTCAATAGCTTTTCTAAATGGTTTGATACATTTAAATGCGCGGAAAATTTTAAATGTATTTTTAAATTTCCATAAACAATGGACATGATATCCCATGAGCTAGTCCACCTTTGGCTGTTAGCACTCAACACCTTCAAGATTTGCTCTTCTCTGGTCAATCGGTGTGAAATATACTCATTGATTTTATTTAATGGGTCCGTTACTATATCGCCATGTCCAGGCCAGATTACATCGATAGAATATTTCTTTGATAATATATACATGTCCCTTAGCTTGAATAATGTTTCCATATACTCAGTTAAATTGTCAAAGACGGTTGTGCCACAGCCTAATATACAATCGCCAGATAGAAGTGCCTTATCTTCAGGGATATAAAAACACATATGATCATCAGTGTGTCCTGGTGCTGCAATAGACAATATTGTTGTTTCTCCTATACTAAATGTTTGTTTATCTTCAATATCAAAGCTATTAATTTTGTTAATCATAGGAAAGTTTCCGTTTTTAATGTTTCTTTTGTACACTTTTGGTACAGGTAATTTTCTTTTCATCATTTCAGAAATTATTTCAGATGCTCCACCTTGATGGTCGAGATGACCATGAGTCAATATTATCATACTTAATGTTTTGGTATTTGTCGCGGGAAATACTTCATCTAATAAATATTTAGCAAATTTACTCGCAACAATATCTTCACTAGTGTCTATCAGCACCTAAGTGTGAGTGTGTGTGAGCGTAAGAATGAGTGAAATGTGAGTGGTTATGCGAACCTTTTCTTCGCCGCTGCCTATCAAGTACGTATTTGTCCCTTGAAGTGTGTGTGAACCAGGATTAAGACCTAAAATACGATAGCATCGATTCGAGAGTTTCGTAATTGGTTCAAGCGAAAACAACTTCGAATCTTTCTTGTTATCAGTGAATCGTCGTCCTGAAGCATGAAACAATTGAATCTTGCGGTAATATACGTGGATCAATGTCATCAAGTATGAGAAACAGCCACGGAACAAGTCGTACAACCATCGAAACATGCCCATTTCTACTGCTATTTGGGTAAAGCAGCTTACTAAAGCTTGGGAATAATTATCCCAGGGAATTTCAGTCAGAAATTTTCAGATTTTATTTTCCACCGGCACCGGTACCAATACGGTACCGGCAGTAACGAGGGTCCCCGTCGAGGGACCCGACCGACAAGGGACCCTCTTGGAGACCAATTGATTCATCAAACATTTTAAAACGAAGACTCTGGAGCAAGCGAAACAGACTTCTCGAATCGTTTCTATCTGGTTTTGCGTGGGAATGAATCGCACAAAACATATTATTACTAAATTATCCCTATCATTAAAATTGTCTTGTTATTTTATTACACTCCTAGCATATATCTACTGCCAAACTCACCATAGTCTAGCATCCTAATATCCCAATCACTGATTTGATAGACGTAATTATTATCAATCTTTAATAGGGGCCGATCCATTTGATAAAATTTTGGTCTACCAACCGCAAGCAAGAGGATAAAATTAGTGAAAGATGCAAGCGTTGAAGCGCTTGTCTGTGGTCCCTCTCGGCTGCGTGCGTCAGTGGACAGGCTCATCTCTCAACAATTTACGTCAGCCAACTTTTGGTGTATTAACACGTAAATTTTGTGTAAAAGATAAAAATAATGATAAAAATAATAAAATTCAAGGAAAAAATACTAATAAAGTGAGTGGTGATGTCCCAGATGAGTTCTATGACGAAGATAAAGAAGCTGATGCAGAATTTTTAGATTTAGTTAATATTGAAGGTGCAGGTGGTGATTATAAAAGAATAACATTACTACAAAATAACCTTACATGGAAAAAGTTAGCCGAAGATAGTAACAAATTGATTGATATAGGTAAAAACGTTAATGAAACTGATCAAGAGGAAGAAGATGATAGTATCGAATTAAGTTCGAAGGAATTAAACGAAGATTTAAATAAAGAAGAATTGGTAAAAGTTAATGAAGTATTTATAGCTCCAGATGTTGGTGAACATTTAAAGGGTTTCGAAACTGATACTACCTTCATACCATCTGCTATGTTGAATTACACTCTACCATGGACTAAAAGATCGACGGATAATAGTGAAATACATAATTTTTTACCTGACACAGCTAGAGAAAAATTCATGCATGATAAGCAAGGACTACGTTCATGCCCTGGTAAAAGACAAAAACGTGGTAAGCAATTTAAATTAGAGTGCCACATCTTCGATTTGTCCGAATTGCATCATTTAGATGTTCTTACTTTACGAAGATTTTTAAGTGATGATGGTGAAATACTAGGGCGTAAAGCATCTGGATTATGCTCAAAATGTCAAAGACAGGTCGCTAAAACAATAAAAAAAGCTAGACATTTCGGAATATTACCACATATTGGTGAGTATACAATTGGTAATGCAAGGCCTCTACATGGTGAGAAAGATATGCACGACCCATTAGCTAAACAGAAAGAGTTATTTAAAAGTAAAACAATTATATAAATAGTATATGATTAACAATCACTCCCCCGTTTTCTTTTTCTTTTTTATATTCTTTAGTAGATAGTCATTGATTAAAGGGTTATTTATGTCCAAATCGTTATTTTTATTCTTTTTACAATTACCCATAGGTATTTTCGTCAATAGCAATTGATAAACATAATGCGGTAATCTCCTTTTCACCCCTAGTAATAGATTAGCTTTCATGCGGCTGCTTAAATCAGTATACGATTCAACAGATTGAAAGCAATAACTGCATAAACTGATCAAATGCTGATTCACCATACCGTTAGATGAACGCTTACTATTGCCGCCATTACAATCAATAATAATATTTCCATTATTTTTCTCACGATTTGAACAATTTAAACACATATTTATTAAATACACATCTTTCCACGGTTTAAGCAACCTTTTAGTTCTGCCTTTTTGCTGATAATTATATTTCAGGCAGTAATTCTGCCATAGTTTTTCCAAATTACTTAAATAGTAAAAATGTTTTGAAGTTACACTTAAACCGGATGCCACATCGATCGGGGACAAAAAGTGTAATATTTCGATCAAAATTTCGTCAGATAGCGTCAAAATGCTCATCAAAATCACTCGATTACCAACAATTTCTCCTAAAATTCAGAATTTTCTTTTCCACACCCATATGAAAATTGTATTCGAACAAATCGGAAGATATATAATTATAATACACATGAATAAACTGGCGTAATGTACATAGTTTGAGTTGTATTAACTCCCGTGAGTTAAAGTATATAACATTTACTTTTTTTACTATCATTGGAATTTTTTCTTTCACTTTTCTTTTTATTATTATTGTTTGTTGTTTTCGAATCCACTTTCTCAGGATCAAATGAATTATCAATTTTCCCAGCACCAAAGACGCCACCTGTAGATGAGTCACTATTACCAGCTTTGGGACTTTTTGCTAATACTTTTCTTACTATCATGTCAAATGCATCTTTTACTCTATATTTTGTTCTTGCAGATACTTCAATAAATGATGCACTAAATTCTTCTGCCAATGCTTCACCTTCTTGCACTGATATAGCGCGCTCAGATGCCGCATCTAATTTATTACCAACTACTACCATAGGAACCTTATGATCACGATGTACACGTAATATTTGTTCCCTTATACCTCTCAAATCTTCTAATGTTTGATCATCCGTAATACTATATACTAATAAAAATCCATCGCCCGTGTGCATGAAAGTTTCTCTCAAGGGCGTATACGCATCCTGACCTGCGGTATCTAATATTTCAACTTGTAGTGCTTTCCCGTCAATATCGATAGTTGCCTGATATGACTCTTCGACAGTTGGGTCGTACTTGTCAATCCATCTTCCAGCAACGAAGCGATTGGTAATAGCACTTTTACCCACGCCTCCCACACCCATTACGATAATTTTGATCGTCATCTTGGCACTATCGTACCAATAGTGGTAGTAAGTAGCCTACCGTATAGGAAATTCAGGTGTGTAACCGGATAATCCGCCGGTCCGGATTCGCCGCCGGTACAATATTATATACCAGTATAATGTAAAGGAAGTTTAAGAATGTAGGTGGTTCAAGATTTAAATAGAAATAACCAAGGAATAAGTAGCCGAAGTAGGTTATTTAACTGATTCTTGGTGCATTGGAACTATAACGTCTACAACTGAAATTGATTGGGCTATGGAAAAACCTGGTGACATCAGTTTCATACAAATACGGCATATATATAAGACACCTTATTTCTACTAACTCGTTCACTTTTCGTTTCAGTTGGTAGTTGTTTACATCTAATACCAATTTAAAGGGATCATACCGGTGAAAAAGGACCCAAAAAACCTAAAAAATTTCGCTACCAAGATACAGAAAAAGATGAGCGAAACCAATTTCAAAAGGGTGCTCGACGTGCTTCGGGAGCACGTTACCACGCAAGGATCTAAGCGAGTTTGGTCTTATCTGGACGACAATTGCGACGTCAGCGATAGTTATACCTATGAAGAATTAGACAAGTCAACGACATTTTTAGCGAGTATTTTACTGGGTACACATGCTATCAAGCGAGGTGATCGGGTTTTATTAGTGTTTTTCCCTGGATTGGCATTTACAGCATCCTTAATTGCATGTTTTAAAGCTGGAATTATTGCGGTACCAGTATTTCCACCAGATCCAAGTAAATTAGCAAAAGATTTACATCATTTTGTATCGATTCAAAAAAGTTCTGGTGCCACAATTGTTCTAACACATACATTATACGATTTTGCTAAAAAGATCAGTGGTATCAAGAATATTTTTTCTTCTAAAGCAGATAATTCTTGGCCTGATTTAAAATGGATAAGTGTTGATGATACATTAAGTAAAGGAAAATCATTGAAGACGTCGTTACCAATATTACCACCCGCCCCAGAAAATAATGATATTGCATTTTTACAGTATACATCCGGATCTACAAGTGAACCAAAAGGTGTTATGATATCACATGGTTGTCTAGCGCATAATTTAACATTGATAATCACAGAACTTGTTGCGATACCATCAACAATTTGTGTCTCTTGGTTACCTCAATACCATGATATGGGTTTAATCGGTTCATATTTAGGTACTTTATATTGTGGTGGTTCAGGTTATTATCTATCACCCATATCATTCTTAAAAGATCCAACATTATGGATACAAGCATTGTCTAAGTATCGTGGTACTCATACGCAAGCACCTAATTTTGCTTATGCACTAGTCAGTCGCAAATTTAAAGATATGTTAAAGTCATCCAAAGGGGCAGAAAAGGCCAAATCGCTTGATTTAAGTGCCATAAAGCACATGATCAATGCTGCTGAACCTGTGGACTATGTAGCAATCGCTGATTTTTATAAAACATTTCAACCTTATAAGATACCATCCAACATAGTATTCCCAACTTACGGTTTGGCTGAACACACGGTATTTGTGTGCTCAGGAGGCAAACATGTATTGAAATTAAGTAAAAGTATATTGGAAAATAATAAAATTGTTTCAGTTTTAGCAACATCAACTCTAGAGGGTACGAGTAATGTCATGGATGCCAAAGATCCCGACACACAAGTGATTGTTGGATGTGGTTATCCTGGTCGAGCTGAAAATGTAACAGTTCACATCGTGGATGAAAGTAATAATATACTTGGTGATGATAAAGTTGGAGAAATATGGGTGACATCACCCTCAAAAGCATTAGGTTATTGGAATAAACCTGAAGTAACCAACGATGATTTCTTCGCGAAAACAAACGCATCTTCGACCGCTACCGGGTATCTACGCACTGGCGATTTAGGATTTATTCATGATGGTGAATTGTTTATATGCGGCAGATTAAAGGATTTGATAATAGTAAGAGGGTCTAATCATTATCCTCAAGATATCGAACGAAGTGCGGAAATATCACACAATTCTATTCGTTTAGGTTGTTCAGCAGCATTTGCAATCAAACATGATGCAACTCATACTGAAACAGTAATATACGTTGTGGAAGTTAAAGAAGGTACCAAAGCTAATGAATACGACGCTATTATTGATAAGTGCAGGGTAGCAGTGTCATCGGATCATGGCGTTGCTTTGAGTAGCATCTGTTTACTAAAAGACAGAAGTATTCCAAAGACCACATCAGGCAAAATCGCCCGTTCCTGGTGTAAGAAAGCATTTATTGAGAATAGATTAAGTATCTTAAAGCGTTGGGATGGTGTTGAAGATGCAAATGCCGAAGTTGTCCCAACTGTAGTTAATGACACTCCTGCTAGTGGTAAGGGCGATGCTGCGTATACAAACATCCCTATGGATGAAAATGAAGAAATTTTAACACCAGAAGACGTAAAATTAATAAGTATTGATGATTTAGTGACCAAATTAGAGAACACATTAGTACTCGTAGCTAGCAGTGGACCCACACCCATCTCGCTAAAGATTGATCCATCAAATTCTTTGCTATCACTAGGGTTAGACTCACTCACAATTGTGCAATTTAAAGGTTTGCTTGAAAATCGCTTTGCGCTGGTTAATGTACCTGATGAGTTCTTTTTTACCCAATTATGTTCACTTAATTCGTTAGCGGAAGCAATCAAGAATTCTGGGTTAACTGCCGCCCAAAAGAAAAGTTTAGAGGAGGGAGTTATTCAAGGTGAAGAAGGACAGAGTACAATCCCTATAACTCAAAGCCAGCCTATGTGCCCATGGTTCACATGCTGTTATTAAATAGTAGTATTTACATCACAATTTTGTGTTCATCTATTCCTAATGACTTACTCACTGCACATGCTTTTAGTATCACTTCATCCACTTCATTTTGTGTATTAGAAAGTGCAACAATCGCACCACCTGCACCTATTCGCAGTTCATCACCTGTTATTACCGCGGTTCTAATCACAATATTCAAGTCTGCTACACCATTCATACCTATAAAACCAATGCTCCCACTATACACACCTCTACCAGTATTCTCGAGACTATCAATAATTTCCATAGTGCGTATCTTTGGGGCGCCGGTCATTGAACCACCAGGAAACGTAGCAATAATAGCATCAACAATAGACAATTCGTTGCGCAATCGACCTCTTATAGTGGAAACTAGCTGGTGCACGGATGCATATGACTCTAAGCTTATTAAGTAAGGGACATGCACCGTACCAACGTCGCATATCCGACCAAAGTCATTCCGCACTGATGGCGAGAGGGTATGAGTATGAGGCGGTGTAGGTGAGGGTGTAGTAATAGGGAAGGTTACCTAAATCAACAATCAATAGATTTTCTGCTCTACTTTTTTCATCATTTATTAATTTATTTGCAATAATTCTATCTTCTTGATGATTATTTATGTTTCTTCTGGCAGTTCCTTTGATCGGTTTCGATTCTAAACATCGGGAGGTATCCAGTGACAAGTATCTCTCGGGTGAAGAGCAGCATAAGGACAACCCACCCGGCTTGTACCATGGTAGCAAACTACTTTTGTCTACTTCGTACTCGGTGAATGCACCTGGATCGTAACGTATAAAACTAGATAATGGAGATGAATTTTGTCGACGTAACCGTTTGTAGACATGTAACGGATTAACACGTTTTCGATTAATATTTCCTTGAAATTGAAGAGTCAAACATACTTCATACGTTTCACCATTCACGATATTTTCCAAACAATCTTTTATATTCTGGGAATACGTTTCTTTGTTGCGGATGGAGGTTAGAACTACGTCCGAAACATCATCACTACTTACATCCCTACTATTATACGACGGCACATCACCCAAGGCACCAATGCGGGTTGCAATAGCATCCACTTTACTCTTGACTACACTTAATTGCTGGTTTCCGTTTAGTGTGGTATCGCTGCAGGTGCCTATTACATATGCCTCACACTCCAGATGATCGTAGACGATGTACGAAGTTGGGAGTAAATATAGCGCGAGCGGATGCCTACTATCTGAGGTATATCTACTGCCGCTAAAGGAGTCCTGATGTGTTGAACTGTAATTATATCTATTCTTCATTCCTGCAAGGTTACTAGTGCTGGTTGTTAGTATATGAGTTGTCTCATGCCGTAATTCATAGCCCAAGTAACCAAAAATTGCAGATGTTTGTAGACCAAAAGGAAGTTTCTCAACAGCGCCGATGCTAGGATCTGCACTGACAACACTGGTAACGTTATTGGTTTCCGTGGTTAACAAATGGTCAATATATTCAAAGATATTCTTGTTCAACGATTTGGTGCTACCATTAGTCCATCTGCAAACTAAGTTATTGTGTCCTAAGTACTCAATAGCGTATGATGACTCATCGTCCGCATCCAACGCGCCCATAAATGAGAAGCGATTTGAGGTATGTGACGATATTCCATTAGATATTTTGGTATTATTATTGAAATGATTGTTGCTACTATCCAACCAAAACGAAGCCATGTTGTTGCTGAATAATAAATCGAATATGGACTCTGTCGATACATTAGCTTTGACTTTGGTCACATACGTAGTCTTTAATGGCTTATTGGCAATTGGATGGACAGGATTAGATGTCAAGGTCTCCGTTAAACCTGCTAGATTATGAATAATATCATTTAATTTCTCATTGTTCTTTTCTTTCTGAGACTGTTTTGTAATTTTATTAAAATTTTTGAATATTTGGTCACCACATACTGTTGATACAGACTCTGGATGAAATTGCACTCCATAGATGGGCAATGATTTATGCTTAAGTCCCATTACAATTTTATCAGAAGTCCAAGCAATAGGCATCAAATCGTGAGGCAAATTATCAACAATTAATGAATGATAACGCACCACGCTAGTATTTTGAATAATATCTTCAAATATATCTTTTCCTGAATGCATTATATGTGATAATCTGCCGTGCATTGGTTCTGGAGCCTTTTTAATTTCTCCACCAAACATATGGGCAATACCTTGATGCCCCAAACAAACACCTAATATAGGAACTTGTGCTTTTAATATAGCATCCGCACTTATTCCAAAATCTTTATGATTTAATGGTGATCCTGGACCTGGACCTATAACAATATTATCGAATTGGTCAGTATTTTGTAGAAAAGTATCCCAATCAGCGTAGCAATCATTATAAACAACAATGGGCTCAATACCATTGACTCGTGCAAGGCTTTGCCAAATGTTATAAGTGTATGAGTCATAATTATCAATCAATAGTGTTCGAATTGATGGTTTCGTCGTAGATGCTATATTCAATGGTTTTGATAGTAAATATTGCTTTGTAAATTGAACTAGTTTACAATCCTGACCAAGGAACATCACCAGGACTAGTAACACAAGCAAGACAACCATTTTATCGCTTATTTCATATAGCACTCCATTCTCCTGAGTGACTCAGAGTGACGCATGAAATTTCTCACCATCTAGAAGGGTGTGGACGAAATACCATTTAGAGAAATTCTTTGAATAAGCATTGATTTCTCTGTAAAAATCGGTTTCGAGTTCATTCTAACCACTACGAAACTTTCCATACCAAGATAAGAGAATACTTGAAATGACCAGCAAAATTTACCACAAGAAATCGACTGCTAAAGAGATAGCCGATGATTTCAGTGAGGCATTGAAAGGAAAAACCGTAGTATTAACTGGTGGAAATATAGGAATTGGCCTTGAAACTGTAAAAGCACTAGCATCTGTAGGATGTCGCGTGTTATTACTGAGCCGATCGTTAGATAATGCAACTAAGGCTATTGAAACGGAGATAAAAAAGTCGGGTACTGGCAATTATACTGTCACGAACTGTGATATTAAAGTTATCGTATGCGATTTAAATGATCTAGATTCAATAAAAAGTTGCGCAAATGAGATATTAAAAGAAGAAAGAATTGATTTTTTAATAAATAATGCTGGTATTATGGCCCCACCAAAGAAATTAACAACAAAGTATGGTTGGGAGATGCAGTTGGCTACTAATCATCATGGGCATTTTTATCTAACTTCCTTATTACTGCCTAAAATGAAAGCACAAAATTTCGAATCTAGAATAATTAACGTTTCATCATTATTGCATGAGAAATGTGCTTTTGACATCAATGATTTGCATTATGAGAAGCGTCCCTATGATGCATGGTGAACTATATATTCATAGCTATTAATTCCTTCGTGATATATCACTTATTGCTTATATTTTTTAAGGTTACAATATGGGAACACGAAGCTGACAAATAATTTGTTTACGCAGTCATTAGTTGAAAAATGTGCAGATTCAAAGATATTATGTTATTCATTGCACCCTGGTATGTTATCACCCAATCATTAATATAACTTATTTCATTTATGTACCAATTTACTTAGGCGTAATTAAGACTGGGTTAATACGACATAATGCTGATGAAAACACCTGGTAAGTACAATCAATAATATCAATTTAGTTTTCCTTACTAAATTTATTATTACAGCTTCGGAAGTCTACTTATAATGGTTGCAGGATACTTCGTCTTTGATAAAACCATCCCTCAAGGTGCTTCTACCACGCTCTACGCTTGTGTATGCAACGTCCCGAACGGCAGTTATTTATCTGACTGCAATGTCAAACAATCGTCTGCTTTAAGTAATGATAAATCACTGAGGGATTCTCTTTGGGAAATCACGCAAAAAGAGATAGAAACGGCTTTAAATTCTAACCAAAAGTAAACAATTCGTTCTTTTATAGTTACCTATGTCGTGTATAGCAGTTACTATTAAGTTAATTTAACTTTTCACTACTTCAAGAATATTCTACACACACCAACCAGTCGGCGAGAAAATATACACACCAGAATGTCTAACACAAGTTTATACTTATATAAATAGCGACGAATCTATCTTATTAGCGATGGCTAACTTATAGTTTCCTCAGCCGTATAGCCTCAGAGTCACAGTGACTCGCAGAATCCGAATGGGAATGGGCCGACGGTACCTCGTACAAATTCAACAACTTCGGTTTAAAAATTGCATATTTGTGTCATTGAATGGACGCGCCTGGTGCAGCGGTCGAGTCCAGCCAATGCGCACCTCTCGATGGCGCAGCACCCATTGATCAAAAGAAGAAAAAGATTAAGAAAAAAGTGTCAATGTTTGCTGGACTACCCGATGATACTGCAAGTAATATTGAACATGATGGAAGTATGAAGAATAGTTTGAGTATTGATGTACTAAGTAGTGATATCGGCATAAGAAATCCGGAAGTAGATAATACAGCTATTTCTGAAGTTAATGCTACACAGACATATTCAACAACACCTCGAATAACACCTAGGACAAGTCCTAAAGGGACTAATAACAATAACACCAATTTTGACAATGACACTAGCACTAATCATAACGAATTTAATTCAGTAATAGAGTTATCTTCAAATAGCAATCAAGTAAATAATAACATAGCATTGACGAACTCACAATATAGACGATACGAAAGGATAGCTCGACGCGCATCAATCGTTATGGATATTTGCACTGGTATTGAGATGTATAGATCTGATTCTATTAGATTCACCTATTTTGTGACATTAGCACTACCCATTTTTATATTATTCATCGTATTTGGTCTGATTCCTTATTGTTTCTCGTATTGGGTTAGATTGTTTCTTCCATTCACTAATATTTTTCTAGTTACCACTATCTTGATATTTGAAATATATTCCAGTGTTATCAGTGAAGTGGAGTTCGGTATAGTCATCTTTGATGCATTTGATGCTTCTGATGGCGATAATGATAATATCTTAGCATTGTTGAGTAAGGTATATGGACTTGCGTTGATACCGTTGGTTGCAATTATATTCATACTTTACTACTGTCTATATGCCCAACAAAATGACATGTCACAGTTGTACTGGCTAGTTTTATTGAATACCTGCAGTATTTGTACCATTTTAGGTATTATTGCATTTAATTACCTTCCAAAACGAGAAATATCACGGGAAATGTCCACAAAGTCGAATCAAACGTCACAATCAGACACCCTTAAAAGCGAAAGAATGCAACAGAACTATTCGGCGACTCTTTGGGCTCTAGGGACTTTTGTGATGTTCAACATAGTGCCTACGATATACGTGATATTGTCTAATGTTTACAAGGCGTATCAGCGACATACTAATGGTTTTGTTGGGTACGTCATGGCTATTCTAATTGCAATTTCACCAAAATTATACATTTATATACTAACGAGTACACTGCAATTTGGAAACAAAAAAGGATATTTATGTTGTAGTCAAGTTGTTTCGACGTTTGTATATACCCTGCACATCGCATTCCTTGTGCTTATTGGGTCCTCGATATCAACTTATGGTGAGCTAGTCGTTATAGGTGTGATACAGATATTAATTTTAACTTCTTACTCTAAATCGTGTACAATTTGTAATATTCATCAAAGGATAGGCATCACACTTAGCAGCGACAGCAGCAGGTACAGCGTTCCCGAATCTAATGAAGACTCGCACATTAAGTTAGTCGACGAATTGTTGTGCATTTCGCAAATACTAACAACTGGAGCTATACTACCCATCGCATCACTAGTTATATCTTCTATTCTATGCGCTGGACCAAATTATGTTCTATTTAATAATGCTGATAATATTTCAATTCACGAGTACGTTCGTGCTCCACATGTCAACTGGGTGAAGCCGTCGCGGCTGCATAGCCACAGTTATACCAATGGTAATGCGTACATAGTGAAGTTAGTGTTAATATCAATATTTCACGTTATTCTTATGATTTTGTTTCGATTTTATTACAAGAAATACTACGATATTGAAATATTAGGTGCTGTTAGTGCTTACACGCAAGATTACTTTGTTCAAATGACATGCTGCGTGGTGTATTCATGTTTCATAATATTTGCAACGTCATTTGACTGGTTTTATATATAATGTACTTAAATATTACAATTTTAAATCTACCTTTTCCTAACCGAGTCTACAAATAAACAGTCTTTACGTTATTATCTTTAGTACCGAATGTTTCCGCTATTTTACTACCATCTTCACTCGGTGTATCAATGCTCTTTAACAAGTCATCTAGGATGCTACGTCGTCGTTTTTTTATTTCAACGGTTGCTAAATAGTTTCCTAAAGCGAAGAATATTACCGTCCATATCAACCACAATGATATCAACAGAATAGTGAGACGTATCCCCTCCGCATCTTTCTTGCATTCAGTGTCATCGTCGGTAGTACCAGAACAACGTGGTGCCAAATCATCCAGCAAATAACCGGCTATGATTGGCGATGGAACATCACCGAATAAATGTATCAAAACTGAACTTAATGCTATTGCAAAGGAGCGATTCTGCACGGGAACTGATAACATGATGCCTAGATTGATACCAGAAGTTGCTAGAAATATAAATAACATACCAGTAAACACTATCATCAAGAAGAACACTTTGCTGTGCGTAAAATACACGATGGTCAAACTGGTAAACCCGATAAAACTGGCTATGGTCATGATCTGGGTATCCGAATGTAACACTTCTAAATCAGTTTCAGAAATATACCTCATACCTTTGTAATTACTAACTAGATTGGCATCATCTGCGTCTTCATCGACTCTATTTACTAGTGGTTCATACGCACCATGAGCAGATTTACCGCTGAAACTACCGAATATAACACTTTTATTGTTTATTGCTGCATTATGATGTCGTTTATAAGCGGTAATCTTATCTAAGATAATGCCACCCAAAGGTGTGCCTATTATGCCAGCAAGACACACTATTATTCCAAATGTAACAGATGCTTCTGTTTCAGATTGAAAATAATTTAAATTCATCAAAAACTTACTACCAAATGTAGACAAACCAATTAAACTGAAGCATTGGGCAGCATAACCACAGACTAACATAGCATACACTGGACACGTCACAACTGCTTTTAACTCTTCAATTATTGTAGGTGGTTTCTTCACTTCATTACTACCATGATCTGCAAATTCTTGTTTTATTATTGAACTAACGGGATATATTGAACTTACTGAAAAAATAGTATATACTAACGGTGCCATCAATATAGCTTCACAGAAGAAAGCCCATTGCCATCCAGCATATTTTGCCATTACTGAAGAATATCCATAGCCAATTGCAGTACCAACTGGAATAGCAGTATAAAATATAGCTATCCAAGTAGCTTTATTAGTGGCAAATATTGTTATCCAAGGTGGTATTGAACATTGAAAGCTACCTTCACCAACACCACTTAACATTCTAGCAAAGACTAAAAATGGGTAACTTTTGATATAATATGCCAACCCAGAAAGACAAACGGCGAGAAGCCATATCGATAATCCAATTCCACATAAATAAAATGGTGGATAATAATGAACTAAATGACCAAATAAAATAGATGCAATGGCAAAACCAATAATAAAAGACGATTGAAGTATTCCTAGATATATATCCGGCGACGAAACATCTAAAGCTTTTTCAATAAATGAATCAAATTGATCAGTTGCACCTGGAATAATCCCTCTATCCACATACTGCATAATATTAATAATTATTAAAAGCGGGAATAAATTCTTCGGCTTCGCCAGAGTCTCGAAGATGCTGTTCATTCTGCTTGTCTTCGGATTACTACGTGGCGATTTCGCATCAAATTTCAAGTTAGAGGGTATCGTACCAGTGCGAGGATTCCCTGAAACTATTCTTGAACCCGGCCACGCGAAGTAGAATTAGATATCTATGTTATCGTCATCAAAAGAACTAGTTCAAAGACAGAAACAATTGATAAATGCACGAGATCTAATACACAGATGACAGATAAATTGATTATATTTTTTTGAAACTGGAATTTACGCCTATCGAGGCCGTAGTATATAAATGACTTCATCTAAGACGTCAATGATATCGTCAGTAAAAGACCAAATTCAGGGACAACAACAACGTTCCAATCATCTTTCTATGATAATGATATTCCAGTGAACAATTCCACAGTCATTTCGTACCGGCCTAACCATGCCTAGGCCCTA
>JACCDO010909331.1_pt1 | contig 15410 bp, 7 predicted proteins | sample 7446101 | NCBI WGS metagenome assembly JACCDO01 (sample SAMN15323440, study PRJNA562643) | freshwater metagenome | isolation source: river surface water | place: USA:Blue River Watershed | collected 2017-08-16
ATATTGCAGCAACAACCAAATGGTACGAAAGCAGAACGGGGAATGCGAAACCTTTCTTATCGATGTCATCCTCATCAAACTCACTCAATGAAGGGAACAGAGAGATGTAACGATCCTTCACGTAGTCTATTATAGACTCATGTCTCTCGATATTTTCTTTTAAAATAACTCGATTTGCGCCAGTAGTATAGCCTACTGCATACGGAGCATCGTTGTCCATCACTACATAGAGTGCAGCTTTTGACCTCTACTCTCTATTTCTACTCTCTATTTCTCCTCTTATAATCACGTCGTTGTTGAAAAGGGTACGTAAGTCAAACTACCTCGCGACTCGCGAAAAAAGTTCCGGGAAAATTGGATTTCTACACCCTTTTTTGGATCCAAAAAAAAAGGAAAAAAGAAGTGCCCATTCTTGATTGTGTATCATTGCATTGGGTGTTACTGATGAGTAACTCTAATACTTCAGAGGCTCTTCGACAAGCAGAGGACGATCTGCTGTCATTGTTGCAGCAAATTAATTTCAATTCTACCGAGATACCAACAAGTAATGAGATATTAACTGCATCATCTGTGGCTGACAAACCAAATAAACCGTTGACTTATTCGGTTGGCCATATTACAGACTATACTAGTGATGAAGATGGTGAAGATATGCCCAAATCTAAAGAAAAGAATAATCAAACAACTTCACCATCTCGACGAGGACTAACAAGCGCCAAGGGGAAGGGTGTGCTGGCACGAATAAACAAAAAAATCTCATCAGCAAGTGTTATATCCCCTATTAAAAGTGAGTTAAACACATCAAATTATAAGTTTACTCCAAATCCTATGTATGAGAACTCTGAACTTGATGCCTCTATTGCCATTGCATTTACACCGAAACAAGAAGTGGCCGTTGACAGATTAGTCCAACTAGAGAATGTATATGCAGATAAATGGAATCACGATATAAGCGGAGAGAGAACTCAAGTAAGTAATCATGACATATCTCATAGCCATGCCAGTGCGAACAAGGCATCTCAACAGATATCTCACTTGAAAGACGACGTTCAACACCGAGTGCACGCACTACAAGACATTGTTAGATGGAAGCTTGACCTCGACGACTACACTGCACTGCTGCATACCGTCGTAGAAAGCTATTTTGGATCTACGAAACAGCGCCATCAGGAGCGTGAGGATGGTGATAGACTTTTGTTGCTGAAATTATGGGAAACAGTCAAGAATAAAGTGCACGACTGCCCGTTGCCCCACGACCTCGCTAGCATGATCAAGAATGACGTCGACAGGTCGAGATTGAGGGTGACGGAGCCTAGCGCAATGATCGACAAGTATCCCTCAATATTTCAATGTCCGCCTCTTGAGGAGGCCATAGATGTTGACGCAGATAAGTTTGTGGTGCTCTCTAGAAGCGTCGAGGAGCTGTGCCACGAGTACTTCCAGTTCTTCTTGTATATTCAGTGCTTATGCAACGGAATCACGGAAAACGCCACGACCCGCAGGCCGAGTGTCGTGAGTGAAGACTACGTCAATAAACGAGCGATTTTAATAGGATTTTTCATGCTGAACATGTACGAAGAGAGGCTGACGCTGAAGATCGCCGAGCACGTCTTCGATAAAGCAGTTGGCGAAAGGCAGAACAGAACGAAGTACTCTCCTCGGTTATATTACAACGACTTTGTGAACATGCTTTGTGTTGCTGCGCAGCTACTTGCAGCCTCAAGTAGTGAAGAAAATGATAGTAAAAAGTTGAAAAGAATGTTAGACAAACACGTGAAACACTTACATCAGTACTCATACAACGTTGACAATACCAACAACTGCAACCATGTCACTGCGGTGTTGGTGACACTGCTGATCCCCTTGACGACTCCCGTGATCCTCCGGCAGTTGACGTGCTACGACCTGGAGCTGTACTCACACTACAAGAGCTGCAAAAGCTACAATTTAATAACCAAAAAGGGGCAGAATCTCCTGCATAAAGGAGACGGTCCAGCGCCACTCAACTCTTCGTTTGAGCTGTTCTGTGCCGAGCACCACCTCCTCGGCGTGTCCCGCAGCTTCATCAAACGAATGGAGCAATATCTGCATAAATACATCCAAAGCGACGAGCTAAGTTACTTCATTTTATGTATCTACTACCTCTCGCTTCTCGCGACAACGCACACTCTACACACCCACACCAGCAGTCACGACGGAGGCGCCACCGGGGGTAATACCGGCGACATCAACGCGTCTATCGTCAACAACATCAATAAAATATATTACCATGTAAAATCTGTAAGTAAGTAGCGCCGCCGTGCAGGAGCAAGCGCGTCTATGTATATTTGTTCTTAATTTACAAGATAAAGGGCGGCTTGCGCCCTGAACTATATTTTCCTAGTATTTGTTATGCTCGCTCGCACGCTCTCCTTAGAGAAGCCGCCAACTCCACATCGAGCAGCTGCTTGATGTTGAAGTCGACCTTGCACGAGTCCTTCTGGAGACTGTAGTTACTCATGATTCTGCGGTAGGAATCGGAGGTTGGAGCTCGGTTTAACTTCAGTAATGTCTCGCCGATAGTGCATCTCACGACGCTCGTTAGCGAGGGGATGGCGAGCTCGTCCGCTGCATTTGCGGTGTATATTTTCTCGTAAAGCTTGATAACCTCGTCATCATTCGACAGAATTTCTCCGTTATATTTTCTCTTTGCGATGTAAAAATAATCAATAAAAAGCCAGTCGACGGGGCCCTTGATCCCTAGCTTGCCTCTGTTGACAGCTGGATATTCGCTGAGTAAGTGCGACATGAGGACGTGCTGCTCTCCAACCGCCTCCTTCTTTTGGTCGACTGGGTGCAGGTACCACATACATAACTGCTTATTCAACACACCAACCGCCTCCGCGTGCATACCTGCTTTTTGTAGGCAATAAACCTCTCGCGCGACACACTTCTCTCGCGCGGATATCAACGGCTGCGGCATTCCGCGCTTGTTCTCATTAAAAGTATTTCTGAAATAATAAGCCAATCCCTCGTACACCCACTCCTTGGGCACTTGCAAGTCATTAGTCACATACTTCCATACACTAGAAGACGCCAACCAACCGTCAATACTGGCGAACAGGGACGTTGGCGACGAGTCGGTAGCTGCAGCGCCGTCGAAGCTGATAGCTCGGTTAATTATTTCTTTGACCAACACTCTGCGCTTTGATCCCTCGGGGATTTGCATCCCAATGAATATGGCCTCTTTCACCAGGTTCATTGAGAGTAACTGGTGCATCAAGTGTTGTGTTACGATGGCTGCTGAGGCGTCGCTGATATTGCCGACTCTCGCAGCTGACAGAAATGTAAGTACGAGGTAAGAGATGCGATAATCCAACGGATCTCTCGTGTAGCCCTCATTACTTAACACACTCGTGGCATTGGTAATCCCTCCATTCGGACTGCATATCAAGAGTTTGAGTAGGTGAAACAAGCCGTCCTCGCGCACCCGGGAGCCGAGCCTGTCCGCGTCGTTCTTCCACTTGGGTTCAGGTCGATCCACTTCATTTTCACTCAAGATTTCATCATATTTCTGCAATGCAAGCATGAATCGGTTGCTTCTGAGCTGGCTGTTGTGGTCCATTTGGGACCATTCAAACGGACTGGTGTACCAGTACAACACGCCCAGCGCACGCCGCCACCCGATATTAGTCACTTCCACAGCCTCGGAGCCACTCAGTAAGAGGTATATGTTGCGCAGCTCCGAGTGGAACAGCTTGTTGTCTTCCTTCAACACGTCCATATCACTCCATTCATAGATTTGGTTGATCAATATAGTGTCGCAGCTTGTACCGTCGACTTGGGCAATGATCGTGGCAAGGCGGTACAGTCCCGCTTCCATTGCCAAGTCAATAGCCTTCGGGATGCGCCTGCACGACAACTCATCGAATATCCTTCTGTATGGCTGCAACTCCGCCGGCATCTTCGCATCTACCTCATTCTGGCACACAGCGGAAAGCCACCGAGAGATCAACTCCGAACGTCTTTCATCCTGTAAATTCCTGTTTATGTAATATTTAGCACAGCTATTTCCTTCTACAGGTGGTGCGACTGAGTCAGCTGCCGGTCTGTTGGGTTCCTCTTGTCCTACTACGGCGTTCACCAACTCGGTGACTTGTAACGCCATCAAATCTACTCTTGATTGATCCTTTTGTTGTCGGTACTCTTTCATTATAGACAGCAACATGTCTAGATACAGCTTGTACTCGGCGCTGTCATTCGACGTGCCGTCGGGCACGGAGAAGTACTTGGCACCGCTTAAATCCCCTTTAATCTTGCTAAACGAGCGAACCTTATCCAAAACCTTATCAAATTGCACCGTGGCAGCAGGACTCTGTTTCTTCGACCAGCGCAGCGTATCCACATGCTCCAACCGCACACTATTCGCCGCAGGAACATCCTTATCTGCTTCATTGAACAGCCGATTCCGCCCTACATGCGCAAGCACGCCATTCACACCCCAACCAACTCGGAATGATCCGCGCAAGAAGAAGGATCGATCGGCCTGGTGTGGCTTGCTTTTTATTGTCTCCTTCAAAATTTTCATGCTCGAACTTTTAGATGAATCAAGCGAAATAACAGGTGCAGCCCTGGCTGACGTGTCATTTACATTGCTAACAGGCGCATTCGCACGGATCGGGGTGTAAAGAGGGGAACTACTACTAGCTACAGTGTTTGCGGGGACTGATGGAGTAGGAGCAGTTGACCCGCCAGAGAGTGCAGCCGATGGTGTGCCAAAAATAGCGGAAAGGTTTGCAGAAACAGATGACCCGCCAGAGACGTAAATACCAGCTGACTTGTTTGCAGAAGCAGCTTTTTTACTCGACAATTTCCCACTTAGACCGTGCGAGGAGAAGTGTTCCACACTGAAAATCCAACGGAATTTATTGATAGACTCGTCATACACATAGCTTATGAAGCGGGCGCCTGACTCTTCATTCGACTCTATCAAATCCTCTCTAGTAACGGGCTCGTCGCTATTCAAGTTGATGGTGATCAACGCAGCACGATTGAGCTTCATGCCGACTGGCGGCTTCTCTGGATAGTTGTCGCCATAAACTGTAACCTTTCCATATTCAATGCTGATGGCCTTGTCCAGGTCGACGCCGGACACATCCACTTTGCCGTTCCATTGGATGGAGCCAAAAGCGTTCTTGATAGTGAAGTCAGGCACGTTCTTCAGGTACCTGAAGTCTCTGTCTTGCTCTTGTTTCTTCAACTCCTCGAGACTAGGAAATATCTGATACTCAGGATTGGTTAGCGAGCAGCACTGTATAGGCTCACTGATATTGTGGGGGGACATGAACCTGTCGTCACTTGGGGTGTCACTATTTGATGGTGTAAGTCCAGTTTTTTTCTCAGTATCAACTGTTGAGTATGGAGTTGGTGGTGATGTCATATTAAAACTATTAGATGCGCTCCCAAAGCTCATAAGCATAGCGGAAGCTGTAGTTCTACGTGATTCAGTGAAATTATTGCTATAACTTTTCTCTAACGGTACGTCATCTAACGACGAGGTCCGTGCAACAGAAGCGGATGTTAATGAGGACGAATTCGACGAGTTGGTTATATACTTATCATTGTGAGAGCTGCTCTCCGAGGTCCAATCAGTCACCTTCTTACTCGAGTTACTGATACTGCTTTTGTTACTTTTAGTGCTTTTGGTGGTGGGTTTCGCTGCGGACATGGAGCTAAATCGTCGTAAACTCGCTCTCTCGTAGTAGTTCGATGAGGGGGAGTCCGAGATATTCAGATAACTGACATCTTGGTTCTTCTTGGGGACGTCGACAGCGGTATTGGCTTGAGTCGCCGGATTTTGAGCAACTAGCTGTGTCTGCTGCTGACCTAACATGTTTCCACCTGCAGGACTGCCGAAGAGTGGAGCTCCAAAACTTGGCGGCGCAGAATTTGAGAACATATTTGTTTGTGGCATAGGAAAAGCTGATTGCGGTGCTGAAATCGTTCCAAAGTTGCCGAAGGCAGAGGTTGCAGGCTGCTGTTGTTGCTGACCGAAAGCACTAGGTTGTCCCATACTAGGTGCACCCAAAAAGCTATTCGACGGGAAGGCAGATGGTTGCTGTTGTTGTTGCTGCTGCTGACCAAACATATTCCCGCCTGGCATAGAGGCAAAAGGTGTGGGTGCTGGCTGCTGTCCAAAACCTGGTGTAGTAGCACCAAATGGACTTGTTTGCTGAGCCGGTTTAGAGAAAGCTGATTGCGGTGCTGCATTTGTTCCAAAGCCACCGAAGGCAGAGGTTGCAGGCTGTTGTTGCTGTTGCTGACCAAACGCATTGGGTTGTCCCATGCTAGGTGCACCCAAAAAGCTATTCGACGTGAAGGCAGATGGTTGCTGTTGTTGTTGCTGCTGACCAAACATATTCCCGCCTGGCATAGAGGCAAAAGGCGTAGGTGCTGGCTGCTGCTGTCCAAAACCTGGTGTAGTAGCACCAAATGAATTAGGTTGCGGCATAGTAAAAGCTGATTGTGGTGCTGGCTGCTGCTGTCCAAAGCCACCGAAGGCAGAGGTTGCAGGCTGTTGTTGTTGCTGTCCAAAGCCACCGAAGGCAGTGTTCTGTCCCATTGCAAATGAATTTGGTTGTTGCGCTGGTAGTGCCATCATTGGCATCAAGCTTCCTACTGCTCCAGCAGGTTGTTGTCCACCCGCCTGGAGATCATTCAACCGAATTTCTTCTTGCGATAAGTTTACATATTTTTCCATGGCACAGATATTCTGTAAGTATGAGTTCTTATTACCTGCCTCAGTTATTATTTTTGCACTGAATTGACTTTGCATATTTTGACCGCCCATTGCAGGTGCTGCTGCAAACTGCACGGTATTAGTACCAAATGCACTATTACTATTATTAGTCCAACTTGGACTTTTCTGCTGTGTTGTTAAATTTCCAAATGCACCACTGGGTGTTCCTAACACTGGTTGCCCCATGATACCTTGAGGTCGCGCTTGACCTAGCATACCACCACCACTATTATTTAGAGGAAATCCTCCCATACCACTATTTTGCTGAGTAAACGTGTTAGTAAGTCCCCCTACTGGATTGAATGCTGAATTAAGAGGATTAACACCCATCGCAGGTTGACTATTAAATTGTGTATTTTGAGTACCAGCCCAAGTTCCCATGGCTCCACCAATTGGTGCAGATGGCATTGCTTGAGGTGCAGCACCCCATGCGTTATTTGTGTTATTTGTAAATAGTCCTGTACTTCCAATTGCATTATTAGCCATACCCATAAGACCTGGAGTTGTTGTTCCCATCACTGGCGCTTGCCCCCATGAAGTTGTACCTCCCGGAGATCTATTACCTACGGGACTAATCGAATTACGAAAATTACCAGTTCCAGCAGCACCAAACGATGAGCGAGGTTGCAAAGTAGAAGGTGATGTATAACCCGATATACCTTGCCTACTATTCATTCCCATAGTATTTAACCCCGTATTGGGCATGCCAGTGTACCCGCCAAACGCCGGCTGCTGGTTCATTCCATTCCCTCCGAAGTTCCTATTCATCTTTTTTAATATTAAATTTTCTTTCTTTGGAAAGCAATTTGCAAAACTTGCCCTAACCATTCCGTCGATATTAATAAAGAAATCTATACACATGTTGATCAATTAGTGTCCATACCCGCGAAGGTTCTGCAGTTAGACAGTCGCTGCCATGGCTGCTTGATTGACCGCAACCTCTGCAGCACTCTTCTGGTAAAACGGTTCAAATAGACTCTTGAAGAGCTATATAGTTGGGTAAATTAAAGAGATCAGCGAATCAGGGCAGCTAAGAGCCTCCGACCTGGTCGGCGTTGAAGCCAATCTTTATACTAACGCTAAAGACGTTAAAGTTAGTCGCGATTTGAAGAAAGCGGCCCTCTTTTGCATCAAGTTCCAACAAGAGAGAAAAAATACCAGAATTCGAATTTGCTCGAATGGCAGACGTGCGAACTCCGTTGACCCGCTCATCTTCCGAGATGAAGAAATTCTACTTCGTGAGCAAGGAGGGTGAAAGTAATACAAGCGGGAGTGTTCCAATAAATATTCCACTTGATATAGATGCAAGAAGTCGTAAACCTTCAATCGTAGATACAAGGGAGAGAGACGCGAGTAACAGAAGTAACAGAAGCAATAGTATAACAGAACAGCCATCATTGTTTAATAAAATAGGAAATACAATAAATATATTATTTGGTCGACGTAATGATCATGCGTACCAAAACATAGGCACTAAACCACGTTCAGTGCCTATAAAAGTTGAACCAAAAGTTTTTTTTGCAAACGAAAGAACTTTTTTAGCATGGATGCATATGTCTGTCACGCTAGCATCAATTTCTGTGGCAATTGTTGCTTTTGCAGAACAAAATAATTGGTCACAATTTTATGGGTTATTGATATTACCCGTTGCCATCGCATTTTGCTGCTATTCACTCTGGATGTACATGAAAAGGTCTGCCATGATTAGACGGAAAGATCCCGGGCCATACGACGATAAGTTCGGTCCAGTGGTGTTAGCATGTATGTTAGGTATCTCAATTCTTATTAATTTTTTTGTTAAGTTATACGAAATGAGCACGTAAAGGATGTATATATTATTCATTATTACAATTATTCACTCGATTTCTATAATACTTTCATCTTCCAGATACTCCTCGACTGGGTCGCTGTCAAGGACGAACTCGGTGTCATCGGCTATAACTTCTCCCTCGTCCTCTGCCGCGGCAGCAACTTGACTCACAACTGCATATTCAGCTGTTTCTTTTACCGCTTCCTCGGTACTTTCTTGTACCGTTTCCTCGGTAGTTTCTTGTACCGCTTTCTCGGTAGTTTCTTTTACCGTTTGCTCAACTGTTTCTTTCACCGCTTTCTCAGCTGTTTCTTTCACAGTTTTCTTGGTTGCTTTCGCTTTACTTTCTTCCTTCTTCACTTTCTTGGGTCCTTTGGAGTCAGCGGTGCTGTGACGGGACCTACTTGCAGTGCTTTGGGCTGTTGATTCTCTTGAGTCTTTCTTCGACCTACTCGAAGTGCTGGATGGCTTACTAGTACTCGCTTTTGCCACCTCGTTGCTTGGCTTTGTCTTCTTATTCTTATTTGTCCCACTATTACTGTTGCCGTTACTATCAACAAGATTACTCTCTTCATTTTCATTATTACTTACATAACTGTACTTCTCCTCGAGCTCCCGTGGCTCCACTTCCCCCGGGTAATACTCATTACCCCACTGATTAGGGTCTGCCGTGTACTCGGAGTTCTCATTCAAACTGTCGCGCAACGGACTAGGTACTAGGCCTAACGAAGTAGCAACGAGCTTACTTATTGCTTTCTTACTGATACTAAACGAGAGAGTTCCATTCGATTTCTTGTATCGAACTAGGATGACGTTGCAGATGTTCTCTATCCACCACTCAACTACTGACGGTTTAAAGCAGTTGACAGCATCAGGTCCGTACTTCTCGCGCAACTCATATAGGAATAAGGTGTACTCACGTATATTTATTGGGACGCTGCACTCCTGCGACGTGACGAGGTCGTATAGCTTCACTACTAGCCGTTCAGGGATGAACTTCGGACCGTTTTCCAACAAAGCATTCGGATCAAATGTTGCTTTCTTGGAATTTTCATTCTTTTGTGAGGAAAGTAATGTGAGAAGCAAGGGATTAGTGTAGTTGGACACAATCTCGACGTGTCTCGCAACCAACTCCAATGAAGGGACCTTCCTTTCCCTCTTCGGCACAGTTGGTTCTGCAAGATTCTTCTTATTATTTCTACTTTTGCTTCTATCATTACTAGTGGACCCTCTCTTCGACGATATTCCAGTGCCTGGAGCAGATCCCACAACAGCACCCGCAGAGGTCATATTCTGCCGCGCCTTGATACCCTCAATAGGTAGGGGATCAGCCATGCGACTGCGGTGCGAAGGCTTGACGACAGGTTCTACTGCTGCTAACACGACTTGTTGTACATATTTCACTAGTTTTTGGGCGGCTTCTTCAGCAGGTGCATGAGCATCAGTCACACTCTTGCGCTCATTCATTACTATGGTATCTAACTGCGCAATAAATGGCTTCACCGCCCTTATTTTGAACTTAGAAATGGACAAGGGATCTAAGGAGTTGATGATTCTAGTGAACTCCTCGAGGCCTGCATCCGCATACATATCTTGGAACATAGACCAGGTTATGTTGTCTGGCACGTCACTATCTGCCGCCAGAAACACTTGAATCACGGCAGAAGCTAGTAGTAAGGCATTCGATGGCGCCTTGATCGTGATCAACAGCCTCACGTCCTCCACATCCAACGGCTCGATGAAGACACTTCCTTTATGCTGTTTATAGCGCAAATAGTCACTTTCCTGGGAAAACACGTCGTTGTCTTCGTATATGTCGTCGTTGCCTTGAATGAAGTCTCCCTGGAACTCGGGCGGTGTGGACGAGAGATTGGGGTCGTTGTAGTGGTAAGTATTGGCATTCACGAACTCTTCGTAGAACGTGCCGACTCCGTCGATCGTGTCCTCCACGGGATACGTCGACACTCGAAGGCTCGATGGGTTCTCAAAATCATCCATGTCGTCACTCTCGGGGAAGTCGTTGTTCTCGGGTGCATTGGTGTTATACGCCGCATGGTTGTTACCGTTGTACTGCTGCTTCGCTTGCATCTGCTGCTCTATTGCAGCATCCATGACAGCGCTACTATACTTATACTCGGTTTGGCTTTGCTCGTTGAACGAGGAGTTCTCTCCCATCGTGATGTAGTCCCACGCCTGCCTATCTGGATCGTTGTACGCATTATTCTCTAACTCTAACAGTAACACTTTCTCGGCTAGGCGCAGTCTTACGCGCTCATCATAGTTGATAGATGGGTCCATCTGGCACTCTTCGGTGGCTCTGTCATGGGGATCCGTCCATAGATTGCCCTCTTTCAACGTGTTGGGCAACATCAACGGATTAGCGCGTAGTTTCATGGAATCAATTTTTAATGATTTTACTAAATTATCCATTTCGGACAAGAAGTCGATGTCGTATATGACTCGTATGGTGTAGTTGTCGCCTTCCCACGAGAACGGAGTAGGCATGGTGGGATCCATATTTGGTATGGAATCCCTCCACGACGACAGTGCTTCAATATAATTTAACGTACATAGTCTCAGTTTAGTCATTAAATCTAGGATAGTCATGCCATATTTATCAGAAACAAATTGCTTTTCCAGTATTATTTCGCATACGTGACGCAACTTCATGAGAATATTCTCCCTCGTCAAGATAGCCTTCACAACAACTAATTCCTTTTTGGGATCAGTGCCTTCATGATGATTAAATCCAAATGTTGATGCAATTGTTAAAAAAGTGTCAAATGACCTCCTTGTATCATCATTTTGGGTAATTTTTTGTTCAGAACCAAGAATACTTCCACCTATTTCACTTCCAATACCACCTCGCGATGATATTGCTCTTATCGTTTTTATTTGATGCGTTTCTGGTATTACTTGTCCTACAACCTTCTTTGCAAATTGATTCCTAACATTCTGTGGCAAGTTAGGCATCGAACGCATAATCAATGATTTTACATCATCACTAACCAATATACGTCTAGGCTCTTTCGGTTTACTTATATTATTATTCCAATTCTTTTCTAGGAACAACTCTCGTTCGCTACTAACCAGCTTCTTCTTGCTTGGTGTCGCCATTCTCCCGTGCAGGCTTGCCCCAGATGGAGGTGCTGCTTGCCAACTGGAAGGGTAATAGATAACGGACGCCAAATGCGCTCTTTTTGTAGTTGTTTCACTTTGCAAACCGGAAGGAAGCAAAAAACGGAACGGCCCTCTACCCTTTGGCGACACCACCTAAAACCTCTGTGATATGTGTGATATAACAGATGAAATGATATAGAAACGATGATGTAAGTGCTAAGCTATTGATTCAGTGCAGAAACTTCCTTAATGGTGATGAATAAACTAACAGGCGATTTAAACCCTAATTTAAACCATGAAGATAGCAAAGAATTACTTTTCAACAACATTGCGAGTGTCAGAACTAACAAGTATTCACTACATCGTGCGCTCTTGTTGTTACAAAATAGGGCGGTACTGATATTGCTTGCGTGGACGACGTCCTCAAAAATCATTTTGATCAAGCAAACATTTTTGCAATAAGCGCCATGTACATCCACGTTCTACTCGTGTTGCTGGCCCTGCTAGCTACAGTTAATGCGTTTGCACCACGCTCATTTGCTCGCGCATCACTTGCTCTAAATGATGCCAAAGCAGAGAGTAAAGTGGCTGTCAAATCGGCGGCTGTCAAAACGGAGGCAAGTAAAGCGACCGCGCCAGCTACCAAGAAAATTAACACAAAAGCTGTATCGTCATATACTCCTGTTACTAAGATAATAAAAGAGCCTGCAGCTACAAAAAAATTTGCTGAAGTTATTCCTCCAACACCTAAAACACCACCAAAACCAGAAGAATCGAGACAATTTAAAATAGAATTTCCATCAATACCACTGCCAAAATTTGAATCAAAGGTTGCCGTATCACCAAGTGCGTCAAGTGTACCAAGTGGTCCAGGTTCAAACGATGCATTAGTTGGAATTTCATTAGGATTAGTGCCATTTGTATTAATTCCTGTTGCATTACTAAATGTAGCACAAGGATTAATAAAGAAGCCTAAGGCAATAAAAGAGCCAGCATCAGGAAAGAAAGTTATTAAGACATTTAATAAACCACTAGATGTAGGTGCCAAGGAGGGTATCGATGAATTATTATCTGGTAAAGTTACTGAAGACCTTGAACTAACAAGAAAAGGTATTAAGTTAAGTTTAGCTGGATTTTCATCTGCCGCTGCAGGCGTTGCAATATTATTTGCTCTTGGTGGAAGTAAACCTGAAGCTAAAGTAGTTGAACAGAAACCAGTATCTGCCCCTGTTGTTAAAGTTGCACCAGCTCCAGTGAAGGCACCTGAACCAGTTGTTGCCAAGCCAGCACCAGCTCCAGTGAAGGCACCTGAAACAGTTGTTGCCAAGCCAGCACCAGCACCAGTAAAGGCACCTGAACCAGTTGTTGCCAAGCCAGCACCAGCACCAGTGAAGGCACCTGAACCAGTTGTTGCCAAGCCAGCTCCAGCTCCAGTGAAGGCACCTGAAACAGTTGTTGCCAAGCCAGCACCAGCTCCAGTGAAGGCACCTGAACCAGTTGTTGCCAAGCCAGCTCCAGCTCCAGTAAAGGCACCTGAACCAGTCGTTGAAAAGGCAGCACCAGCACCAGTGAAGGCACCTGAACCAGTCGTTGAAAAGCCAAAGCCAGCACCAGCACCAGCTCCTAAAGTAGAAGAATATAAAGCCCCTGTACCTAAGGGAATGGAGCCTGAAAAAGTAGACCTTGAGAAGTTGAAGTCCTTGAGAAAAACGAAGAAAACTTAATTTTATTTTGTTAGTTTTAATCAAATTTTGTTATCGTTTAAAGTTCCTCGTGAGCTTGTGTATTGTCAGCACTTGCGTCAGCAGGAGGAGCAATTTTATTTTTGTTAAGAGTTGGATCAACACCACCATGGCTTTTCCAGAAGTTGAAGATATCCTCAGGACCTTCCCAACTTTTACCGGTGTAGTATGGTAATGCCTCTTCAACAGTGCGGTTTCCTAAGTCAATTAGTGGTAGTGGCGTCTTCTCCGTATTATTCTTCGTAAACCATTTAGGGTCGCCAGTTGGTCGGTAATGAGCGAATAGATTGACGTAATACGCGCCTCTCAGTGGCTCCATTCTGGCATGGAGACACTTGGCAGACTCGTAGTACACAATGTCTCCCTCGTCCATTGGGAGGGTATGCAGACGATTAGCTAGATCAAGAATCTCGATATTCCATGGTTGTCTCATACCACCTTGTGCGACATTGATGATCAATGAAACCGCATGAGTCGCCTCTCGATCGACATGCGCTAGAAGTCTCGCGCCATCTTCGTACCGACGCATGCCATAAATATCAGTTAGCTCCACTTCAACCCCAGACCAAATTTGAATTAATGTACTTAATTTTTTTTGCCAAAATTTTTTTAGATTCCATGGAATTCCAATCATGTAAACATCCGACTCCCACCAATTAACGAAGACGCCTTTGGAATCCCACTCTTCGCGGACCTTGGCATGTCTGTTGTTGTAGTAGTAAGAAGAGATGGAAGACCACAAGTCGTCTGGCATTCTACTCTTACTGAATCCAAGCTCAGTGAAGGTTCGCTTAACCTTTGACGCACGTTCCCATTCATGATGTAAAGTGCCTCTTACTTGCTCAGTAACATTCATATTGCGAATGCCAGAGCCAGGATCGCCAATAACGTGGAAAGAGTGATGTTTGACCTCAAAAGTACCAAGTACTTTATTGGACACCGAGTCAACAACTTCAAATTTGTGACCCAAGAAGGATTGTTGCCAAACCGTGTTCCTTTCGCCATAATGGAGGTGACCACTTGGTACCTTTTCTCCGGTTTCAGGGTTCAACCAGAATATAGTAGCTGGGTTTTTATGGTAGGAAATAAATCCAATTTCAGCTGATTGACAGTTAGTTTGTGCCCAATTAGTCAACTTTGTCACTGCTTCGCGACCCTCTTCTTCTTCATCAAAACTAACCAAAGTATCTAAAACTGGTTTATGTATGAAATCATAATGAGTTCCTTTCTCTAAACATACTGCAGTACATGCAAATGCACCATCTGCATCACCCAAAATTTGTTTAATAACCTTTGAATCAACAGCACCTAGAGATCGGTGAACAAATTTCATTTCTTTCCAGACTTTCTCCACAGTAACTTTGCACTCATCCTTAAGATTAACGAGCAACCAGTGGTCTTTAAGCCGATTGTTTTCATCTAACTTAAGATCACTTATATCGTAAACGTCGTTAAAGATGGATACAGTCGTGGCTAACTTGCCGCTCTCTTCAGTTACCTTGCCGCTCTCTTCGGCAGTTACGGCAACAATTGCTAGTGCAAGAAATAAGCAAACAACAAGCATTTCCAGCCAAATTACAATCAAATCTCTTATAACTTTGTACTTCTTGGGTGTTCTCTACAGACGCGAACTTGTCCTTGTCGTGAATCCTTCGGATCCTCGAGACCGGAACTTATTAATACCCGCACTTTGGCTGCGTTGGTGGCAGAGAAGATGCTCGCGCACTAGGTCGACTCGTTGACTGGATCTTTACTTACAAATGTAACAAATCTACAAATAAACGCGCTCGCAGGAGCCCTACATCGCTTTTATTCCGTTTGTAGTCGCAGCTCCTCGGGTAACTCCTCTTCCACAGCCTTTTCCAACCAAGATCCGAATTCTTTCAGCCGTTTAGCTTCTTCATCTTCTTCTACTTCATCGTCGGTTTTGCCATTACTATCGTGACCTCCAGGTGTGCGC
>JACCDO010117792.1_pt1 | contig 15407 bp, 12 predicted proteins | sample 7446101 | NCBI WGS metagenome assembly JACCDO01 (sample SAMN15323440, study PRJNA562643) | freshwater metagenome | isolation source: river surface water | place: USA:Blue River Watershed | collected 2017-08-16
ATTAACAAATTATTTTTATTAACAAATTATTTTTATTAACAAATTATTTTTATTAACAAATTATTTTTATTAACAAATTATTTTTTATTAATAAATTATTTTTATTAATAAAAATAGTTCCCAATATAAAAGGGAAGTTCATAAGAAACCGTAGGTTTCTTATACTGTAGGTTTCTTATAATGAATTTATTATTTTATATCACAATATTGGTATTACCTTTATACGCATTTTCTCAAGATAATGCTCCATATAATAGTTCTTATTTACGAACATTAGAAAAAATTGAAGAAGAAAATGTAATAAATTATTATGTTAATCTTGGTTTACATACTATTGAAAATATGGTGATTACATACGCAAGTAATGGATACAATGAAGTATCAATAATGGATTGTAATGAGCAAATTTTGACACAAAATAATCATTTATACAATGATTTAACACCAAAAGATTATAATTATTTAAGACCAATAATTATTGAAGAGATTGAATTAAAAATAAATAAAGAATTGTGTAGTGATTGTGTAGTAAAAAAAAATAAAGTAAACAATTGTATTAAATATACTTTACTTTGGTAAAACTATTTATATAAATAAATTATTTATTATTTAATAAAATAATAAAAATGATTTTTAAAATAAAAGGATATAAAGTACTTTTATATAAAGTATATTAATATCTTTTTATAATAAAATGTTAAGTATTGAAAATATATTAAATACATTAAAGATTAAACAATATAATTTACCAAAAAGTATATTGTTAGATTATGATAAATATGAAATTGAAAATGAAAAATCATATATTGATTATATAAATGCGATTGATTATAATAATGAAAATGATAAGAATGAAAAAAATAAAAAAGTTGTAGAAAAGAATTTTTCAGATTTAAGATTAATTAAAACGTATCAATGTATACAAGATATTTTAGGAAATTGTTCAACAACATATGTACATTCAAAAAGTAATCAATCATTAAACTATAGATTTTTAGAATCACTTTTTACAATTATTGACCATTCATTTATAATGAATAGTTATAATGATAAGCAATTTATAATGACACAATGGATTAAAAAGTTAGATGATGAGTTAATAAGTAAAGAAAAATATTATGAATTCAATTATGGTAAAAATAGAAAAATAAAACGAGAAAATTTACTTTTATCACTAAATCAAGCGTATATGAATAAATGTGATTACGATATTTTTGATAATTTTATTCAATATAATACTGATATGTTAAATGTTTCATTATTTATATTAAATATGAAACACGGAAATATAGATTTTGAAGAATCTAAGGTATTTCATTATAAAAATATTTATAATCCACTTAATCCGATTGCTGTTATAATATATGATAATGGAATATATTATCCAATTATAAGAAATAAAGATTCTGATAATTCATTATTTTATTATGTTAAAAATGATAAAATACAAGTAACAAAATTATATAAATATATGAAATATAATGATTTTGATATTCAAAAACTTATTAAACTAAGTAAAGAAAATGAAATAAAAGAAGAAGTACAAGAAGAAGTAAAAGAAGAAGTACAAGAAGAAGTAAAAGAAGAAGTACAAGAAGAAGTGAAAGAAGAAGAAGTAAAAGAAGAAGTAAAAGAAGAAGTGAAAGAAGAAGAAGAAGTGAAAGAAGAAGAAGTGAAAGAAGTCAAAAAAGAAGTACAAGAAGAAAATATTAAAAATAAATATGAAAAATCAGAATTAAATAAACTTAAAATAGATGAGTTACGTGATATTGCGAATAATGAAAATATACCTATTCAAAAGTTATCTGAAAAAAGTGGTAAATATATAAATAAAGTTAAAAATGAATTAATTGAAGATTTAATAAATATGAAAAATATGTTTTCTATTTTTGATAATCATAAAAAAGAAAGTATTGAAAATAAAAGTAATGAAAAATATGATAAAAAAACATTAGAAAAAATGAAAATTGATATAATTAAAGTAATATGTGTAAATCATAATATTTGTTTAACAAAAAAGTCTGATAAAACAAATAAAAATATAAATAAAGTTAAAGAAGAACTAATAAATGATATATTATTATTATAAAATATAAATATAAATACAAATATAAATATAAATACAAATATAAATACAAATATAAATACAAATATAAATACAAATATAAATACAAATATAAATACAAATACACTTTTTTAATTTTTAAATATCTTTATATAAAAAAAATAATTTTTAATATAAAGAACTTAAAATAATATAATAATAATATAGTATTATTATATTTATAAAAATGGAAATTGAAAAATCCTATTATAATAAAATTAAGTCTTTTATTGAAAACGCCAATGACAAAAAGGATTTGGAATTAGAAGTGCGTTTTTGGGATGAAAATTATGAAAAAATTGAAATAAATGAAGAAAAATTTAAGAAAATTTTTGAATATTATACATTTAGTAAAGAAAATGATGGATTAGAATGTAAATATGAAATGAGTTCATCATTAGATATAAATGTACATATGGAAGGAAATAATTCAAATTCAAATATTACTCGTACACGATTAAGTATAAATGATTCAAATCATATTAAAAAGTATTGGCTTCAAAATAATTTAAACGACATACCATATAAAATTATTGAAAAGAAGCATTTAGAGCGATTAGATATTAAAGAATATTATTTACGAGTATCATTAAATGATGAAGTAGCAGAAGAGAATATATTTGAAAAAAATAAAACTCAATTATTAAATGAAGTAAATAATATGAATAATAACAATAATAAAAATTCTAAATTAAATAAGAAATTTCGTTTAAAAAATCGTTATAATATTATGAGTGAAGATGGATTATTTTTAATTGATTTAACAACACTTAAAAGTGGAATTGGTAAAACATTTCGTGATGCTAATGTATTAAAAGCTTTTCCAACCTATGAGATTGAAATAGAGTATATTGGAAATAAAGATGAAGCATTAAAAAATAAATATAGTAGTGATGATGTAGTAAAAAGTTTATTTAACCATCTTCATAATATATTATCAATAATGAATGATAGTGATTTTATATTAAAACAAAGTATTAAAAGTGCTGTAATAAATTCATTTACATCTTTAGTAAATACGAAAACATTAAATAATGAAAAAGGTGGTTCATTATTAGCAAATCCGGTAACATTACATCGTAGTAATATAATTAAAAGTAGTAATACAATGAATATATTAAATAGATATAGTGTATCATTAAAGGCGGATGGAATGCGTCATGTTGCTTATGTATTACCATCACAAAAAGCCGAATTAAATGGTAATATATATTTAATTGATATAAATAATAATATAATTGATACAGGATTAAAGGATGAGAAATATGTAAATAGTGTAGTAGAAGGTGAATATGTAAAATTAGCAAGTAATGGTGTGTATGAATTTTTTGCGTATGATATGTTATTTGATCGTGGAAATGATATAAGAAATAAGCAATATTATAATACATATAAAGAAGAGCGTTTATATAGTCGTTCAAAATATTTAGAATTATTTATAAATTCGGGAAGTCGTAAAGAGCGAATTGAACAAATAGTTAAAATCCAGCGAAAAGCATTTAGTGTATCAGTAAATCCCGATGGAACTGATATAATTGAGAAAGCAAACGCAATGTGGAAAAGTCGTGAAACACAACCATTTTTTGTGGATGGTATGATATTTACACCGATGTATGACCATTATCCTTTAAGAGGTGGAAGTTGGTATGCTTTATTTAAGTGGAAACCGCCAAAATATAATACCATTGATTTTTTAATAGAAGTTGTTAAAAATGATTATGGAAGTGAAATGAAATTCCCTCATTTAGAGTCACAATTAAAGGAAGATGGTAGTATAGTAAGTGTATTAAAACAATATAAAAAAATCCGTTTGTTTGTTGGAACATTAAAAGATTCATTTGATGAAAAGAGTCATAAAATGAGTAAGAAAAAATACAAAACATTATTTAATCCATATGATTTAGATGAAGCTGGTGCTGAAGCATATAATACATGTTATGTATTTATTGATGAAAATGATAAAATTATTTGTGAAGACCCAATAACAGGTGAAAAAGATATTGTAAATGATGATACAATTGTTGAATTTGGATTTGATCCAAGTCGTGAAAAAGGTTTCCAATGGGTACCATATAGAGTGCGATATGATAAAACAACATCATATAAAAACAATCGTTTTGTATTTGGTAATTTTGATAAAATCGCAAATGATATATTTAGATCATTACAATATCCAGTAACAGAGGAAATGGTAACAGTTATTGGGAAAGTACCGTTAGATGATACAGGAGCAGGTGCTGTAAATGCGCCATATTATGCTTCATTAAAAGACGGAAATATAGAAAATAATTCAATGCGTTTCCCATATCAAAATTTCCATAATCATCATATTAAGTTATCATTATTTAAACAAGTGAATCCATCCATAATGGCTGGAAGTAGTATGATGGGTGGAAAGCTTCTTGATTTATGTTGTGGTAAAGGTGTTGATATGAAGAAGATTAAACCGGCATTATATGCGGAAGTGGTTGGTATAGATATTGATTATGATAATATTAAATTTGCTCAACAATTTTATGATAGAGCGTTACCTAAACCAAAGCCAAAAGCATATTTTGTGCGAGGTGATGCTGGTAAATTAATATTCCCAAATCAAGATTGTGCGTTTGATGAATCAGGAAAGATTCAATTACGAAAGTTTATACAAACAAAGTATTATTTTGATGTAGTAAATATACAATTTGCTTTACATTATTTCTTTGAAAATGAAATTCGTTTAAGAAGTTTATTACAAAACGCAAATGACAATCTTAAAATAGGTGGTTATTTTATTGGAACATCATTTGATGGTGAGCGTGTTCATCAATTATTAAAAGGTGTAAATGAAGTGGAAGGTAAAACATACGGAGGGGAAACATTATGGAAAATTCAAAAGAAATATAGTACAACACGTATGAGTTTTGACCCAACTAAACCAAACTTTGGTAAACAAATTGATGTATTAGTAAAGAGTATTGGAAATGTTCATAGTGAATATTTAGTAAATTATAATTATTTGGATGCTATTATGGAAGAATATGGATTTGTAAAAGTAATGGTAAAACCATTTTCGCAATATTATGAAGAATTATTAAAGGGTCAATATGATAATAAAAATGGAACAAATGGAGAATTAGATAGAAATATTGATAATGCTAAAAAAATGAGTGCGGAAGAACAAAAGTTTAGTTTTTTAAATAATGCTTTTGTATATAAGAAAGTAAATAATACATCAGATACATTATTTAAGAAATTAGTTAAAATGATTGAAGACCAAGTAAAGAAAGAAAAGAAAAAGAGTATTCATAATAAAGATGTTGAAATATTAGATAATGAAACAGCTCATTTAGTCATAAATGCTGAAAGTAAAGAAGAAGAAGAAGAAGAAGAAGAAGAAGAAGAAGAAGAATCCGTAGCATCATTTGTTTCAAATAATGAAATTGAAACTTCAAATAATGAATCAGTAGCATCATTTGTTTCAAATAATGAAAATGAAACTGAATCTTCAAATAATGAAACTGGAACTGAAACCAAAACTGAAAATGGAGTTTCAAATAATGAATCAGTAGCATCATTTGTTTCAAATAATGAAATTGAAAACGATGAAACAAATTTAACAATGGAAAATAATGAAAATGAAAATGAAATAGGAAATAATAAAGAAGAAATAGTTGGTGGAAGACGAAAGGTTATAAAGAAAAGTAAAAAAGATTTAGTAAAAAAAATAAAAAAATAAGTTCAAAATAATTAATTAAAATCATATCTTAATATAATAAATTTTTTAAAATAAATTTTTAAAAAAATGGATTATTTATACATACATAAAAATATGGATTTAACCCAAAAAGTTGAATTTGAAAATTTAAAATTAGAATGGAAACCAAAAAAGCAATCGTTATTATTTAAACAATATTATGAAGAAATAAGTAAAAAAAAAGAAGAAATAGATACATTAGAAAATAATGAAATATGGGATAAAATGAAAAAAATAGGTAATCCTTATGAACTTGTTTATACAACATATCATAGGAAAAAAAAGAATGATAGTATAAGTAAATATATTCCATTAAGTAGATCTTATTTTAAAATGTGGGAAATATATAATAACTATCCAATATTACAAAATTTCCCATTAAATTCTAAATTTTATTTTGCGCATTTAGCTGAAGGACCTGGAGGATTTATGGAAGCATCATATAATTATATTCAACATTTACGAAGTTCATATTATACGAATAGTGTTGTTTATAGAGATGTTTATGAAGGAATAACATTAAAACCACATAATGAATATGTACCTGATTGGAATAAAATAAAGAAAATATTTGGAAAAGATACAAATATAAATGTAAATTATGGTAATCTTTATATATATGAGGATGTTTTAGAATATATTAAAAAATTTGATAAACATAAAGCTCACGTAGTAACAGCTGATGGTGGTTTTGATTATTCATCTGATTTTAATGGACAAGAATTAAATTCGTGTCAAATTATATATTCTGAAGTTGTTGTTGCTTTAAAAATATTAGCTGAAAAAGGAACTTTTATATGTAAAGTTTTTGATTTATTTAGTGTAACAATGATACGAATATTAGATATATTACAACGTAATTTTGAATATATGTATATATATAAACCAGAAAGTAGTAGACCAGCAAATTCTGAAAAATATATCATATGTATGAATTTTTTAAATAAAATAAGTGAAGAAAATAAAGATGAATTATTATATATTATAAAAGAATGGAATCATATGGTTGAATCAAAAGATGAAACATTTAAAAAAGACCATTTTATGGATATACAAAATATAAGAACGAATTCTCAATTAATTCATGAATTAAATATTTATAATAAAACATATTTAAATTATCAAAAAAAATCATTAGATAAAATACTTGATATTGCCAAAAATAATCCATCATCCATTATTGATAAAAAAATATATGATGAACTTATTAAATCTCAAGTTCAAAATGCTTATAATTGGTGTGTTAAATATAATATACCAATTAATTTTGAAAGTATTTATTGGAAAAAATATTCATATTTAATTAAAAAATAAAAAATTAAAATTAAAAATAAAAATAAAATTAAAATTAAAATTAAAATTAAAATTAAATAATTATAATTAATTATAATTAATTATAAATAATAAATAATAAATAATAAATAATAAATAATAAATAATAAATAATAATTTAGCTTTGTTAAAAATAAATATTATATTTTTATTTTTTTTAATGCTTTACCAATTTTTTTAACAGTATTTTTAGCTCCTTTATCAATATCATTAGCTATTTGTTCAGCTTCTTTAGCAGCTTTTTCAGCTGCTTCTTTTGTTTTCTTTGCTGCTTCTTCAGCTTCTTTAGCAGCTTTTTCAGCAGCTTCTTTAGCTAATCTTTCTGTTTTTTCAGCAAGTTCTTTAGCTTCTTTAGCAGCTTTTTCAGCAGCTTCTTTTGCTAATCGTTCTGTTTCTTTAGCGGCTTTTTCCATGGCTTCTTGAGCTGCTTTTGCTTGAGCAGCAGCTTTTTCAGCAGCTTCTTTTGCTAATCGTTCTGTTTCTTTTGCTGCTTTTTCTAATGCTTCTTTGGCTTCTGCTGCTGCCTTTTCAGCGGCTTCAGCAGCTGCTTTCATAGCTTTTTCTAAAGCTTCTTTTACTTTAGCTAACTCATTTTTCTTTTTTGTAATATTTGCTTTAGATGGACTTGATGGTACTGCTTTTTCAGTTGTAAATCCAACAATAGGTGATACAAATATATATTCCCCATTTGTAACCATATTTTTAATACCAAATGTATATTGGTCATTATCTGCGGTTGGATCATATTTTTTAATTAAACTAAAACGGTCTTTTGTATTAAAAGTAACACTTCCTCTTAATATTTTTTCAATTGTTTCTGTATCAAGATTATCAGGATTTGGGTCTGCTTTCATTAAATAATATAATGCCATAAAATAATTATATACAATGGTAGCATCTTGAACAGATTTATCAAATGATGATATTTGATTATCATCAATAACTTTTCTTGAATATAATTCATTTATATTTGTAATATTTTCAGTAGTTAAATAAGGTAATTTTAATAAATTATTTTTATAATCCTTATTTTTAATTAATTCAATATATATATTTTCATTCATAATATAATTAATCATAGCATCATTATAACTTGATGAAAAAGATAACATTTCAGTCATAAATGATGAAATTATAGCAGCACCTGCTTTATTATCTGGTGAATTAGGGTCTTGATTATCATCATCTTTTGGATATGGAGCAATACCAAGTTCAAATACGAAATTATAATAAGGAGCAATAATTACATTAAGACTATCGTACATTGATGAAATATTATCAGCAAATTCACGAAGTATAGTTAATGGGTTCACAATGTCATCTTCTTCTTCTGAATCTAATGAAGTTGGGATGGGTATATTTAATTGAATTAATACATTTTTATTATTTTCAATATCTTTTTTAGTTATTAAATTGCTATAAATAGTTAATATAGAAGGTGATAAATTAGACAAAAATAATTCTGATTTTTTATCTAAATTAGAATCAATAATATAGTTTGGTATTTCTTTATTTTCATTGTAAATATTATTTGCTTCTTTTGCCATATACAATGTATCTTTAAATAAATTATAATATAAAGTAATTTTTTGATTCAATGTTATATCACGTTTATTATTTAAATCATTGATTATGCTATTTCTTAATAAATATATATATGTATTTAAATCATCTAATAAATTATCTAAATCTTTTTGCTCATTTGGACGACTATCCATTTCTAATAAAGCATCACTCATTACTACATTATCTGGTTCAAATTCAGGTGTTACTAATAAATTACTTGTTTTTTCATTTTCTTCCATGGCAAAAGCACTATTATCTAAATCTGGAAATAAATCATTTATATTTTGTTGCTCATTTGTACTCATATGCTCATAAATATCTTTATTTTTATTATTTTTATTATTTTTATTATTATTCTTATTATTATTATTCTTATAATTATTCTTATCATTATATTTTGTATGAATATGATTATATAATAGTAAATCACGATTTAACATATCATATGTATCGTGTTTATTACTTTTATAATATGAATATTCAATCGTATTTTTTAAATTATTATCTTTTTTATTTATTTTCATTTCATTTATATTTGAAAAAAATTCTTTATTTTTACTATTTTTAATATTATTAAATAATTCATATGAATTATTTAGCTTTTTTATAATATTTTTCTTTAATATATTATGATTATATTTATTATATATATAATAAAATAAAAAACATGTTATCAAAATAATAATTATATAAAATAAATACTTTTTATTTATTTTTATTTTCATTTTTATTTTTATTTAATAAATAATGATTCACACTACTTTTACAAAATAAATTTTTTAACAAATAATTATTTGTTAAGAAATATCAGTAATAAACAAAAAAAAAGATAGTTGAATTTCTAACTTATTTGAATTTATGTTTTCCAGCAAATTCATCATAATATTTTTGACCTAATGTTTTATCTGCTTCTTCACTTGAAAGTTCTTGAGCTTCCATTTTACGTTTCATTTCTAACATTTCAGCTAATCTATACATTGGAAAACCAGAAGGATTTTCAATAATTTTAAAAAATAATGTAGGACAATTATAATGGAATTCACCAAACTTTTTCATCATATGTTGATTATAATTATCAATTTGTTCTCTACGTGCTTTAGAAACTTCAGGTTTTAAAGCATATGAAATAATTTCCTTAACAATAGTTTCAATTTCATTAGAAGTATAAGTTCGCTTTGTATATTCTTCTTGTAACATTTTAAAAATGAAAATTTATTCTATTTATTTTATAATATCTATTATTATAATTTATTTCTTTAATATGATTTAACCGTAAAAAAATAAAAAAATAATATCAAAATTAAATATAGTGTAATTATTTATTAAAAATAAAAATGAATCTTATTTGCAAAATATTATTATATATACTTATTTTATTCATGATTATTTATTTCATTATAAAAGTTAAAAATGCGTTATATGAAGTAAATAGTACTGAACATTTTCAAGATAAACTTGATTATTCAATTGAATATTTATTAAATGAATATAAAGAAAAAAATGATGACATATATGATAAAGAATATGTTGATTTATATGATATTGCTTATCACGATTTTTTTGATATAAATCGTGATAATAAAGTAATATTAAAATATGTACCAAAAAAAATAAAAGAAAAAAAAGAAGATATTGTAATTGTTGTAGGTGGTTGTGGTGTAGGAAAAGTATGTAAAAGTTGGAAAGATTTAAATTATCCTAATGTTAAAGGAATTGATTTTTCTAGACATATGTTAAAGAAAGCAGAATCATTATATCCAAATGTTGATTTTATAAGAGGAAATTTAGTAGATAGTAAAATATTACCAGAAAAATCAACACATTTATTTATTTTAGATGAACGTACTTTATATATGAATCATACAAAAGATATAGAAAAAATAATTAAAAATGCTTATCATTGGTTATATGATGATGGAATTTTAGTTGTACCAATATATGATAAAAATGAATTACAATTAGCATCACGATATTATAGCACAACATATATAGATAATTTGGGACTTGTTCATGGATTTACTTATTTAGATCATTTTTCGCATGATTGTTGGTATGTACCAGATTTAGATGAAAGTAATCAGAAAAGTGAACGTTTATTAATGTATTTTGATAAATTTACATTTAAAGATGGTAAAAAACGTATTAAGCCAACTATGTATTATTTTTCTCCAAAAAGTGAAATATATGATATTATATTAAAGTCTGGTTTTGAAAAAATACATATAGAACCAGTTTGTACACAAATTGTAGGAGGATATGAATTAGCAATATTTAAAAAAAAGAATAATCATATAAATGTTTCAGAATTACAAAATAAAAAAAAAAAAATATAATAGGTTTAGTAATTTAATTATTTTATTCGTTTTAAATTATATTATTTAATCAAATTTAATAATATATAATATTAAAAATGAGCGCTGTTTATGATGAAGAAAATCAATCTTGGTCCGAAGATGAACAAAATACTACAAATGAAATTGGAGATTTAAATATTGAAGCTGACCGTGTAATTGCTATGAATCCAACTGGAATTATAGAAAATTTTGATAATAAAAAATATCAATGTAATGGAGATCAATGTGTTATATTAGGAAATGATAATGAAAATAAAAGTAATTCATATAGTAAATATATAATATATTTTGTCATCTTTTTAGCATTATGTGCCTTAGCATATTTTTTTTATAAAAAATATTCAAATTGTGATTCATGATTTTTATCAAACTAAAATTTAAAATATTATTATATATTATAGAATACAAAATCAAATGGTTCGCAAACTTTCTTTAACATCATTAAAAGATGATATTAAATTATTATTATCTAAAATAAGTACTAAAAAATCAACTACTAAAAAATCAACTACTAAAAAATCAACTACTAAAAAATCAACTACTAAAAAATCAAGTAAAAAAAGTAAAAAACAAACAGGTGGGTGAGGTGAAGCAAGAGTTTATGAAAAAGATGATTAAAACTTTTTTATAAACTCTATTTTAATTTAAATTTTAATAAAATAATAGAAATTATATAAACTGCTCCAAAATATTTTTTTGTTGATGCGTTTATACTTATTTTAGAATGACAGATTTATAATGATAAATGAATTTATATTCATTTTTAAAATCTTGATATAAAATAAGTTATTTATTTTTTCTATTATTTTATTTTTATATATATATAAATTAGTAAATTTATATAAATGACTCAAAATTCAATATCATTATCATCATTATCTAATTTAAATAATAATACATTAAACAGTATTTTAAATAATAATAATAATAATAACAATAATAATAACAATAATAATAAATTAAATAATAAATTTAATCAAAGTAAATTAAATAATAAATTTAATCAAAGTAAATTAAATAATAAATTCAATCAAAGTAAATCAAATAATAAATTTAATCAAAGTAAATCAAATAATAAATTTAATCAAAGTAAATCAAAAAAAAGTAAAAAAGAAAAAAGTTATGAATTAGTTGATTTTCCGAAACACGGAGATTCATATGGCAATTATAAAGGAACTACTCCTAAACAAGCTGCTAAAAAAGCTTTTTCTAAATTAGCTCGTTTATCTCATTTAAATAATAGTAATCAAAAGTTTATTGTTTTTGTTATTAGAACAAAAGTTCCAAATAAAAATGGTATAAAACGTGAATTTAAATATATGGGTCAACGCGTTAAATTAGAACGTGGTATTGAAATTAAACGTGGTAATAAAACTGTTACTATTAAATATAAAAATATTGTAAATAAGTTTAAAGAAATATAAGGAATCCCTTTGGTTTCCTCCTTTAACATGTTTAGGAATGAACCTTCTGCTATATTATGAATTTGTTAAAGGGAAGAGGTACGAAGAACCGTAGGTTCTCTCTTTTTTAGTAATTTTCTTCTAACAAATAATATTGAACTCGTTTTACATATTTTTTTATATGATTCCAATCATTTTTATCTATTTCTTTGTCTTCTATAACATTTTCTTTAATTCGTACATTCATTTTGCTTGAATAATGCCAAATTAATTTTTTAATATATTCTTCATTATATTCTGGATATTCTTCATTTATATAAGTTAATATTTGTGGAGCACAATGAAAATCAATTGCTTCTACAATCCACTCATTTAATTGAAGTAATGGTATACTTTCTAACATAATAGGTCTTATATTCATTTTATTTAAATATTTTGAATCATATTCTAAATTACTCCATATGTATGCGTAGCGTTCTAACATTTCTAAATCACCTTTCATTCCACCATATGCTTTTCGTAATAGTAACGAATAAATAAGAGACTTTAATGGTTCTTTTTTATGATGTTGTGTTATTAAAAATGTATGTAATTCATTTTTGCCTATTATAGATTCATTCAAATTTGTAGTACTATGAATATCATGATAATTTGGACTTTGAACAATTACATAAACAATTCCGATTAAATATTCATAAATGACTTTATCAAAAACAAATGTAGACTCCTTTAATGTGGAAACAATCATTAACCATATTAACGTAGGATATACAATATGTAATGATGTATCTTCAATAATAATAATTGGTAAACGACGAAGAAAATCTTGTAAATCTAAAAGAGAATAATGGTAAGCACATTTAACAGCAACATCAACATTTTTGCGTCTAATGGCTTTTTGAAGTAATGATTTTAAAAAACCAACATTTTTATATTTCTTTTCTTTTTCAGGTTTGTAAGGTTCATCAACATTCATTAAAAAATCAAAATAACCACATAATGTTATTTCAGTATGATTCCACATAAAAGTATGTTTAAAATTCATTAATTTTGGTTTATCTTTTAAAAATAAAGCATGTGCTTTTGGTTTTTTATCATCCCAATGTAAATAAAAGTACGTATATATAGAATCTTGTAAAACGGAATTAGATACTTTAGAATTTGGTAAATTTTTATTATTAAAAAATGATAATAATGATGTTTGTTTCATTTTATTATCATTTTTTTATACTATTTAATATATAATTATTATTATTATTCTTTGTTAAATCATTTTTTGTTTTTTTTATATAAATAATTTTATTTAGTTAAGTTTAATTTCTTTACAAATGAATAAATATAATATTAGAAAAATGGAATTTTTTAATCATTTACCCATTTTAGATATTCAAAAAGATTGGAAACAAAATAAAAATTTTTATATTTATTGTTATGTATCAAATGGTTTTGAACCCATAAATGGACTCATTTTAATGAAACCTTTTATAAATAGTCACAAATATTGTTATTTTGTATGTAATCAATTAGAAAAACATAATACTTCAATCAATATGTTAGGATACAATGGACCAAATATTTTAGAAGAACTTTTTCCAAAAATGTATCAATTTGAATTAGATAATCCTGATGAAGATTTAGACTTTTATAAAATGTATAAAAGTAGTACATACAAAAAAGTGTATCAACAAATATATAAACATAAAAAGCATAAACAATTTTTATTATTTTCAATAAGAGATTATGGAAAATATTTTCAAAATAAATATATGAAAGATTTAATTGAAAATCGTGATTTATATAATTTATCTATTATGATCATTGCGAAAGATAATTTTTTAATTATGAAAGAACATTTGGATTATGCTTTATATTTTAATATATATTCAAATTATTTATTACAACGTATTTATAATTCTTTTACAAATAAAGAATTAATAAAAGATTATAAAACATATAATGATATTCATTCAGAAATTCGTAATGAATATAATGATAAACATAAATATATTTATTTTGTTTATAAAAAAAATGATAAAAATCATTTTGATTTTTATAAATATAATTTTGACAAAAAAGAAATAGAAAGTTTAATTAAAAAAGTAGAAAACAATATTTTTCGGTTATGTAATGATGAAGTATGGGAACGTAATAAATATGTAACTATTAAAAATGAATGTTTTAAAGAATTACTTTTTTTATTTAATTATAAAAAAATATTTAAAAAATTTAATTTTGATAAATTAAATACTAAAGATTATCATAAAAATATTTTTATAGGAACATTACAAAAAGATATTTATGAAAAATTTTATAAAATTATTGAACAGTTAGAGAATACTCATACTTATTTAGATATAAAAGATGATAAAACACATCATAAATTAATAAACACTATTTATATAAATGGTATGGAAAATAATGAAAAAGAGTTAAAAGATAAAATATTATTACCTACTTATATATTACATTTTAAAAATATACATACATTCAATGAATTATTAAAAAAATCATATTTTGATACTCTTTTTCACGCAAATCATACATTTAAAACCTATTTTTATATATATCAAGAAACAATAAGTAAAGATTTTTTTAAAAAAAAAATCAATCTTTCATATTATTCAAAATGTATGGGTTATATGAATGCTTTTGATGATCATCCTTTATATTATAGTAACGTTAATTATATTATTATAAATATATCTTATATAAAAGAGTCTATGAAATATATGTATGATGAACTTTTTTATCTTTATATACCTGTTTATAAAAGTTATGAAAAGTTAATAAATCATTATAGTAAAAAATATAGTACAATTATTATTCATTGTGCTAAATTTGATGAGCATACGTATGATTATAATAAAGATATAAATAAAATCATATATTTTTATTAAAAATATAAGAAATAAAAA
>JACCDO011646535.1_pt1 | contig 15402 bp, 16 predicted proteins | sample 7446101 | NCBI WGS metagenome assembly JACCDO01 (sample SAMN15323440, study PRJNA562643) | freshwater metagenome | isolation source: river surface water | place: USA:Blue River Watershed | collected 2017-08-16
CACGATCAAGGATAGTATGATGATCTCCATCGATGCAGAAGGTGTAGATTACGTTTCTTCCGCAGTTGTTTATGATATTTGAAATCAGTTCTACACGATCCTCAAGACGACAGAACGAAGGATTGGAAAGAATCTCATCTTCCTTGATAAAATCTACACCACCATCAAGAAGTTCTTTCACCATCTCAGCAAGAGTCTGCGGTGAAATACCAGTTTTTGGTTTTACAATTGCACCAGAAAGTGGTTTATCATAACGATTAACGAACCTACGAATTCCATCAATACCATTCTTGGGACCAAGGAATTGTGCTTCTACATCAGCAGGGAATTCTAGTTTCTGAAGACGACAAACTTTGAATACATCTATATCAAGTTGTCCTCCCATCAACTGACAAAGAAGATGAGAAATTCCATCACCTTCCCAGTCGGTATTTACTTTAGGAAAACCAATTTTAATCTCTCCAGAATTTCTTTTTGAAAGTTCTTCTTCATCTGCATAGATGACGCAAGATGATAATTCAAAGAGATCGTCGTTTTCCCAACGATTGCGAACTTTTGGATTACCTACACTCTGTCCAATGGCAAGATTCCAAGCAGCATCTCTTAGTGTGCCAATATCTTTATACGATTCAATATAATATGTTGCTACTACACAACGATTTTTTTCGTATTCAGTTAATTCTCTAAAGAATTTCATTTTCAACCTCAAATTTGTCAGATGGAATAGAAGGAACTTTAACTACGACTAATGTACAATCTTCAAGAAAAATTGGATCTGCAATTTCCCCTTTCTGGAATACAAATACGTCTCCACTATTTAACTCTCTTTTTTGGACAATCATTTTTCCAGAAATAAGAACATTATATTCAATACTTTCTTTATGATAATGGGGTGACCAATACTCTCCTTTCTTATGAGTTAATATACCAACTTCAAAGTCGGGAGTTTTTAAGAGAGATGGTTCAAAATTACCAATAAACCAACCACGAACATAATCTTCTATATTAGTAACATTCATATTTTTTCTAGGAAACTATTCAAATCTTCTGGAACTCCTACCGAATTATGTTGACAATTTGGAATATGATGTATCCCAACTTTAAGACCACTTTTAATCATGTAATTATAAGTCGGACCAACATAAAATTCACCATTGGGAGCTCTATCATTATATTTTATCATATCTTCTACACTTCGAACAAAATATTTTCCCTTTCTCCAATAATGAATACCATTCAATGATATGTCACTTATTACTTCCTTTTCTTTTATTTCTTGAACAAATCCTTTACGATCAACTCTCGCATAACTGTTCTTTGGAGTAGAAGTAGTATAAGTAACTACCAACCCATCATACTTATAGTATCTTGCGGTGGTTAAAAATAATTCTGGATCCCACCACATGATTTGATCGCAGTTGGCAATTACAAGTTCTTCTTCATTGTTAATAAAATCGCGGAATAAGAGACAACTAGAAGCTGGTCCTTCAGTAGTTTCATCAACACTTATGATTTTTGATGATGGATAGATCGAATGTAAAAGAGTACAGACCTGATCATAGTAACTATCCTTACGAATTATAAAATGATAAGTTCCTACTAGACCTAGAGAATGAATTGCTCTCTGGATCATAGGAACTCCATTAATTTCAATTAGTGGTTTTGGAATTTTATAGGTATCTCTAGGGAATCTTGTTCCCTCACCTGCCATAGGTATTACAATGTTCATTTTTTTCTAGCAAATCCAATTCCCCAATCTTCGGGGCAACAATTTTCAATTACATCCCATTTATTTTTATCAAGTGCTTTGATAAATTGATGAGGACCTGGATGACAAGAAGTATCATGAAAACCTACTATTCCTCCTTCAGCAAGAAGATTTGTATATTCCCAATCTCTTAGAACTTGGTTAATACTGTGCCAACCGTCAATAAAAATAAAATCGAATTTTTGAACTCCAATATTCTTAAATATCTCTAAATTTTCATAATAGTATGAACTATCATTTTGAATTGTGTGAATATTATTCTCAGAATCTCTTAGGAAGGAGCGATCATCAAGATCCAATCCAATGTAAACAGTATCTTTTTTCTTATTTTTAAAGAACACATAAGCAAAAGATTCTTCTGCATTACGACCAATTCCTATTTCTAAAATAGATTTGCAATTATCACGAACTTTATTAAATTGTTCCAGGAGATGGTAGCGATTGCAGTGAGTTACTTCTTTCGGATAGATTATATTATTGTTTTCATCTCTATGATGACCATATCCAAGTGGATGAGGAACCCCTCCATCTTCATCATCAAAAGTTGTAAAAGTTCGAATATCTTTAACTAAATCAGTTTGCCATTTCATTGTACTTGAGTCCTTGATGTTTTTATTTTCAAATGCCCAGTCATTTTGACTAAGAGAATCTACTTTTTGATATCCCATTCCCTCCAACATACTAACAATGTTATAAGAATATTCATGCAAATGTAGATGTTCAAATTCAATTTTTTTTATTTTATACTTTTCCCAATTAAAAGTCAATAAAATTTCTACATCAATTCCTTCAATATCTAAAAGTAAATGGTCTAAGTATGTAATATTATAATTATTAAACAAATCATTTAAAGTTAAGCATTTTACTTTAAATGATTTAATTTCACCATCTTTAATAGATGGACACCATTCGGTATGAGTTAAGACATGAGACAACTTGCAAGAAGCAATTTCTCCATTAATATCATATGTATTATAAAATATTTCCATTTCTTCTTGATCCTGAAATGGAGATTTTATCGCAACATTTTCAACTATAATGTTTTCATAATTTGAATAGCATTTTTTGAGATCATCTATGTGCTGTGGATTTGCCTCAACAAATAAACCAAAATCTAATTTTTTGTAATTAGATTTTAAAAATCTTGAAAGGTCGTCATTACCTTTATTAGAACCAATTTGAGCTATTTTCATTTCAAAGTAACAATTGAGCTATTTTTTTAGTTATCAGATTATTTTTTGTATATTCAAATAGATAATCATTTATCCAATCGTATTGTGGGTGTATCTCATGTTTTCTTGCATATTTATTAGTTTCTTTAAATATCTCTTTGGGAAAAGATATCATTGTAAATGGTGGACAATCTTCAATATCTGGAAAATATGGTACACATTTATTTGCAAGAATTTCTAAATGTCTCATGCAGTTCCACTGACCCTTTTTCCAAGTCATACCATAATAAGAAGTTGCATAATCATTATAGTAGGATCGTTCATCTGAAAAAACATATGTTTTTGAATTTCCTGGTATAATATCAGCAAATATTTTTTCTTTTAAAGGATTTGATGTAATTAATTGAGATTCTGGTATCCCAAAACATATTGGATTTCCTGCACCAATATCTTCTAGTTGAGTCTTCCATACAGTTCCGTACTGAGATAAACCACTTGAACACGCAAAGTTCCAAGAACTATCCGATCCATCTATAAAATGAATTTTATTTTTTGGATAATAAGTTAAAACATGATCAATATAGTCTAAACATTGTCTTCTTGGCATTCCATCGTGAGTGTACACAGATCCATAAATTATTAAATCATAAAATCTAGATTTAATCTTATCTACTATGATCTCCGATGATTCTACTTTTGGTAAATGAGATAATTTTCCATAAAGAGTGAATGCGGTGTTGGGCATTCCGTCGTAAATTAAACTAGAAACATCTCCATAAACTATTTCTTTCTTAAATTCAAAACCAGATAGCATATATGAGGGATGATGAGTCTCATAAACTTCTACTCCACTATCAATTAATCCATGATAAATTGTATCTGATTGATAGTCCAAATATGCAAAATTGTAAACATATAAAACTTTCATAATAGTATCCAATCATCTAAATATAAATCTTTTGTATTCCAGTTCAAATACTCCCCACAAAACCATTTTTTTGGTGCGATAGTTTGTTTACTTTTTGCTAACCAAGATCCCCACCAACTAAAGGAACTATTTGCAATTATATGATATTTGCATAAGGTCATCATACACAAATCGATATAATAATTATTTGTAGAAATTGCAAATCTAGACTCTGTAAAATTTTTCTTGCACCACTCAAAATCATCACTAAAAACCATGACAGGAACGTCTGGCAATAGTCTTAAAGCATCATAATAATAATTTAAAGAAAGGCATTCAAAATTTGGATCAATCAAATAATCTCCCCTTCTAACATGGAGAGATATAACATTGTCATTAAAAATTTTATTGTTTAAACATGTTTTTAATATTTCATCTTTAAATGTAAAATCAATTCTAATTTGATTTTCGATATGTTTGAAATATTTTTCTGACTGAAAATAACCTATTAAATCAATATCATCTGGACAATTATTAAAAAAATACTCATCAAATTCAAATTTATCTACATTTATAGAAGATTTGTTTTGATTTGTAAGAGTTTGTGGAAGTTTAAAGCAATTAAATATATCGCTATTGTTTGGAACTGAGTACCAATATTTTTTATGAGTTGCTATTCCTTTTACTGCTGCATATTGAAACATTTGATTTCCCAAACGTCCCATATATCCAATATTATTAAATGATATCATTGTCAACAAAAATAGTGTTAATTTCGTCTCTGTAAATTTCTTTGTAATTGCTTGTTTGTATAAAATGACGAAGATGTTTAGTCTTTAAAATATAATCAGAATTATCTTGAAAAAACTGATGATCGTCCATTAATTCCACAATAATCATTTTTGGTCTCCATTCGCTCAATTTAAAAGAGTAGAAAACTTCATGTTCTTTTCCTTCGACATCAACGACTAAAAGATCAAAAACGCGAGGAACATTGTAATTTTTTAAAAATGTTTTCATTTGTATTTGAAAACATAAATCTTCTTTATATTGTGGATAGTTAAATTTGCTCATCCCAACATCTGCATGAGTCTTATCCAAACTAGAAAGAATTCCGTTACTATAAATTTTTTGAATCCCTTCATCTAAACCAATTGACAAATTTGAAACTATTACATCATTACTTTTATGTCTATCTAAACATTTTAAGTAATTTTCATGAATTGGTTCTACATATATTCCCTTCCATCCAAGATCTGCTAAGCAAGAAGTATTTGATACAGATTCTCCATCATAAGCTCCTATTTCAACAAATAAACGATTATTAATACATTTACCAAAATATTCAACATAAATCTTGTCCAAATTATGAATCTGACAAGTTTGAGATAGTTTATACATATTCATTCAACAAGATGTGGATACCAAATTCTTCTAAAATCTATACAATTATTAATTCTTACCGGAAAATCAATTCTAGTTGGGAATATATTCATATTTCTCAAGTGTAAATGCAATATTCTTTCTGGATAATATTTAACTGATTGTGTATACTGAAATTTATTGTAAAGATTGGAATATAAGTCCATTATATTAGAACGACCTATGGCAAATTGATCATTTATTCCATATTCAGACCAATCTTCTCCCGAAGGAATATTCAGATCTTCACTCAAATCACAAAAATTTAAATTATCATACTTAAAATCACTATCAGTTCTCATTCTAACAACCCAATCAAAAGTTAAGTTATTCTCAGTTTCATAATCTTTTTTTAATTGATTTGCTTTGAATATTGAGTAGTGCATACTTATTGGTCCAACATCACATCTTGGACATTCATCTTCCGGATCAGTCGAAGGAACAAATTTCAAACTTGATAGAAGAGTTTGAAATTTTTTTTCGCATTCCTCATAATTTTCAATTAAAAGTTTTTCGTAATTATAGTTGTTCAAAAACGACAAATCTGTATTAATTGTTTTATCATATTCTTTATGCTCCAATCCAGAAACAGTTTTTAAAAAAGAGTCTCTGTCAGTTATTTTCCAAGTATGAATGAAAATTTTTACATAATCATTTGGAAAAATTTTTTGTATGCTTTTTATTCCAAGATGTGGATATCTAACCGCTCCAGAAACACAGACAGCTATTTTCATTCAAAAATAAACTCCTTTACGAATTGTTTATTTACTCTCAGCAAATATGCTGCATTATCTTGAAAACCAAAAGTCATTAGATAATCCTCACCATATTCGCACAATCCGACAGCAAATTCAATTTCTGCATTTAGAAAAGCAAATTGTTTAGAAACTTTTACAATATTCCAATCTTTGTCCCAAACGATGAAACGATGACGATAGACGCCATCCTTTCTACCTGCTTCACTCTTTGTTAGATAAGTTTCGTGGTTAAGGCAGAAACGATATTCTCCAAAAGGTATAACTTGAGATCCACCACGCAAATCAATTGTGTCGAGATCTTTCCATTCCTTGAGAACTACCTGAGTAGTTTGTCCAGTGTTAATATCATACTTCACAACTTCCGTACCATTCGTCCACTTCACAAAATGGAAAGGCATATCTAGAATTGGCATCCAGTTCTTTTCACAGTAAGAACTATTATCTCCTGGAGTTGGAATACGATATTGCTTAAGTTCTTTTACTCCATTCTCAGTTATTTCAATCTCGGAGAGTTCCATTCTCCCCGTTCCAATCTTATCTAGGTCTCTACGAACACCACAGATATAAAGTTTTCCATCCCAACGAACAATACGCGCATCCTCAAGACCTACGAATTCCCAGAGTTCCTTATCAGGAAAACTTGAAGTATCAATACGATCATATCGTTTAATTCTCATATTTTCATCCATTTCGCACATATAGTTCCAAGTGCGAAGACGAAGATCATTTTCTGGATGAATGTAAACTAATGGTCCCCAGTGATGTTCAAACTTTTTCTTTTCAGAATGATATAAGGTATAGTTAATGTTCCTCAGATTTACAAGGATCTTACCGTTATCATTGTAAATTGAAGGATTTGTAATTGCAGGCCCTTTTAGTTCTGATGAAGGAATAATGAGAGGGTGAATACTGCCACCATTCTCCAAAGCAAGTTTGATGAAATTCATAAAAGCATTATGAGTGTTTCAGGTATTTATTAGATGGAAGTAAGCAGCAAACTCATATCAGTAACTAAAATATCACCATCATCTGATTTATTACGAACATAAAGTTCCACATAATCATTTTGATTGTGGTCGTGTATATCCGTCAAGTGTAAAGTATAAAAAGTTCCATGAACGGAAGCTTTAGAAATAGTAGTAGATGATTGTAAAATAGTTCCTATTCCGGAGGCAGAGTTATAATCCAAAATACCAAACTCAACATCAGCATCAATTCCCGGTCTATCTAATGTAAATACTATACTTGCTTGTGATAAAATTTTTCTATCAATCGCAACATCATAGGTTAGACGATTATCAGATGCAGTAAACTTAGAATTAACTGAACCAGTAGTTGTAGTCACGCCAGCAATTTTAGTCCAAACATTTGTATTACCAACACCAATCACAGTCACTTCAGAATTATCTCTCATATAAAATTGTCCTGAAGGATATGTGTTTGGAATACCACGATTTCCTTCATAAAAACTATCAGTTCCATTTACATCAGTATGAGTGCTAATTCCAAGTTTTGTTCCTGGTCCAGAGAAGTTACAGGTTTGTAAAATAAAACTTTCTGGATTGTATACACCAGCAGCAGTTTGGAAGGTAACTCCATTCTGGACTGTAATTCCTGTATATCCCGGTGGAACTATAAAAGAACAAACAGTAATACGAATTCTACGTCTACAAATAAAAGTGCTTGGGAAATTGAGAATGGATTTTGCAGAAGGATTGCCTGGAGGAAATTGTCCGGTAAATAAACACTGATTAAATCCAACAGTACCCATAGTACCATCAAAGGTCAAATCTTGAGAGTTGAGGAACGCACCATCAAGCATAATAAAGTTATTATAACTTGAAATAATTCCAACCCTCGCACAGTTTGTAAAGTTTACTCCAAACCAATCAAGTGCGTGAACTGAAGGATTTGATGCAACAAGATTAATTGCATAAGGTGCTTCAAGAGTAATGCTTCTTATTGGAAGAGAATAAGCACTACTTAAAAGTGCAACATCAGTCGCAATACCTGTGGATTTAATTCTGCAGTTCTCGGATGAACCACCAAGAATAGTTGTATTATCTCCAGCAACTAGACGATTACCTTCTAAATCTACTGTAGTTGTGAAGAAATAAGTGTAGTTATCTTTGAGATAGATTACTCCATCTACAGGGTCTGGAAGGTCAATTCTATTTCCAACAAAAACAAAGTTAGTAATATCATCAAGGTCTGCAAATGTTCCAGCACCACCACCACCAATCGTAGCCATCTGCTGCTGAATACGATTGATAAACAGTTGATAATGGTCGTTGAGTTGCTTAACAGTTACAAAGTTCTGGTCTAATGGTGTAAGAGGATCACTGTTCTTTACATTAGGAGGTTCATTTAATAAACCTTCTGTAAGGTTTTTCTTTGGTTGTGGAATAGGAGTATTCTTAAGTTGTTGACGAAGTTCATAAACTTCATCGTGTTGATTTACAACTAAGTTCTGTAAGAACTCAATGTTATCCGTAAGTTGTTGAGTTTGTTCTTTTAACTTATCAACTTCTGTTTTTTTCTGCTCAGCTTCGTACTCCTCAAAAGTTCTTTTCTTACCAGAAGAACTCTTTGAAGTTTTGGGTTTATCGGAACCAATATGATGTAAAATTTTAGAATATCTATTCATTCTTTTATTGTTTTTGAGTATTTATTCTTCAAAGACACAAGATGTCTCTGTAGTGCTTGAGGTTTGAGATATTACTAACCCCAAAAAGGTAATAGATTTTTCAGTTGCAGTTACAGTTGCTAAGTTAATATCAAAAGTTCCAGCACCATTATCTCTAAGAGCAATATCAAAAGCCATTATACCGCAACTCCATTATCTGAACGACCTACTTTTGTGCTGCTTTCATATGCTTCAGTGTATAAAGTTTCAGTACCATCATACCAAGTGACGGAATAAGAACCATCACCAGTTCTTGAGGTTTCCAAAATCTTTTCACCACTTGCTTCTCTATGCACGGAAATAGTGACTAAACCTCCAGAACTACCAGTAATATTTCCAGAAACAGTTTTGGTTATTGTATGATAAGTAAGCATCAAATTCAAAAAATAGAATCCAGCACCTGCTGATGTTGCAGAAGAAATAGAAGCTTTCCATCTTCTAGATGTTTCTATATTTAATCTATCCTCAGTATAATCATCACCAGGCCACCTTTTGAATACTTCTCTTGCTGTAGCATAAACAGTATGAAGTCCAGTTTCTGGGTCAGTGCTATTAGTATCAAGATAAACAGATAACCAGTTAAAACCACCTTCTGCTGTAGTTTTTTCAGCTTGAAGTGATATACCTGACGAAGATGTTGTTGTGTTTGTAAAATATTTCAACTCAGTTCCAATTGAAGTGAGGTAATACTCAGTTTCTGGTATAGAAATTGCTGTAGCACTTGTTATATCTTGAGTAGCAGCAGCACCATCAAAAAAGGCACCTAGATTGAAAAATACTGTATGATTAGCAGCACCATACCCTCCTGCTGGTTTTCCTGCAGTATAATTAACTATCCAAAATCCACAAGTACCAAATCCCAAGTCAGCAGTATCAGTTCTGTATATATCCCAATTTATAGTATTTCTTCCTGCTGCTAATGTAAATGCAGTATTATTTTTAACCATAGCACAGTTAGAACCAGCAACTGCTCCAGCAGAAGCATCTGATGTAATCGCACTAAAAGCACCTGTTCCAATTCTTTGGTTTAAACCAGCAATCGCATCAGTTTGTTCCCAGAAAGAATAAAATGCAAGTTGTTTTGTTGTTATGGTAGATGGTTCTTGAACCCAAACGTCTCTAGAAGCACGAGTCCAAGTAGTTGAACTATCCCCCATAGGAGAATCTACTTCCATCGGCAACATTAATGAGACAAAAGTATTGTTTGAAGAAGTTGCATCAAACTCATAAGTTACTGTTAACCATGCCTGCATATGATACCAAGCACTTGCTAAACTGGACCAAGCAAAAAATCCCATCGTTGATGCGGTGTTTAAAACAGCACTAACGTCCCATACATATCTTATAAAGTAATTTGTGTTAGAAACACCTTCAAAAGTTCCTGAAGTAATAGCAGTAGTCGCATCAAGTTGCATTGTGATTGTTGAGTCAGTTGTAGCACTAATACCCCTCATACCTTGAAGTGTTATATAAGTACTTCTATAAACTTTACTTGCTTCTGGTAGTTCTGTAGAAAGGTTTGGTATAGTATCATTAGCAGTTCCAGGTTTTGCAGTACCAAAAGCACCAGCACCACAGTCCAAAGGAATACGAACAGTTTTTATTTGCGTGGTAGCAGTATCATCATATTCATAGGTAATGTATATTGTTACATTTACATTTGTATATGCGACACCAGTAGCAGTTCCGTCCATAAGAACAGATGCTGCAAATGTTTTTGATGTTCCAGTCGTCCAGTTTGCTACGAAATGAGAAGTCATATCTGCAGCATGAAATACATATATGTCCTCACCAGAACCAGTATAAAGGTTTGAGTTCGTATGTGTTCCTGCAGTTGCACCACCAACAGAAAAATCTATCCTTCTTGTAGTGACGTTACCTGTAGCAGTGGCAGTTTGCATAGCAGACACTAATGCAATCACAGATTTAAAAGCACTTCCTGATGGTGCTTCAGGTAAACTTATTGTGATTGAAGTAAGTGCCGTAAGTGTATTATCGACCATAGATGCCAATACAGGCATCGCATATTCTACTGTCTTGAGTCTAGTTGCCATATTACGTCTGTTGTATTACTAGAATTAAAACTGCTTTGGTGATTGTTGATGCGGATTCAACTTCAAATCCAAATACATCATTTGTAGAAACTGTAGTAGTCCAACCAGTAAGAGTTGTACTTGTTGCTCTTTGTGCTGTTGTAAGTGTTGGTTTTGCCGATGCAGTAATCGTATTTGCATTTGTTGGTATTGCTGCGTTTGATTTCCATACATCAAACACCGCTGAACCAGAAAGATCAGCAATAATCTTCCACTCAGTAATAGTTCCTGAATAAGGAACTTCAACATATCCTTTAGTTCCTGTTGTTATTGCAGTACCACCGCCATCAATTGAAACTCCAATAGTTCTATTTACTGTTGGCGTATTTCCCAGAAGACCCTGAAGACCTTGTAATCCTTGAGCACTTTGAACACCTTGAAGACCTTGAAGACCTTGAGTACCTTGAATACCCTGAACTTGATTTGGCAATAGTTTCCAACCCTTACCATTATACTCCCATACTTTATCACTGATGGAGGTAGTAAGACCGATTATAGGACTAGTTGGAAAATCAAGCGCCATTTTTTATATTTCTCCTTAAGTACTATTTATTATTACCACGTATGAATAATCACCAAACCATTGCCACCTTTTCCACCACCTCCAGCAGCCCCAGCACCTCCAGCTCCACCTCCGCCACCACCAGAACCAAATCCACCAGCACCACCATCACCTCCAGCACCTGTTGAAGAGTTTGCCATACCTCCACTTGCGCCAGTAGAAAGAAGTGGTTGATAGATTTCTCTACCAGGTGATCCCACATTTCCTGAACCAGCAACAGGTATAACTGATGAAAAAATATTATAAACAGTTTGAGTCGGTGCTGCTATACTATTATTTGATAATGTTGAACCTCCTCCATTACCACCAGTCCCACCAGAAAGTAAAAGACCTGTTGTGGGATATGATATCTGAGTTCCAGGACCAACACCACCGCCAGCACCTCCAGCACCTCCAGCAGTAAAGTTTCTAATTCCATAAGATGCTAAAAACATATCAGCAATCGTTGCAACAGTACCACCATTACCACCAGTTCCACCAGTTGGAGTTGCTGTTGGTGCAGTAGTTCCTGCCTTTCCACTATCAGCATAACAAACTCTATAAATCAATCCAGTATCTTGTGCAATACAAACATAAGAACGAATACCATCACTTCCAAGATTTGCAGTCCCATCTGCAGGGTTCGCAGCACCTCCAGGACCACCAACACCAGAAGAAACATATAATCGGTCTGGAAGAACATAAACAGGAATAGTTACAATAGAGATTGCAGAACTTCCTCCACCACCTCCACCACCTCTACTTGCTCCGGTGTTACTACTAAATCCACTTCCGCCACCTCCACCACCTGCAATACAAGTAATGCGTATCATATGTGCTCCTCTTGGTTTTTCCCAAACAACCCAAGAACCACCATCAGTATCTGAGAAACCTGGAAAGTAATCTACAGTTCCATTTGTATTATCTGTAAGATGTAAGTAATCTAACATTTTTCTTTACCAACAACTGATAATGACTAAACCTGGACCACCATTACCACCTTCTCCTCCTGTGGTTCCACCACCACCTCCTCCGCCACCACATCCAATACCACCATCACCACCTCTACCACCAACAGAACCAGCAGTTCCATCAAAACCAGACCCGCCACCAGATCCACCGGTGAATAACATAAGTTCCATATTATTTACTCCTGCCGCACCATCACCACCAGCAAGAGAACCTGCTGTTCCTGCTGCTCCTCCCGAAAGTGTTGGAAAAATAGTATAGGTTGATGTTTGTGATGCTGGTGCTGTGATGTCTCCTCCAGCAAATCCAGCACCTCCAGCACCTCCACCTCCACCAGAAAGTAAAAGTCCTGTAGTTGGATAAATGATTGAAGTACCTACTGCACCTGTTTGAGCACCTCCACTTCCACCTGTCTGACCTACAAGTGCTGTAAAGTTTCCCATTCCTGATTGTAATGCACTAGATAATATTGCAATCGAACCGGCGGCCCCGCCACCGCCCCCTCCAGTTGGAGCACCAACAGTACCAGATCCGCCACCGTTAGCATAACAAACAGTATAAATTGATCCAGTATCTTGTGCAATACAGACATATGATATGCCTCCATCTGCTCCATTACCACCAGCAGTTCCTCTTCTTCCAGAAGCACCAGGAGAAACATATAACCTATCTGGAAGAAAAATTGCAGGTATCATTACTGTTGCAACTCCTCCACTTCCTCCGCCACCGGAACCACCTCTTGCGGTTGTAGTTGCACTCGAAATACCACGATTTCCTCCACCTCCACCACCGATACAGGTAATTCTTATAAAATTTATACCTCTTGGTTTATTCCATACTTGCCAAGAAGTAGTGAGAGTAACTGCATTACCAATAAAATACTCAACATATCCATTTTGAGGTTTTGGAAGATGCAAAAAATCTATCATTGTTCTTTACCAAGTATGAATAATTACTAAACCTGGACCACCATTACCACCGGCACCACCACCATCAGTACCACCAGCACCGCCGCCAGCACCACCAGAACCAAATCCACCATCACCGCCATCACCACCTCTTGCAGTTCCATCAAAAGATGAACCACCGCCAGAACCACCAGTAGAAAGAAGTGGTTGATAAAGTTCTACACCATCAATACCATTTCCACCAATTGTAGAACCTGCAGAACCTGCTGCACCACCAGAAAGTGTTTGGAAGAGTGTGAAAGTAGCATCTTGTGATGTTGGTTCCGTGATGTTTCCTCCAGCAAATCCAGCGCCTCCTCCACCACCAGCACCACTAGAAAATAAACATCCTGTGGTTGGATAAGCGACTGAAGTACCTACCGCACCAGTTGCAGCACCTCCACTTCCAGTAGAAGTAATACTAATAGAACTAAAATGACCTTGAAATCCTTGAAGACAAGATGCTACTGTTAATTGTGATGAAGATCCACTAATACCTCCTGCAGATAAAGATGCTGCTGTTCCACCACCTCCACCATTAGTAGCACAAACAATATAAATTCCAGTATTAGAAGCTGGAGCAATAGAAACTACAGAACGAACACCTGCACCACCCGCATTACTCACTGATGTGTCGGAAGCGCCACCTGCTCCACCAACACCAGAAGAAACATATAATCTGTCAGGAAGAAAAACTGCAGGTATTGTTACTAAAGATAATGTAGATCCTGCCCCACCTCCTCCACCACCTCTTGCATTTGTTGTTGCGGAAGGAAATCCAGAAGAACCTCCTCCACCTCCACCAATAGTTACAATACGAATAAACATACAACCTTTTGGTTTATTCCAAACTTCCCAAGAACCTCCAGCAGTATCTGAAAATCCGGGAAAATAATCTATTGTACCATTCTGTGGTTTTGGAAGATGTCCAAAATCAAGCATTAATAATCTCCCCCAATTACAGTAGCAACCCAAGCAGTGTTTGCAGAAGGTGCAACACTTGTAGAGACTATTACATAGTATCCAGAAGGAATCGCAAAGTTTAATGGTATATCAATTGGATATGATGATACTGTTGTTGTTGGAGTTTGTGCAGCAGCATTAATTTCTTGATATAAGAAAGTATTAGATGTTGTGAGAGTTCCAGTGTTTGTTGTTGCAATGTGAACTCTCAATGTTGCTGCAGCAGATGCAGTAGACATCGTACTTTCTGAAAGTGAAAATCTTATTCTCTGTAAGTAACTTCCATTTGCACCAGGAGAAAAGGCAAGAAATACTGTAGAACCTACTGTTCCAGTTCCATCGGATGCAGCAAGGTTAGAAGTAATTCTTACAGAAGAAACTCTTGGTGTTATAGAAAAAATTGGTGAAGTATTAGCTGGCATTTTATATCTCCTTTATGTTATTTAAGGCATTAGCATATTATATGTAGTGGCAACAACTATGCCTAAATTTGTCACTCCACCACCAGAAGAAGTTATGGTTACTATACCAACAGACACTGGAGAAACTGTTAAATTATCTCCAAAATCTAATGATGAAGCAAACCCAACATAAGAAGTGCTATCATAAACATTTACTCCAGTGTTTAGATATTCTTGTGGTGTTGGACCAAATTCTACCCATTGAGAACTATTTCCATCATTATAATAGACATAAGTTGTTCCATCACTATTATCTACCCAATAATCTCCAACAGAAGGTGATGTAGGTGCTGTTGATTGATTATAAACTGTAAAATTACCTAAAGTTCCTTGAAGTCCTTGAAGTCCTTGAGATCCTTGGGTTCCACCACCTTGAAGACCTTGAAGACATTGAGTTCCTTGTCCTCCACCACCTTGAAGACCTTGAAGTCCTTGGGAACCTTGTCTTCCCTGAACACCTTGAAGACCTTGAGAACCTTGATTACTTAAACCCTGAAGTCCTTGAAGACCTTGAAGACCTTGGGTTCCCTGAAGACCTTGAGAACCTTGATTACTGAGACCTTGAAGACCTTGAAGACCTTGAGAACCTTGATTACTGAGACCTTGAAGACCTTGAAGACCTTGAGATCCTTGAAGTCCTTGGGAACCTTGTCTTCCCTGAACACCCTGAAGACCTTGAGAACCTTGATTACTTAAACCCTGAAGTCCTTGAAGA
>JACCDO011873589.1_pt1 | contig 15402 bp, 14 predicted proteins | sample 7446101 | NCBI WGS metagenome assembly JACCDO01 (sample SAMN15323440, study PRJNA562643) | freshwater metagenome | isolation source: river surface water | place: USA:Blue River Watershed | collected 2017-08-16
ACAATCTCCTCTAACCGGCTGCGCTCTTCTTCCGTTAAATCCAGTCCTTTTAACAACATCTACAATCCCTGTCTCAGATGACCAGATTCCGATCATATAGCAGAGGTATTTGTTGTAGAAAGCTTAGCTCAAACATGATTTTGTAACGTATAGGTTACATAGAGGGAGGGTTTGGCGCAAGGCTTGCGCCACAGTTCGTAGTTTATCCAGTTATCGTCCGCTAATAAATTTGACGTTTAATTATTTAAAAGTCACTGTTTTTAGTTTATGGTGATTTTGTTTTGAGCTGTTAAGCATAGTTTGTTCTTGTTTTATGGGGCGTCAGCTCTCCAGGCGAGAATGCTGCGAGATGCGGTTACTTGTCACATCCTGCGCAAAAACTGAGTTGTCAGGGGCCTTTGTGGTGGGCCATAGTGTGCCTCACTTAGTTTTTGCTGATGAAGGAGGCCCCCCATGTTGGATCATCTGGCTGGTGATACCGCGCTCAATCCATTGCTTGAAGGTAGCCCTGTGGCGACCATTGTGATTGATGCTCAACATCGCGTGTCCCATTGGAACCGTGCGTGTGCGGTGCTGACGGGGGTGGCGGCGGCGGACATGATTGGGCGCTCGGAGCAGTGGCGAGCCTTTTATCCGGCGGCACGGCCCATCTTGGCCGATTTAGTGTTGAGCGGTGCGGCGGAGGCGACGCTGGCGCAGTTTTATCGCGGGAAGTATCGGCGTTCGGTGTTGGTGGATGGTGGCTTTGAGGCAGAAGACTTTTTTCCGGCCTTTGGGCGAGATGGGCGCTGGCTATTTTTTACGGCGGCACCGATTCTCAATGAGGCGGGGGAGGTGATCGGCGCCATCGAAACCCTACAAGACGTGACCGAACGGCGCCGTGCGGAAGCGGCATTGCGCGATAGCGAAGCGCATTTGGCGCAAATCGTGGATGGCTCTTCCGTGGCGACCTTGGTGATTGATGCCGATCATCGCGTTACCCATTGGAATCGGGCCTGTGAGGTGATGACCGGCACGTTAGCTAAGGATGTGATCGGCACCCGCGAGCAATGGCGGGCGTTTTATGCCTCCAGCCGTCCCATCATGGCGGATTTGGTGCTGGATGATGCCAACGAGAACGCCGTGGATCGTTTGTACCACGGTCGTTTCCGGCCTTCGGCGCTGATTAATGGCGGCTTCGAGGCAGAAGACTTTTTCCCTCATTTTGGCGAACAGGGCCGTTGGTTGTTTTTTACAGCGGCGCCCCTGCGGAATACCGCTGGTGAATTGATTGGCGCCATCGAAACCTTGCAAGACGTGACGGAACGGCGCCGGGCGGAAGAGGCATTGCGGGAAAGCGAGGAGCGTTACCGGAGTTTGAGCCTCACCGATTCGTTGACGGGGCTGTTTAATTCCCGCTATTTGCATCAGCGCCTCCCCGCCGAGATTGAGCGGGCAAACCGCTACCGCCACCCGCTGGCCTTGCTGGTGCTGGACTGCGATAACTTCAAGCGCATCAATGATCGTTATGGTCACTTGGAGGGGGATAAGGTGCTGCAAAGCTTGTCCGACGTGATCGGTCACTGCCTGCGTCGTTCCGACAGTGCCTATCGTTATGGCGGCGAAGAATTTGTAGTGATTTTGCCGGAGGCGGGTAACGCCGCCGCTTTAGCCCTGGCAGAGCGTTTGCGGGAGATGTTTGCTGAACGGGAAACCCGTACCCCCGCAGGCGACATGATTCGCTGCACGGTGAGCATTGGCATTGCCCGTTTATTGCCCGGCGATAGTGAGCTGACGTTGATTCGTCGGGCCGATGAAGCCAGCTATGCGGCCAAGCAGCGCGGTAAAAATTGCGTGGTTCTGGCCGATCCCGCCGCTTGACCATCATGGGAGGGCATGGCTAGAATCCGAGTGTTTTACTCGGTAATTCTTACGGTGCCCTAGCATGGATATTCAAGACCTAATCAAAGAGCAAGTGACTTCTAACCCGGTGGTGCTGTACATGAAAGGCACCCCCCAGTTCCCACAATGCGGTTTTTCCGCCACTGCCGCCCAGATTCTCAAACTGTGTAACGTGAAGCCCTTCGCGGTGAATGTGCTGGCTGACCCGGAAATTCGGGACGGCATCAAAGTCTTCGCCAATTGGCCCACGATTCCGCAGCTCTACATTCAGGGCGAATTCATTGGTGGCTGCGACATCATGAAAGAGATGTACGGCTCTGGCGAATTGCAAGAGTTGTTGAAAGGTTTGGAGAACGCTGCCTAAGCGCCAACCGCCTCTCCCCTCAAGCCCATCTTGTTGTTTTGAGATGGGCTTTTTTACGTCTAGCGTTCGCCTTGTCCCCAGAGTAAGTCTTGTAAGCCGCTTTGCCGTTCCACCCGGCGGCGGATGGCGTCGTGGAGTACGGCGTGTTCGTGCAGGATTAGGGTAAAGCTATGGCGGGCGCGGGTGACGGCGGTGTACAGCAATTCGCGGCTCAGGACAGGATTGCTGTGCTCAGGTAACACCAAGGCGGCGTGACTGAATTCAGAGCCTTGGGATTTATGCACCGTCATGGCAAAGGCGCTTTCCACAGCGTTTAGACGGCTGGGGTGTAAAAAGCGCACTTGGCCGCTGTGTTCCGGATGGGGAAAGGCCACGCGCAGCGCCAAGCTGTGTTTTTGGGGATCGGGAAGGCGCAAACAGATGCCCACATCGCCATTCATCACCCCTAAACCATAATCGTTGCGTGTAACCAACACGGGCCGACCTTCGTACCAGTGACCGGGCCATTGTTCTTCCTCCGCTAACAGCCCGGCCCGGTGCAGATGGCGGGCAATGCGGGGATTCAAGCCGGTCACGCCCCATTCGCCTTCGCGCACAGGGGTCAGCAACTGGAATTGACTAAAGGCCTGCAATACCGCCCAAGCCCAGTCTTGCCAAGCGCTATCGCTGGCCGTTTGGCTGGCGGCGGGGCGTAGGCTATTCATGATGTGCAAGTAATAGCCATACCCATGGCAGGGCGCGGGCACGGTGACATCAGGGCGCCCGTGTTCCAACAAATGGCCCCATAAGCGCGGCGCGGCTGGGGAAATCTCCACACAGGCCAAAGCGCGAGCGGGATTGCTTTGGGCGAGTAAGTGTTGGCAGGCCCGCACATCGCCGCGATTGATAGCCAGGGCAAATTGTCCAATATCGCTTTCGGCGGCAAAGCGATGGGAATGGCGCAGCATGACCGTTTGTTGCGCCAACGCATGCTGGCCGTCATTGCCCAGTGTTAAGCCAGGGGCGTCGGGCCGGTGGCCGCATTGCGCCGCCAGCCAGTCTAGGGTGCTGGGGCTGTAATGCCCTTGTTCCGCGTTGAGGCATAGATCACCCAACACCGCCCCGGCCTCGACTGAGGCGAGCTGATCTTTATCGCCCAACAAAATCAAACGCGCAGGCGGGGGCAGGGCATCGAGCAAGCTGGCCATCATCTCCAAATCAATCATGGAAGCCTCATCCACCACCAACACATCCAGAGCCAGCGGCTGGTGACGGTGATGACGAAAACGGCGGCTATCGGGGCGGCTGCCCAAGAGCCGATGCACGGTGCTCACTTCGGCAGGGATCAAAGCGCGTACCGGCTCGGGAACGGGCAAGCTGGCAATTTGCTGGGCAATGGAGGTGGTGAGCCGTGCCGCTGCTTTACCCGTGGGCGCCGCCAAGCGGATGCGCAATGCCCGCCCTTGCTGCAATGCCTGTTCTTGTAGCAAGGCCAAAAGGCGAATCACCGTGGTGGTTTTCCCCGTGCCCGGCCCGCCGGTGATGATCGTTAAGCCCGAGCGACACGCCAGCGCACAAGCCACCTGCTGCCAGTCGGTTTCGGCATGGTGCTGCGGAAACAGGGCGGCCAATTGCTGCGCTAAATGCTCAGGAACCGGCCAGGGGCTTTGCAAGCGCTGATAAACATGGCCCGCCAGCGCTTGTTCGGCCCGCCAATAGCGGGCGAGATAGAGCCGAGTTGAGCGAGCACTGTGCACCAACACCAGCGGCCTGTTGCCAATCACCGGTTCCGGCAGCCGTTCAGATGCCACGAACGCCACCAAATCAGACTGGGCCGCTAATTGCCCTCGCCAACTGGCCTCATCGTGCTGTGCCAAGAGTTGACTGGGCCGCAATACATCGTTATCCGCTGGACCACTACAGATTTGATCGCCATGACGTAAGGCCTGGGCCAAGTCCAAACACACATGACCTTGAGCCAATTGCCGACTCAACAAGGCCACCGCTACCAACACCTCCAGCGGCGCCTCGGGCGTGTGCTGCGCCACAAAATTCACCAAAGCCAAATCCAAGGCCGACACCCAGCCCAAAGCCTGCCAGTGCTGAAAAAGATGAACAGAAACCAAGCGAGCGCGGGCCATCGTGAGCGCCTATGCAGAAAACGGGCCGCTATTGTAAGGGGGGGCGGTCGAATGAGGGGTTTGTGCGAGTAAACGAGGATGGTAACGCGGGTGCCCCTAGGGGCGCTGTATCACGTTGCGTTGTGCCAATTAACCCATCGTAATCCTGGTACGCGGGCGAACTCACGACTATTACGGGTCACCAGTGTGGCTTGATGGCGCAATACTGTGGCGGCAATCAAGGTGTCGTGGGGGCCAATGGGGGTACCGCTCGCTTCCAGTTCGGCCCGCAGTTGTGCCGCATAGGCAGCGCACTCGCTATCGAAAGGTAATATGTGCACAGGGCGTAGTAACTGCCCGAGAGCCGCCAAACGCGGCGCTGCCGCTGTGGGCGGTAAACGCAAAAGCCCGTAGCGTAGTTCGTACTCCACAATCGCGGGCACGCCTATCTCGGACGGGTGTAAGGCCTGCAAACGCGGCACTACCACGGGATCGCCGCGAAAGTAATAGCTGATGGTGTTGCTATCGAGGATTAGCATTTTGGTATATCAGAAGCCAATGCGTGTGACGTCATTTTCTGATTGGCTTGGAAGCTCTTCTTGCAAGGGAAAATCCGAAAATTGCCCTGCCAACGCCAAGCAGTCTTGTGGCCATTCGTAAGCCGCGTACTTGCGGATTAATTCCGCTACCCAACGGCTTTTTGATAGGCCATTGGCTTTAGCGACCCGTTCCACCAGTGCTTGGGTCGCGTCGTCCAAATAGAGGGTGATTTGTGACATAGCGGCTGTTCCTTCTTGGGAGATGGCTAATTATATTTCCAAGTATATGGAGGTCGAACCCCTGAGGCACGGATGAAGTAGTGATTGCTGTGTGGTACGCAGGTAGCCATTCTCATTTTAAGACTTTGACATCGAGTGGTAGCCGTAGCCTAGCGGCGCAAAACGAATCCGGGCGCCTTTTTGCCTCTGCGAGCGTTGTGCCCGGATTCGGCCTATGAGCTGGGGTTATCTTGCTGCGGTTTGTTCAGCTTAATACGCGGCGCAGACGGTATAGAGGCTGCCTTCGGCGGGAGTGGTGATGGCACTGCCGGAGGAGCCGCTGCTGCTGGACATGATTTGTACGCTGCCTGTGCTGCCTACGCCGTCGTCCATGTGGGCGTCGATTTGTTGCGCTAAGCGGCCATCTATGTTGCCCGCGCACACGGCGAAGCTGCCGCCTAGGGTGGGGGTGCCGCTGGTGACGGTGCTTTCCCCGGTGATGCCGAGGGGGCCGCCTGCGGCGTGGAGAGGGGCGTAGCTGTTGCTACTGGTGAGAGGGCTGCCGGAGAGCAGCCCGGCGAGGCGTACTTGTTGCCAGAATAAAAAGCTTTCATCGGCGCTGCTGGCGCTATTCCAATTGCCATTGATGCGGCCATTGCCTAAAAGGCTGGTGGTGGTGAGGGTAGTGGCGGTGCTACCGAGATGTATGGCGACGTTGGCATCGTCGCCCGGTGTGGCTTTGAAGCGTTCTTGGTAGTTGTGATAGGCGGCAGCAGTGCTTTGGAAGTCTTTGATGATGCTGCGAGTTTTTGCGTTGTTGATAAGCTCTTGCCCTTTTAATACGCTCCCTAGAATCAGACTGACGACCACTAAGACAATGGAAATTTCGATCAGGGTGAAACCTTTGCACTGCGTGTTCATGGCGACCTCCAAAATGAAGTAACAGGGTTGAGCACGGAAACCAAAAGTTATGACGAGACTTGTCCTGCGGCGATGAGTTGTTGGTAGAGCAAGTAGGGGGAAATCCAGATGATGATGTCGTCGAATTCGGTGCTGCTGAGAGCATGGCCGGGCTCGCGGCTGACGAATACCCGGTCGTTGTTGCTGCTGGCGGGGTTGGGGTTGGCGTTTTCGTCGGCGCTGCTGCCACCATAACTGCCGTTTTTGCCTGTGGAATAGATGATTGCTACGGCGTGATGGGTGAGTTCGCTGGCGGTGCCGCAATCGCTATTGGCTAGGCCTGTGGCGCTGGTGCAGAGATAAAGCAGGTTGGGATCGCTGGCAGCGAGGGCGCTTTTGATTTGGTTGGCGGAGGTGGTGAAGCTGTTGGCGTTGTATGGGCTGACGGCGTAGTGGATGGCTTGTCCCCAGGCATCGAGCACATAGCCTTGGGCATCGGTGGGCCCCAGCCCCAGGGTTTTGCCGGGCAGTAAGCCGGTGTAGGGATGGCTACAGTTGCCGCCGCCACTGGGGGATTCATCACCGCTGCTAGCAGGGGCCGCCGGGCAGGGTAAACGGCCATGGGCGGCGGCAAAACCGAGCAGCGCTTGGCGAATGTCGTACAGCCGTTGTTCGGTGCGTTGCTGATACAGGGCGTCTACTTGTTGATGCAAGCCGAGTAACAAGCCCCCGGCAATGACGGCCATGATGGCGAGCACCAAGGCTAACTCTAGCAAGGTGAATCCCCGTGCAGGTGTTAGGCGCTGGGCACGCATAGCAGCACATCCGCGCTGGATTGGGCAACTTGGTAACGCTCTGCGCCCTGTAATGCGCCGCCTGTGCCAGCGCGATAAGTGGCGAGCACTTGTCCTTCTAAATAATTGGCGGGATCGCTTTTGTCGCTGCTGGTGACGCGCATTTGCTGGGCACTGCGTTCCCCGGCAAAAATCAGCACTGATTGGCAGGGGCGGCTATTGACGGTGACGCAGCTTTGGCCTGCGGCGCAGATGATGTAGAAAAATTGGTCCAGCCATTTGCTGGTGGCACTGTCTAGGGTGATAGCGCAACTGGCTGCGAGGGCGCCTTGTTTGAGTTGCGTATCTGGATTGGGAAGACACGCGCTGGCTTTGCTTATCAGGCTGTTGATGTGCTGTTCAAACTGGCTAGTTTGTTTTTTGGCGAGGGCAAAAATTTCGCTCGGCAGGATGGTGATGGCTCGGTCGTTGTGCCACAAGGGGCCGTCAGGCCCGACTTGAGGGGTAGTAATGAGGGTTTTGAGGACATTGGCGCTCCCAATGCCACTGTTGCTGCTATTGGGAAAGCTATTGCTCAGGGTGCTGGTGTCGTAGGGGTCTAAGTAGTTGTGGGCGTCGTAGTTGCCGTGACAATGATCTACCGCGTCTTTGCTTTGGGTAGTTTTGCGCCGATCTTGCCCGGTGAGCACCGGCCCCGGCGCGAAAATGACCACGGCGGCGTAGCTGTAGGGATTGGTGTTGGCGCTGGCGTTGGGGCTGCTGCGAGTTTCGAATAGGCCGGTGCTGTCCCAATTGAGATAGCGACTTTTGGGATTATTTTTGAAATTGCCGGAAATGGCATACCAAAGACATTCGCCGTATTCGTCTTTGAGAGGGGCGAGTCGGAGCGTGCGCCAGGGCAGGCGGCCTATGAGGCTTACGTCGCGGCTGTTGCCGCTAAACCCTGTGGCGGCCCAGCCTTCTTTATTTTTGTTCAGGTTGTCCAGCTCGCCGCCCATATCGGGTAAGGGGAAGTAGCCGTAAGTTTCGTCTTCGTGCCCCGGTAACAGCGGGTAGGCCGCTGCATAGGCCAGGAGGCTGGCTTTGGCTTCTTGTAGTGCTTGGGCGGTGCGTGTTGCCATGGTGACATTGGGCGCCCGGTACGGGGGTAAGCCCAGTAGGCCAATGAGGGAGAGCACGCTTAACAGTGTCAACATCAGCACCAGCGCCATGCCTTGTGAGTGTTGTCCGGCCAGCATAGTGATGGCCTAGGGTTGTTGCACCGCGCCAGGAGGAATAGGGCTGTGGCGCTGTTGTTTGATGAGGGTTTCCCCGACTCGTAAAGCGTGGCCGTGGCCATCCCGTAGTGGTGGGGTATTGGGGCCATACTGGCTTTGGCCATTGAGCCAGACAGTTTGTTGGCCACTTTGTTGGTTGCGTGCGATGCCATTGAAGGTCACACCCGCGAGGCGTTGTTGTTGCGGTTCGCTTTGCTCGAGCAGCTGTCGCTGTTCGGGGGTAAAGAACAAACGCCCGAGGGGCGGCGTTTGGGCATGGCTGGAGGGAATGGCGCTGAGAATCCATAGCGCACTCACATAAGCACGGGTTTTCATGGTTGTTGGCGCCGTTGATGGAAAGTAATGAGTTGAATATCGCATTCCGCATACAAACTATCCGGGCTATCCGGCAGGAGAGTGCGTTTCAACACACAGCGCTCAGGTCGTACAAAGGCGCTGATGTCATTCTTGAGGCGACTCATGAGCGCGATAAAGTCGGGCTCGTGGCGTACTTGGGTACTGAAATGCAGCGTACTGAGCACTACTTGAAAATCCCCTGTGGCTTGAGCGACATGGGCCGGGGCGATGCTTTGTGGGGAGATGTGCCAGCGGAAATTTTGTAGTTTGAGGTCGTTTTCCAGCCGTTGTAGGGCTTCCATCCACGCCATACGGTCTTCTGTGCCTAGCCAACCCCGTTGCCCGAGATGTTTGAGCAGGTTTTCTCCGGCGGCGAGGGTTTGCTCTTCTTGGGCGATGTTCTGCATTTTGCTGTCCATGGCCTGCCGTTGCGCCTGGGCTACGAACAGCATGTGTTGTTGGGCGGCCAGTTGCTCTTCTCCCCAAAACCACAGCGCTACTGTAGCGATCAGTAAGCCGAGATGAATCAGGCCTGTTTTGTAACGCAGTAGGGTGGGGGGGAGAGACCGCATAGTGGGGCGCTAGGGGAGAGCGGTTAAACGAAGTTTTAATTCCCCTGTGCCGAGACTGGGGCTATCAGGGCTGAGGGGCGTGTCTGAGCTGAGATTGACGGGTTTTTGGAGCACCGTCACTTTGCGTTTTGGGCCATAGCCCAAGGTGTAGGCTAAATTTTGCGTCAGCTCCCATTGCTGGCGGGGGGATAAGTGCTTGGGCAAGCTGGCGCTCAAGGTGAGATCGACACTTTGTTGGCCTTGACTGACTACAGGAGGACTATTGGGCCCGGTATGACGATTTTCTTCCTGGCCCAGTTGCCACTCTAGGGTGTGGAGCGTGACACTGGGGAAGGCATCGAGAGTCGTGGATAGCGCATAGAGGCTATCGGCAGGGCTTGGCGCGTGCTCCTCTAAATGTCGATAGGCGAGATACAGCGCTTTCAGGCTTTCCGGTTGAATTTGCTCCGGAGTACGGGCAGCAAGACGGCGTTGATAGTCCTGCTCCAGTGATTTGCGTTTGCTCTCTTGCTTTAGGGTTTGCTGCCCCTGTTCGTAGATACTCCACCATTGCAGGGCAATAATCACCCAAAGTGCCAGCAGGGCCGCACGGCTGGCGAGCGTGAGCACGCGGCGTTGTTGCCATTGCCGGTAGAGTTTGCGTTCTTCTGGGTCGGCAAATTGCAGATCGGCGCGCTGGCTGAGCGTTAGGTGGGCCAACACCTCATCACTTAGACGGGCGATAGCAAGGCAAGGGGATATGGGTGTATCTGGGTTGGCGTGGGTGCGGGGCTGTAAATGTAGCTTGTGATAAATGTCGTCCAAGTATTCGATGTCGAAGCTCAGTAAGGGCGAACGTGGACTGAGTTCATAGAGATGGCTGCGTAGCTCTGTATCTGCTAGCACCAAGCATGGCAACACGCTGGCTCGCGTAAGTCGATGTTGACCTTGTAAGTATTGATGCAGACGTAAGGCTTCTTGTTGGCAGAGCAGTGCTAGATGTTCTTGGTCACTGGGTAAGGCGCTGGTGAGGTGAGAGAGCCGCAATTGACCTTGTTCGAAGTAGCTGAGTCGTATGCCTGCGCGTCCCAGTGTCATCACTAACACCTGAGCCTGCTGCTTAAAACACTTTTGTATCAGGATTTCAACGGCGGAGGCCGCCGAATAAATTCCTTCTACTGGGTAGCGGGCTTGGCGTAGTTGTTCAAGCCAGGGTTCAAATGCGCGGTTACGGGTCAGGCCCGCCAGTAAAAGCTGTTCGTCTCGGCGCGGATTGCCTAGGCGTCCCAGGGAGCGAACGGTGCATAAATTAGAGCTTTGAAAATATTGCTGAAGTTTGCGCTGGAGTAGCGTGCGCCGGGTATGTCCCCGTACGAAAGGTACGGTTTCAATGAGATAACTTTCGTCCACAATATCCAGCAGCAGGCTGAAGTGGTGTTGTAGTTTAGGGTTACGGGTCTGTAAAAATTCGCGGAATTGGGCAAGGCCGTGTTCATCATTGGCGAACTGCGCTTGTTCCCATAGTTTCTTTTCGTGCCAATGCAGCAGCGTGCACAGTTGGCTATCAATTTGTAATAAGTAGCGTTCGGCCATCATTACACCTTGATGCTGCCCATGAGCTCGTACAAAGGGCCGAAGACTGACACGATCACCCAGAGCAGCAGGAGTCCGAGAGAAATGGTCAGGATCGGGCCCAGCAGACTTTCCAAATGGGCACTGCGTTCTTTCACATCACGATCTAAAAAGTAGGCGGCATACTCCATCGCTTGGTCTAAGCGGCCACTGTGTTCCCCAATACGCAGCATGCGTAATACCAAGGCGGGAAATAGTTTGGTTTCCGCAAAAGACTGGGCCAAGCTGCGCCCTTGGGCAATTTCGGCCCGTGCTTTTTCCAGCTCGGTTTTGACGGCTTCATTGCCGACCACGCCTTCGCAGAGGCGTAGGGCATCGACAATGGCAATCCCCGAGGCGTACATGAGGGCAAAAAGCCCCACGAAACGGCATAACACTAGCTTTTGAATAATGTTGCCGAGTAAAGGCAAACGTAGCAGCAAGCCGTCGCCATGCTGCTTCCAGGTATTGGAGCTTTGGTAGCGCCAATAAAGCCCAAGAGCGCTGCCGAGTAGCCCCATTAAGCAGGCCCAGCCATAGTGTTGTGCCACGCTGGATAGCCAAATCAAAATCTCTGTGGACAGGGGTAGGCTTTGCTTAGACTGCATGAATAATTGCTGGAGCTGGGGCACCACAACGGTGAGGGAAATACTGAAGGAAATAATAATCAGTAGACCAACCAGTAAAGGGTAGATCAGTACCCGTTGGCTGCGTTTACTCAGCTCATCCTCCCATTTCAAGTTGGCGCCGAGTTTGCTGAAAATTTCAGGTAAATGGCCGGTGTATTCTCCAGCGCGCACCAGATTGGTAACGACCGCAGGGAAGAAGCGCGGGTGTTCCGCCATGGCTTGAGAAAGACTTAGCCCACCTTCGATGCCTGTGATGATGTCAGTGCATACGCTGCGTAATTGGGCGTGCTCCGTGTTATCACGTAAATCCTGCAAAGCATCGAGTAATGGAATGCCCGATTGGCACAGTAGCTCTAGGTGGAAGCAGAAATGAATAAGCTCTTGGCGACTGAGTTTATGTCGAGTAAATGAAAGCTTTGTTTGGGACGTGCTGGCATCTAGGAGATCAAGCCCTTGCTGCTTGAGACGATTTTCGAGGTCAAGTTCGTTTACTGCATGCAAATGCCCTTTAGCGATACGTCCTTGGCTGGTCATGGCTTTGTAAACGTAGAGCGACATGGGGCACCTAAGCGTGGATATGGTGGCTGAGATCCACGACGCGCCGGACTTCAGCTATGGTGGTGAGCCCTTCTTCGGCGCGGCCCAAACCATCTTCGGCTAGGGAACGGAAACCGCAACGATTGGCATAAAGCCGCATGTCTCGGAGACTGGCACGCCGTGTCAGCATGTCATCCAGCTCTGGGTCCATAGCCAGAATTTCGATAATCACTAAACGACCTGTATAGCCTTGGTGTTGGCACAGAGGACAGCCAACGGGGTGAAATAGCTGTTGCGGTGGTGTGCGCCCAAAGCGCTCATAAAGACGTGATTCTTCAGGTGTGCTGGCTCGGGTTTGTTTGCAGTGGGGACACAGGCGCCGCACTAAGCGCTGTGCAATGATGCCGATGATGTGGCTGGCTAAGATGTCAGGAACGATGCCGATATCGAGCAAACGTGGGATGGCCCCCAAGGCGGAATTGGTGTGAAGCGTGGAATAGACTTGATGTCCTGTCATGGCCGCCCGTAGTGCCATTTCGGCAGTATCTCGGTCGCGGATTTCCCCAACCAAGATCACATCGGGGTCTTGCCGCATCATGGAACGGATACCGTCGGCAAAGCTAAGGCGCGCTGTATCTGAAATAGTGGTTTGCCGCATCAAAGGCATGGGGTATTCCACCGGGTCTTCCAAGGTCATGATGTGGGTAGACTCTTGATTCAGTAGATTTAACGCTGCATATAGCGTGGTGGTTTTGCCGCTGCCTGTGGGGCCGGTCATGAGGATAAGGCCCTCGGGCCGGGCCATGAGATGCTGTAATTGCTCAATATGCTCGTTACGCAGGCCCAGTTGGACGAGAGGAACTAAGCCTTTTTGCCGATCTAATATGCGTAAAACGATATTTTCGCCATGTATCGTGGGGTGAGATGAGACGCGGAAATCAATAGAACGGCCATGAATTTGCATGGCAATGTGCCCGTCTTGGGGGAGGCGACTTTCCGCGATATTGAGACCACTGATGACTTTGATCCGCACCGCCATCGCTGACCAGTAGGAGCGGTGTAATGCCCGGATTTGTTGCAGTAAGCCATCTAAACGGTAGCGAATGCGTAGAAAGTTTTGCTCAGGCTCAAAGTGAATATCTGACGCCCCTCGTTTCACGGCATCTGCCAGTAGGGCATTGACTAGGCGAACTACGGGTTGGCTGTATTCCTGATGGGCGTTGGGTAACGAGTTAGGGTCAATTTCTCCGGTCTCAATCTCGTGCAAAATGCCATCAATAGATAGTTCATGGCCGTAATGCTGATCGAGGGCCTGCGCTAGCTCTGATTCCCCTGCAAGATAGGGCTGTACATTGGCGTGACGAGGAAGTAGGGCCTTAATGCGATCCAGAACCACAATGTCGTGGGCGTCGGCCATGGCCAGCCCTAGATTTTCCCCATCCCAGCTAATCGGCAACACGCGGTATTGACGGGCAAACTCTTCTGGAACAAGCGCTAGTGCTTGTTGTTCTACTTCCGTGTTTTGAAGTTTTACGCGCAAAGTGCCAACTACGGCACCCAATACATCCATCAAACTTGTTTCTGGGATAAATCCTAGCCGTATTAGGACATGCCCAAGTAGTTCGCCGGTCTTGTTTTGCTCTTGGATGGCGATGTTAAGTTGATCGCGGCTGATTAGCCCCTGAGTGAGTAGTGTGTCACCTAAGGCGTGCTGCTGTCCTAGGGAGCCGGTGGTATTAATAAGGGCTGTATCTCGCACCGGGCTAGGGTGTGGGCGCGTTGTGCGGAAAAATCCAAAGTCCATGACGATAACCTCAATCAGTTAGTGTTGTTAACTCACGGATACGGTCTTGTACTTGTTGGGTAGTAAATAAGGGCTTTTGTAGGCGAGCAAGTTGTAGAGCGGCTTGGTAATGCTCTAGGGCTTGATCGCGGTAGCCTAATTGATCGAAAGCGATGGCAAGGTTGTAGCGGTAATCTGGCTGCTCTGGGGCATGCTGACTGGCCGAGGCAAAGGCCAGTTGCGCAGACGCCCATTGTTCTGTTTGCGCATAGATCGTGCCGAGTAAGAAGTGAGTTTGGGCACTGTGAGGTGCGTGATTCAAAATGACTTTGAGTTGTTGTTCTTGTTCGGCGGCAGTCCAGCGATTCATGCTGATGGCCAGCAGTCCGCTACGAACATGACTGTCTTGCGGGTATTGAGAGAGTAGGGTTTGGTAGTAGTGCTCGGCGCGCTCAGTGTGTTGTTGTAGTACCGCTAGAGCTGCCAATGCCTGTAGGGCCTCTGTGTGCAGGGGCTGTTTGTGCAAAATTTGTAGATAAACTTGCTCGCAACGAAGCCAGTCCCCTACGGCCCAATGTTGTCGGGCTTCTTCTAGCAGCGGATTGACGAGGGCTGTTTGTGATGGCGTTTTGCTGATGCGTAAGATGCGCTCTGACGGTGCGACTGGCCCTGATGTATCCGATGCCCATCCGTTTGGAGTTCCTGTCAACGTAATGCTCAAATTGACGAGCATCAAGAGGGCTTGGCAGTAGCGTAGTCGAATCATGGCGCCTCCTGATTGATCGTGGAGGCGTCTTTGTTGCCTGGGCGAGGTACAAAAAAGTGGCTGTCGGGTAGAGCAAACCGGAAGCTTTGATAGTCGCCATCCAAACTGGGTTTTTTGATGATCGTTGGACGTAAGAAAATCACGAGTTCGGTGCGCACTTCATTGCTGTCTCGACTACTGAATAGAGGGCTCAAACTCCCTGTGCTGCCAGGAAGGCCGCTGAGCTGTTGATTACTACTTTCCTCCATCAGCCCTCCCATAACGGCTACTTTGCCATTTTCCACGCGCATCAACGACTCCATCTCGCGGGTACGAATGACAGGAATCAGGCTTTGCACATTGGCGGCAGCGAGGGTGGGATTGGGATCGGCGACGGTGCCAATCTTTCTGGAAATGCTGGGGCGGACATTAAGGACAATGTTGTCGTTATTGCTAATTTGTGGGGTCACGTTCATAACGAACCCAACAGGGACAGAGTTAACCGTAGTGGTATAGGTGGTTTGAGTTCCGACATTAGCACTGGTGGTGGTATCGGCCTTCATGGTGAAGTACACCTCGTTGTCCACTACTTTCAGCACTGCTGTTTGATTATTGAGTACGCTGATTTTGGGGCTAGAAAGCACGCGCACATTGCCAAAGCTTTCCAAGAGTCGGATAGAGGCGCGTAAATCGCCAACAGATGAACTGCTATTGCTATAACCCGCGACAAACTTGGCGGAGTTCGCCTGAGTGAGGGCGGTACCTGTGGGCATGCTTTGGGAAATACTGAAGCCCGTGCGGCCAAAGGGCAGGGCGGCCCAGTCAATACCTTGTTGATGGTTCTGATCGAGGCGCACTTCGGCGACAGTGGCCTCGATGAGGACTTGTCGTCGAGCGGAGTCGAGAACGCTCTCGATATGCGTTTGGATTTTTTCGTGTTGTTTCGATGTGGCTCGAATACTGAGAATCCCTGTTTCTGGATTGGCAATCACCGATGCCGCTTCGCGGAAGGTGCTGCGGCGTAAAACTCGGGTGCCCCGATTTTGTAGCTCGGCAGCTTGGGGGCTGCTTGCCAGGGTTGCTGCTGCGGTAGTGGGTTGGGGATTGGTATTGTTGATAAGGGTTGAGCTAGGGCTA
>JACCDO010528615.1_pt1 | contig 15399 bp, 21 predicted proteins | sample 7446101 | NCBI WGS metagenome assembly JACCDO01 (sample SAMN15323440, study PRJNA562643) | freshwater metagenome | isolation source: river surface water | place: USA:Blue River Watershed | collected 2017-08-16
AAAACCTAATTCAAAACTTAACTAAGTTTTAATTTAAGTTTATTTTCATTTTTTGATTGAAAAGTTGAAAAACATAAAATAGTTGTAAAATAAAAGAAAAATATAAAAGAATTCATACAAGAACTTTGTTCTTTGCAATTATTATTGCGTATGAATTCTTTTATATTTTTCTTTTATTTTACAACTATTTTATGTTTTTCAACTTTTCAATCAAAAAATGAAAATAAACTTAAATTAAAACTTAGTTAAGTTTTGAATTAGGTTTTTGAAAAATGAATCAAAAAATAAACTTAAATTAAAACTTAACTAAGTTTTAAATTAGGTTTTTGAAGAAAATATAAATATAACTTATATAAAGATAGTTATAATAATATATATTTTGGATTTTTCAAACAATAGATATAAAGAAATACACATTATTATTTCATTATAAAGACTGTATATCATCTCATAACTATGGAAAAAAAAGAAAAACTAATTATTACTGACACAAAAATTATAGAATTCTATAAGGAAAATCCCAACTTGGACATTGTGTCATTGAATCATATTTTCATAGATATATTGAAAAAACTATCTACCAACTTAACCTCTACCATGACAAATACTATAAACACACAAATATTGAACTCTGTTAATGAGCTAAAAAGCGATATAAAAACATTAAATTCCTCACTCCAAATTAAAATGCATGAAGTAAAGAAAGATTATATCGAAGAAATGAAGGTTCTTATTTCAAATACAGAACTTACTATCAATGAAAAAATGAATTTTGCACTCAATAAAAACATTGACTCTGTAATTTCAAGAATGACACTCTTAGTAAATGATATTGTCCCCAAAACACAGGATAATTCATACAAAGCAATTGAATCCTGTATTCAATCCCATACTGAACAGTTACTTCGTGAAACAAATAAAATTCTTGTGTCAACTAATCCTGAAAACAAAATGGACACAACAAGTCAACTCGAAAAAACATTCAATACAATGATACAGACTGTAAATCAAACTATACACACCTCTATTCAAACCAGTGAAGGCCGAACAACGCATAGTTTAATGCAAATACAAGATAAACTAACTATACAGAAACAAGTTCAGGACACATTGCATTCAGAATTAACTGCATTTCTTGGTAAATACAAAAATAATTCATCTGTCAAAGGAAATATTGCCGAAATGGAACTATACTATATGTTACAAAAGATTGCACCTACTGATGAAATTATAAGATGTTCTAATGAAACCGCCACATGTGATTTCAAACTCAAAAGAAAATTTGTTGGCCTTCCAACTATTCTATTTGAAAGTAAAGACTATACTGCTACTGTAAATACAGATGAGGTCTACAAATTCGAACGAGATTTACAGCTTCAACGCTGCCATGGAATATTTATTTCACAGAATAGCCCTATCACATTCAAGGAAAACTATCACATCGACATCATAGATGGTATTATTCACTTGTATATATCAAATGTTAGATATGATGTTGATAAAGTCAAGATTGGAATTAGTATAATTGACCACTTGGCCAATAAACTTGATATTGCAGATGTGTCAGAAACTGAAAAGCAGGGTGTGACTATATCACAAGAAGATTTCGCTGAAATAAAAGATGAATATGTAAGGTTCGCAATCAAGAAGAATGAAATGATTGATTCAACAAAACTTTTTTGTAAACAACTGGTAGATAAGCTCGATGATATTAAACTTCCAGTATTTCAACGTATTACTGGAAATACTGAAAAGGTAAATTTCGGGATTATGTGTGAAATTTGCCGCAATTTTTGGGGAAAGAACCAACAAGCTATTTCAGCTCATAAAAGAAAATGTAGAGATGTATTTGACACATCTAATACTAAAACTACTGAAGTTAATAAATAAGGTGTTTATTTGTGTCAAATTCTTGTAAAATAATATTTCCCACCTGGGATTCTAATATAATTATATTTGTATAGTTATATTTGGTTCGAACAAAGGTGTAACCCATATATTACACCGTCAATAAACCATTGAATACAACCTGGGGTATTGATACACTATATGCATCACTTAGTTGTCCGTATTCCTCTAATCCATTGACAATAGCATAATCGCATGCTTCCATAAGGAATGTATCAATAGTAGTATGGTTATTATATCCATTGATGGAACTACCCAATTTCAAATCATATGCTCTCACTCTATCCATTCGTTCTCCGACACAAAACGCAATATCTTTGGAACAGCTGAGATGTCGCAATTCCAATTTCTTATTATTTTTATATGGTTGCACCATAACTTTTATCATTTCTTGCAATTTACCAACAAATTTTATATCTGCCTCTTCCCATTTGCAACCATCCCAAACAATAGTTCGGGTATTCACAAGACTTTGGACTTGTGCATAACCATTTTGTGTAATAACACGTGTTTCTCCGCTTACGTATGCTGACATTATTATATTATATTACCAATTATATGATATTTCTATTTATATCTATTCTGGATTATATTTTACACTCATAAATATTATTGTTTCTCCATTGACATACAGTGTTTGTATCCCAACTAATCCACTTTTATTTTCAATAATCTGACACATAATTGAAAAATACATATAGATTTCTATTATAAATATTGACACATCCAACTTTTGTGTCAAATTCTTGTAAAAATAATGTCGCCAACCTGGCATTCCCCCGCCGCTTCGCGGCGGGGTCTTACATATACTGTTCCCTCCATTGACATACAGTGTTTGTATTCCTGTTTATCCCTTTTTATTTACAATAATCTGACACATAATTTCCAAATACATACAGATTTCTATTACAAATATTGACACATACAACTTTTGTGTCCAATTCTTGTAAAAATAATATCCACAACCTGACATTCCCCCGCCGCTTCGCGGCGGGGTCTTACATATACTGTTCCCTCCACTGACATACAGTGTTTGTATTCTTGTTTATCCCTTTTTATTTTCAATAATCTGACACATAATTGCCAAATACATAGAGTTTTTTATTATAAATATTGACACATACAACTTTTGTGTCAAAGTGTTATAAAAAATTGAATTAAAATGTGTTTATTAATCAACATGTATATTAAACCAAATATAAATAAACACGCAAACTTTACACCTACTAACTGACGACAAAAATGAACTTTATTGTTAAGACCGATGACTACCGTGTGTATTTATCATTGCTATTCAAACCTGAAGATTCCAGTGATAAATCCCCAATGGAATTATATAATTTCACAATGGGATTCAATAAAGAAGAATCCATGATTGAAAATTCATCTGACGAGGAAGATTCAGAGTCCGAGAACGTGACTGATTCTTCTAATATCAGATATGATTATTTCACTCTGTTAAAAAATAATGTTCAGGTCAATAAAACCCAATTCATTGATATTGATTGGGCGAATCCATGGGAAATAACATGCGATACTGACGGTAATAAACCGATGATATCATATATTAAGTATTCCCCCAAAAAAAACTTCATCAAGTTTGGTGTTAGTCCCAATGATGGAATCGGATGCAGTCTGCAAATTAATGCAACGGAGCATAACCGCATGAAAACTGAAGAACTCATTGTTGTAGTTCTCAATCATTGTATCAAATAAAATAATTCAATGAATAACACTCATTTCGAGTATAAATTTGTTTCATTTGGTATATTTCATATGAAACATATTACTTTGTTTATTTATTCCTGTATGTCATTATCAACTTTTGCATTTAATTTGTTCATCTATACTTATGTAGATGAACACATAAATAAAAATAGTATATTGTCAATACCTTTTTTTAGTATTTTGTGTCAAATTATTGTCATCCCCGCCGCGAAGCGGCGGGGTCTTATACATACTATTCCCTCCATTGACATACAGTGTTTGTATTCCATCTTATCCCTTTTTATTTACAATAATCTGACACATAATTGTATACATACAAGTTATTTGTATTACAAATATTGACACATCTAACTTTTGTGTCCAATTCTTGTAAAATAATGTCGCTAATTTGGCATTCCCCCGCCGCGAAGCGGCGGGGTCTTATAAATACTATTCCCTCCATTGACATACAGTGTTTGTATTCCATATTATCCCTTTTTATTTACAATAATCTGACACATAATTGTATACATCCAACATTTGTGTCCAATTCTTGTAAAATAATATCCCCAACTTGGCATTCCCCCGCCGCTTCGCGGCGGGGTCTTAGATATACTATTCCCTCCATTGACATACAGTGTTTGTATTCCTGTTTATCCCTTTTTATTTACAATAATCTGACACATAATTGCCAAATACATATAGATTTCTGTTACAAATATTGACACATACAAACTTTTGTGTCCAATTCTTGTAAAAATAATGTCGCCAACCGGGCATTACTTTGTATGACTACGCGTTTTTGATATAGATTATAAATACAATAAAAAATATAAATACGTATTATTCTATATTTTTTATACAATCATCTCATAAATGGATTCTTCTTCTCATTCTAATTATAACTGTTATGTTGGTATTTTTTCTATATTGGTAGGTGTCAGTTTCAATCTATTATATACACATAATCTTATTTCCAGTTATGAAGAACGTATTTCTGATTTGGAAAGACAATCAGTTGAATATAAAAATAATAATAAGCATTTGAAATGTCGATTCTTTCGAAAGATAGAAGACATACAAAAATCTATCAAGGATACTGATGAAAAGATAGTAGAATTAGATAAATGTGTCAATAATTTTATCAATGAAAATAAAGAGTTTGTATAAATTATCGATAATAATTTTGAAAATATGGAAAATATACATTCATTCATGTCATAATCTGTATCAATTTCAAATCTAATATTATTTTTGTGTCCAATTCTTGTAAAAATAATCTCCCCAACCCGGCATTCCCCCGCCGCTTCGCGGCGGGGTCTTATACATACTATTCCCTCCATTGACATACAGTGTTTGTATTCCTGCTTATCCCTTTTTATTCATAAAAGTTTGACACATAATTGGCGAATACATACAGATTTATATTACAAATATTGACACATACAACTTTTGTGTCCAATTCTTGTAAAAATAATATCCCCAACCCGGCATTCCCCCGCCGCTTCGCGGCGGGGTCTTACATATACTATTTCCTCCATTGACATACAGTGTTTGTATTCCTGTTTATCCCTTTTTATTTCTAATAATCTGACACATAATTGGCGAATACATATAGATGTCTGTTACAAATATTGACACATCCAAAATTTGTGTCAAATTCTTGTAAAAATAATGTCACCAACCCGGCATTCCCCCGCCGCTTCGCGGCGGGGTCTTATACATACTATATCCTCCATTGACATACAGTGTTTGTATTCCTGTTTATCACATTTTATTTACAATAATCTGACACATAATTGGCGAATACATACAGATTTCTGTTACAAATATTGACACATCCAAAATTTGTGTCCAATTCTTGTAAAAATAATGTGGCAGATGCCGCCTTCGGCGGCAGAGTATCCTAATGATATAATGAATATGTAATAGAATAGTAATCCGGTATGACAACTATATAAACAATTCCTATTTGTGTCAATTATTATAGATTTATTTGACACATTTATTTGACACACGTTAATCGTTAATGGTAAATGATTCAGATGATAATAGAGATTATACAACAATTGTATCTATAATAGATATAATTGCTATAGTTACATTTGGCTTTTCAATTGGATTTATATTTATCATATTCATATATTTGCTATCACATTTCGTCCAACAGTCAATACACCAATAGATACATCCACATCAGTATGAATGTTCCAATACATGCAATAGATAATGAACAAATAGATAATATAATTATTTCATTGAAAGGAAAATGACCATTATGATAACGCATTGTTTGTGTCAAATATAGTTATATTATTTGACACAAATAGGAATTGTTTATATAGTTTGTTGCCGGACTGATATAGATTATTCTATAAAATTCTTTGAATAATTGAGGTATAGGCCGCCGCTTCGCGGCGGCGGGGGAGGTTTCGGAATCAAATACATTCCTATTACAACTCCCAAACTAATATGCAATATAGAATTCAATAACTTACTCATTTTTATCCTTTATATACACAAACTAACTTTATATTTTACTACAGTATATTGTAATAATTGGACACAATAGTAAATATGTGTCCACAACTTACTCACAATAAAATTGAAATTGAAAACAATTTATGACACATATTATAACCACCATAAACACATTTGTTAACAATGATGTCCAAAATATACCCGTCCAATGACCAAATCGAAGATTTACAACTGTTGAAACCCGGAAATATCCCCTTCTTCAGAAAACTCACAGACAACTATACATCAGAACGTCAAATATATCAAATAATTGCAACCGACCCACACCCCAATATCGTGACTGTCTATGATATCAACTATCTATATGTAGACATTGAATTGGTCAATACCGATATTTCAAAACCTACTACCCCTAATGAAATATTGGTGTTTGTCAAAACGGCAACGAAACTAAAACAATTTCTACAACAACGTGGTATTGCATATATCGACTGGAAAATAGATAACTTCGGCATGAATAGTGCGGGAAAATATAAACTATTTGATTTCGATATGTCCGGCATATTTGACACAAATACAAATATGTGGATTGTAACACCCGAACCTGGATTTCTATATAAGGATGCAGTTAATCATGGGTTTATTACTCCCGTAGATATCGATAATTTTATTTTCGATAAATTTATCAATCAGTATCTATTTGAGTAATCTATACGGCATATTATGCTTTGCATATTATGTCAAAAGGTCCAGTGATAACATCATATGACCGATATAGATTATATAAAGTGTTTATCCTGGTCCGCGGAACTCGTAATTCCTCCTAAAAATTGAAATACTTTTTTATATAGGCATAGACACCAAACATCTAACTATATCTATAGTCAAAACACATACAACATGCACACATTCAACTATCCCAAGGTTGTATATGAGGGTAAAACTGTTTCCGATTTGAAAGATGAGTTCCTCCACGGATGGTGTCATCTATTGCAATATCGATTGATACATGAACTGCCGGGAGCAGAGCCGTATGAGATATGGGAAAAGACGGATGAAACGGACGGCGAATTCTGGAACAATCATCAGATTGTCAAATATAAGGGTTTATTCATCGACATCAGCGGTATATTCACGGAAGAAGAGATGAAACGTAAGCACACACTGCTATCGGACAGCGATATCATTGAACTGAAGCTTGAGCCTTGCGCTGGAATATCAGCGGACGAATATAGCCAATACACCGGATTGCCGACACATTGCTGTGATGTTGTATTGAAGGTTATACTGGACGACATCAAAAGGATGAACTCGTCGTTCCTCCTTACCTCCATAGCAGAACAGAGATAAGTAAAAGGATAAATAATTAATCTTTGACGGTCCGACCCTTTTAGGGTCGGCCGTTCCTCTCATTTTGCAAATACAAAATTAGAGTCAAAGAGAGATGGCTGATGACTCATCTGCTTATAAGTAGATGAACCAATATTCATTAGTGTTACTAATTATTTATATATTTTTTTGACACAATAGAATTGTCGTGCCCGCCGCTTCGCGGCGGGCATTCTATCGATTATTACTAATCATAACAGCAACTATTATAGCAGTCATACCTGTCAATAGTGAAATAAAAAATATATTGTTTTGATTGTCATATAATTCGGCAATATCAGATATATGTGCATCCACTGGGTCACTTGAAATATAATCTGAATGATATATTGAATCAATCGAACGTTGCATCTGTTGTTGTTGTTGAGACATTGTTTTGGACACAAATATATATATGTGTCCATTTTTTCCCTAAACCTTTATCAATATCTACTTCGATATCAGGGTATCGTTCGGGCTAATAAAATATTACGCTGAAGTCCGAACACTCACTACTCCATCTGAACCAAGTGTAACTTGATGCGTATTATTGGGCAATATTCCTACTTCATTCGGAGTAGTTGGACCATTTGACATATCATATAACTGTTGCAAATACATATCATTACCGGGAGAACTCGCCGGGGTAATCTGTCGGGTTTCTTCCAACGATAAATTTGATGCTGATGTTGGATAAAGATTACTCGCGTGCATGGAAGGTCCCATTAAAATACTACCGCTTCCATTAGTTGATGAGGATAGCATAGCATATACGAGAAATAGTAGACCTATTGCAATCACTACCCACAATATCATAGTTCGATTCAACTTCATTTTATTTATGTATACTTTGTAGAATGATTTTATTTATTCTATATTATCTATATCGGCCCGATTGCTTATCCTTTATCGGTATATATAAAGAAACAATAATCAATATGAATTGATTATTGGTAATGAGTTGGAGTAATAAAAATAATTATAGACAAGCTGGACCCAAACACTGTCCCCGACTTGATGGTGTAAATACGGCAACAGATGACCTGATTGTATTATTACTGGCATTACTATTACTATTACGGTTACTGTTAGTGACAGAGTTAACAGCATTATTGACAGTATCAGTATATTTTTTTATACTATTGTCTACTTTTTTACTGGTTTCATTAACATATGAAACAATATAAGTAACTGCAAAGTATGCTAATACTATAAAAATACATAGCAATACAATACGATAAATACCATACATCAAAAGAGATTTAAACATTTTTATATTATATCTATTCATTTTTATGCTTCTGTCCTATCTGGTCGAACTAATACAAATCTAAAACACACGAATTCCGGTTTATAATATAAATCTACCACATATTTGACATATTTTTCCGATACAATACGCCCCCATTTTTGCCTAAATTCCATTAATCGCCGGTTACGATACCCATACCATAATACCGCCTCAAATCGCATTGCGGCAAACCGGTCATTATATCCTTCATAATGGTTATTATCGGGCAATATAATTCGGTTGCCATCACATGCCATAATTTGGAATACTGGCAAATCATCAATTATTCGCACATCTGGTCGCAAATATACCACATGTGTATATTTCACATTCGAATTCAAACACATTGTCGTCACACGTCGTTGACTTTCTAATGCACAAAGATGATTCTGTAATAATCGCGGTTCCCATTCTTGTTCACGTTCATGTTCATAGAAATATTGGGCGAAATCGATTGTGTCCAAATACTCATTCTGGTCATCAATCCGATATCCAGTTGGACACAATAACTCATGTTCATTATAATCGGGGTCTATATTCGGTGAATTCCACCATACCCGCCCATCAGTTGTTTTCCATGTATGTAAATACACATCAAATGGAATACCTTGTTGTGTCAATATATCAAATACATGTTGTCGGTGAGTTTCATATACATATTTGGTGGAACGAGTAAGTCCCCAATATAATATAGCTATTCGTTGGTCTTGCATCATATGGAATATATATGGGTGTCTGTCTATTTTGTTTTATTTGACACATATTTGTATTCGATTATTGGACACATATAGATTATGATTATAATCGTGTTTTTCGAGTATGTATTTTTCGGTGTTTGTTGTGTTGTCGAAGTGCAAGTTTATATGCTTTTCCGGTGTGTTTGCATCCCTTGTCTATAATATGAAAATCTACCGAGGCCGCTTTTCCCGATGTCAGCGCACTGGCTAATCGTGCATATCCCCAAGAATGGGCGGTTTGATTTGGCCGTGAACCAGAGGAATAATATGCGCCTTCACCCTTTTTTACTATTTGTTGTAATGCTTTTACTGTGCATCCAGTTTTGCCGGCGAGTGTTCGTGTGGGACGTATTTTTACACCATACATTTGTTGTGCCTTAGTAATATGATTTGATTTTTTGGATGTAAATGAACGCAATTTTTTCCTGTCATAATATTTACCTTGTTTATACATTTTTCGCGACTTCGTTAGCATTTTTCTTTGTCGGTCCGCATCTTTATTTATAAGAATATCTGGAATGTATTTTTTTGGAACATACGGCATGTTATATATTATTTTTATATTTTTTGTTCATCCTTTATCACTCGGTGAGCTGTGAGTGGTGGTAAATGATGAATAATAGACACAACTTCATAAACACATATTTCCCCGTTTGATATCAGCCATAACATCTCGCATAGCATCATGTATATTTTTAATTTTTGGAGACATATATACCAATTTCGATGTGTCCAAACAAGTGTTTGACCTTCCAGCTGCCAACATATTGGTTTGTTCCTCACATGTCATATTTTCCCATGTATGTGTCGGGTCTACAATTTCTTTATACATCTCCAATACTTCATTATGAGTAATCACACCCGGATTACACAAATTGATTGTTCCCGTGTGTCCTTTTATTATCATTTCCACCAATACCGGAAATAAGGTCGGCAATACAGTCATTGAATTTGGCATAGAACACACTTTTTTATAACTAACCAACTTAGTAATGAAATTACGCGGGTGCATATCACCCGTGATTGGCATACGTATGCGGACATTCAATGTTGTGTCACTATACATCTTCATCATTTGGTCAGTAAATCCTTTCATAGTGGAATATTGTGAACCAACAAAATTCGCTCGGTCATTCTCAGTATATCCCTTTGTTACATCTCCCATTGGATGTGCAGTATCATATTCAAAAATACATCCCGAACCAATATATGTGTAATGAAATCCATATTTGACAGATAAATTGGCCAGCACAACGGGCGCAAATAAATTATCTCGCACATTTTCCGCTAATTTGCCGGGTTGTTCCAAATAATCAATGGTTTTGTATTCACGTTTACCCACTTTTCCATGTGTCCGTCCAATAAATGACACAACATGTGTGGGTTGAATTGCGCGGATTTCCGATTCAACTGCCACAATATCATCGACTCTGGCTAAACCAAGAACATAGTGAATTTTCCGGCGTTTAATTTCCCACATGAAATTTCCACCTAACCATCCTCGCCAACCATATACTAATAATGTCATCTATATGATATAAAAAAATAATATAGAATATACAAAGATATCGATTTTGATACCACCTATTGTATTCTGCGGTGTCGGGTCTGTTGGGCAATACAATTACCAGGTCGATATCAATTATTGGTCACGTCCCATTTCACTTTCAATATATTTATTTAATACTGTATAAAATGTAGTATATGATAAATTCGATTTCATATCTTCCTTATTTAATACACTACATCCTCCCGTATCTAACGCAGACACATCAAACATTCGAATTCCAACACGAAAACTATACATTAGTATTTCATCGACTTCATTTATATTAGTCGGAGACACATGTAGATGTAATGATATATTTTTCGGAGAAACACCCATATGTATTAATTTATCAACTATTTTCACAAATATAGGATGTGTTAATGTTCCGCATGTGTCTGATAAACATACTTCATCGTATTTATTCTCGAAAATATATTCCATAATTCGATACACCGCCAAATCACAATGAATATATCCCACAAATGGACATCTATTAACACACGAAATATATAGTTTGGTTTGTGTATGGGGTGCATACAATGATAAATGCTTAAGTATGACATTTAATTCTAAACGCGTATCATCCATTGTTTTTCCAGTATTTGCCAATTGGAAACGGTCCGAAACAGACGCGATAAATGACATATGTTCTATACCATGTTTAAGTGCCTCAGAAAACTTGCGGAAATTAGGTATTAAAATATATGGTTCAGTCATATCAGTATAATTTTTTACATAATTATACATCTCCAGTGACCCCGTCATAGATGGCAATTTAGTTAATGCTCCAATTTCCATTTTTGGGGGGCAATGTGTCATTAAAATATTTTTAAATATCTGTTTCTTACGTTCAAGTGGGAATAACTCAGCGGGTTGACCCTGTATTCCGTCACGTAATGAAACATCAAATAATTCGATATTCATACGGTTGAATATCTGTCTCTTTCTGGCGCATTTAATAATAGAACTTAATATCGGATTAAGCATTGTGTAAATATATGGTATAGTATATTGGTCTCGTTTATACTGTTTATTTGTATACGTGAATTATGACAAATAGTTCATCTATATATATGAAATATCCATCCAGCAATTTATTGCCGGGACAATATAAAATAAATAAAAAAATGCATTTATTCACAACTCAACTACTGCTCCGGTGGAACAGATAGTCGGTGTAATTATATGCATGATGATATATATTACATCACAGCTGGATGGCGTAGTTTATAGTGATAAACTGCTTTATAGGCTAATTGTTTTAACTCCGACACCAATTCGTCGTTGACTCCAGAGAACAACCCTTGTTTAATATTTTCCAAGAATTCTTGGGCTTTCGTAAACACTGCTGTTTGTACGCGCGTATATTTGTCCCCATAGATGGGGTTATACAATACTTCCTCCGTATACATGTTAACATGTTTAAACACACGAATCATTATTCTTGTTTGTGTTATTCTCAAATTCGGCAAATCAATTGCTTCATGTATCAAATGAGAATAACTTATACTGGGATATTCATTCAAATATTGTTTTAATTTGGAAACAAATATTTGTGCTTTGTCATCAGAGTCATAATCATTTAACGCTTTTTTATCATCATCCGACATTGTTATATGGCAAGTGTGAAAGAACAAAGAGAGCGAGCAAGAGTTAAAACAGTTGTAATATATAATATTATGTATGTATTACAAAAAATATATCATTTACACTTCAATTTTTTGAATATATAGTAGTCCGGCAATTTATTGCCTAACCATATACCTACCATCATCAATGATTCCATTTCTTATGGTGCACCCATTTCGTGCAAATCCATTTGTTGCCCCCGCGAACTTCACATCCCATGTGTCGAGATAATGGTATAATTTCCTCCCGTTCATCCGTATCCCAAAATAATACCGCTTTCCCCTGTTTGGGAATACATTTGTGTCCAACATCAACAAAATCGGTCTCGCCTCCGTCAAATTCGTCATTCAAATACACTAAAAATGTTGCAATTCGTTGTCCCGAGCCATGATTAATTCGATTCTTATACTCGGGGTCATCAATATTACATGCATCGAAATGCGGGTTGAATTTCCCGCCCGGCTCATATTTTACTACCTGCAACATTTCCTGATTTTCCAATGAAATTCCCGTCAATTCTTCGGTCAACTTCGCCAATTTGGTTGCAATAGTATGTCCCGAGTCAGGAATCCATAAAGTTGTGCTTTTGCGACTATCCATATCGACAGCAGTATCAGCCTTTCCACCATAATTTAATACACTACTCTGTTCCATACCCCGCTGTTCGGAATATTTCATTAATTCTTCACATTCGGCTTTGGTCAATACATTATCATATTCCTTAATTACATATCCGTCTTTCTCTACCACATTCGATGTTGTCATTCCCTCGGCAGTTGACATAAACATGTGTCCAAAGTTAGACCACAACAACCAGGCGACTACAATAATACACACACATACAACTATAATAATAATTTGACGATTCGACTTTGACCGTTTCATATATATTACATTGACACATTATTGATAACGATTGGATTTGTAGTTGTTGTGTCCATTATCGAATCATCCAAATCGATATCGCATTTATCTTGTAACTCGACAAACTGTGACACATTCCGGATTATCTTTTCTTCATTCTTCTCGCGACCATAGTGTCCACCTCCCCCATTCACATTCTTCATAATCATCAAATTCTTTTCACATTCGGGGTGGTCCGACATTATCATATCCGCCGTAATATTTTTACACAATGTTCGACAGTTTTTCTGTGCCACATTGCTAATTACACGCTTAATCTTTCGGTTTTCGTCATCCTTATCCCATTTGTTTTCATCTTTCACAAACAATGTTTCACGCTTACAATGAATTGGGCGTTTATGTAAATCGAGACGTTGTAACCGATTAATAATAATTTGTGAAATACCCTCGGCAAATCCTACTCGACCCACGTTTTCGACATCGGAGAACTCCACTTCTAAAGCATTCATAAAATCGCTTATATTGAGGGCATCTTTGCACTGCACATTGAGAAAAAAATTGAGATTAAAATTATTGCGAATGGTTTTCGGTTGTCGGCAATATTTCATGATTTTTGTATGTGTCGCATGTTGTTCCGTAAGTTGTGTTTCAATACGATTCTGTTTTTCCATTAGTTGTGTCTGTTGTTCTACTAAACGATTCTGTTGTTCAATCAACATGTTTTTTAATTCTTCATTTTGGCCAATAAGTTGCAACAATAAATTGGCGGTTATTTGTTGTGGAGTTGTGGAAGATATCGGCGGTTGTTGTGTCAAACTATTCGAAACAATACTGTTATTTGTTTGTTCATTTTGACACATATGTTGGTCATAAACAACCATATCAGAACATGTTGTTTCCGGTGAAATGCATTTTTTATTGTGTCGGTCCAGACTTTGGCGATGTCGGAATTTCATGTCACACACAAGACATGTATGATTATATCCTCCATCAGTTAGATGCTTACGTGTAGTTAGATGTTTATTCCAATTAAATAAATTATTTGTGCGGAAATTGCATTTTTCACACACATACTTGGCATTTTTGTTTTCCATTTATAACATACCATTGCATTTTCTTTATCTCTATTTACTTTTCTCTTTCTATCACTACTCTCTCTCCTTTTCTCCTTTGCCTTTCTCTCATTACATTATTTGACACAAAATATCAAAATATCAAAATCCCAAAATCCCAAAATCCCAAAAAGAAAACTTGCAAAAAATAGTGAAAATAAAGAGTACCTGGTTTTTATTTTTTCCATTTTTGCATTTTGAGTTTTTTATATATACCTCAACCAGTCTTTTTTTCCCAAAAAAAAGTTGGTTCACTGCATCATGCGTTGAATGTCATTTTTTGTTGCAAAATTTATGCAGCGAAATTATGCAGCCATTTTTTGACCTCAAAATTGCAAGAAATCCGCAGCCCAAACCGGCTGCAAAAATCTTGCATTTCTTGCAATTCGATTTTGCATTTTTTTACTCTCAGACCATATTATGCAGTCTGACGCCAAAAACGACACTCAAAATTTCTGCTAAAGCTGCATAAAGCTGCAAAAATCTTGCATTTTTCATTTTCGCGATGCATTTTCTGTCACGTGGCTGCATTTCTGGAGTGACACATAATTACACACAAAATGGTTCAGTAAGGGTCAGTCTGAGGGAAGAAAATTGCCAAAAAATAGTGAAAATAAAGAGTACCTGGTTTTTATTTTTTCCATTTTTGCATTTTGGGATTTTTATATATACCTCAACCAGTCTTTTTTTCCGAAAAAAAAGTCAGTTCGCTGCATCATGCTTTGATTGACGAAAAATGCATGAGAAATTATG
>JACCDO010689935.1_pt1 | contig 15397 bp, 6 predicted proteins | sample 7446101 | NCBI WGS metagenome assembly JACCDO01 (sample SAMN15323440, study PRJNA562643) | freshwater metagenome | isolation source: river surface water | place: USA:Blue River Watershed | collected 2017-08-16
GTAAGAGGTGAGTGATTGAGTATGAGTGAGTAAGTAAGAGGTGAGTGAGTGAGTGAGTGAGTAAGTGAGTAAGAGGTGAGTGAGTGAGTGAGTAAGTGAGTAGGTGAGTGAGTGAGTGAGTAAGAGGTGAGTAAGTGAGTGAGTAAGAGGTGAGTGAGTAAGTAAGAGGTGAGTGAGTACCTCCACGCAGGAATAGTGAGATATTCTTGGCTTCCAGCTTGTTTGCAGTCACAAGTATCTTGAAGGTGACCATGAGAAGGAAGGAAAGCTTGTCGCGCTCGTACACGCCGCGATTGATGTACCGGTAGACGATGTACGTCATCGAGTCGATGATGTTGTTGACGCGCTTCGACGCCAAGTTTGCCTTCTCCGCCACGTCCATCGACTTGTCAAACAGCTGTTGAAACTGGTCCAACGACGTCTAAGTGAGTGAGTGAGTGAGTGAGTGAGTAAGTGAGTGAGTGAGTGAGTAAGTAAGTAAGTGAGTAAGAGTGAGTGAGTGAGTGAGTGAGTAAGTAGGTGAGTGAGTAAGAGTGAGTGAGTGAGTGAGTAGGAGTTTACCTGGTACATGCAGTTAACCCGCGAGAGATCCACAATGGAGAAGTACAGCACCGATCCTCTCGTGGCAACAGGGCGGTACTGCTCTCTTTTCTCATTGATATTCTTCCTCATATCCGCGGCAGCAATGAGCTTCTCCTTCACGTCGGTACTCTTGGCTTTGGTGTCTGCCAGCACAAGAATGAGCTCTTCATCATCCAACAAGTTTCCTTTATTCTCGGACAATCTCTCGAGAAGCATCTGGTCCAGGCGGAGGAGGGCCTTGGTGTTGCCGGTCACCTCCTCCAACACGTTCTTCAACGACTCCTCCAGTGAACGCTGTTCCTTCTGGATCACGCGGCCTAGTAACTGGTCTTCTAATCCCTTCTGCGTCACAGTGAAGTCAACTATGAAGTAGGTGAGTGAGTAAGTAGGTGAGTGAGTGAGTAGGTGAGTGAGTGAGTGAGTAGGTGAGTGAGTGAGTGAGTACCTATCGTGCATTTACTCTGATCTTCTGGTGAGAAATGGGGATTTGGTAAGCGAGTCACCAAGTACATCATGAAGTCGTCGTTGTAGTCACACACCTTGCCGCTAACGGTTATATACTTCGACTTGGCTTTGACAACTATTTGCTTCTCTAGGACCGGGTACAAGACCGGATCTAGCTCCTGCTCCACACCCGTGACAATGAGTGCTTTACCCTCGGCAAGACAGTACTCAATTTGCTCGCGAAAGCGGGCGTTAGTGAAGGTTGTGGCGCCGAAGTGCGGCATGCGACTCTCTTCGTGGTTACTGAAGGTGATTGAGTGAGTAGGTGGTTAGGTGAGTGAGTGAGTGAGTAGGTGAGTGAGTGAGTAAGCAGGTGAGTGAGTACCTGATCCAGTTGATAGCTTGGCCTTGCGGATCCACAAGCAGCGGATATCTGGTTGATCTCGTCACCAAAATACCGTTTTGAATCGACAAAGAATCCGTTGGTAATCCCGCGAGATTCCAGTCTCCAATCGTGCCAATATCCGCCAAGAAATCCGTTAGGTCGATGTTAACTGACAGAGGAATCTTGCGGTCCTTCAAATCCCTCGTGAACTTCTCCGTAATCAAATATTCACGGAAATCTTGGTTGAAGGGACCGCAATAAGCAACGAATGCGCATGCCAACGCCACGTCGCCCACGAGGCGCTGCTTGATATTCGCGAACTCATCGCGGTCCGACGTCCAACGCTGCCTTTGCCCGCTCAACCTGATGAGGGAGTAGATGAGTGAGTAAATAAGCAGGTGAGTGAGTGAGAAGGTGAGTGAGTGAGTAAGCAGGTGAGTGAGTAAGCATGTGAGTGAGTAGTGAGTGAGTAGGTGAGTAAGTAGGTGAGTGAGTAGGTGAGTGAGTGAGTGAGTACCCGCTGATGAGTGAAGTGGCCTGCTCCATCCGCTTCCGGGTATTTGCGGCGTTTTGCTCAATCATTTTCTTGGCTAACAACTGTTTATCGAAGTCATTTTGCAGTCCCGCCAGCACTTCTTGACACGCTTTTAAGCGGGATTCAGCCTTGAATAGCTCGTGTTGCGCGTCTTGCAGCTTAGCTTCCGCTAGTCGCAATGCTTCAAGCTTTGGCTTGACTATCTTACTTGCTTCATGGTAATCTGCCATTGCACGGCACCACACACATAATCCCTCGGCGGCTTTCGATGCGTTCTTAGCGGAAGGTGCGTTGAACCCTTCCAACTCGATGTAGGGCGCCATAAGCTCGACTGTTTCGTCGTTAATAAAATCTTTTTCTACTTTACTAAATTGCATAATTGCTTGCAAGAAGCGGGTATCGGCTAGTAATCCCTTCTGCACCAACGGGTACGAATCCCTAACAAAAACAAAAGTTTTCTTATCCTTGCCAACACCAAGAGTCACCTCACTTGGCTCCACCTTGTTCAACGGCGCCATCTTCAAGAGACTCACGCAGTCAAAGATGAGCTTGATGATGTCGCTGGGCTTCCCTAACTTCTTGAGCTCATTGAGATCGTTAGGTTTGATGCTATTCACAGCTCTTTCTGCTTCATCAACAAACGGTTGCGCTTTAGCTAAGTCTTCTTCTGCATCAGCTTTCTCATTAGCTATCCGCTCGGCATCTGCTTGACATGCTTCCTTGATCTTACTCACTGCATCTGCCTCCTTCTTGGCTTCCATACTACTCACCTCCAACTTACTCAACATTACATTCGTGTCCTCCTCAGACTTCTTGAGCTTGATTTCTTCTTGCGCCAAGACAATCTTCATCTTCTCCACGTCCTTGGCGCCAGACGCTAACTTCTCCAAACCGATCTCTACACGGCTTGCTTTCACGACAATTTCTTGGGATTTTATCGCGTACATTGAGGAGTAGTCAGCGAGGAATTGCAGGAAGGACTAGGTGAGTAGGTGAGTGAGTAGGTGAGTGAGTGAGTAGGTGAGTGAGTGAGTAGGTGAGTGAGTGAGTGAGTGAGTGAGTGAGTGAGTGAGTGAGTGAGTGAGTGAGTGAGTGAGTAGGTGAGTGAGTGAGAAAGTGAGTAAGTAGGTGAGTAAGTAGGTGAGTGAGTGAGTAGGTGAGTGAGTGAGTGAGTGAGTAGGTGAGTGAGTAGGTGAGTGAGTGAGTACCTTGGGGGTTTGGTACACATATCGGCGCATCTTGGCAAAGTATTCTTCACATGCATCTACTACTAGCTTGTGTACAAGTCCCATGTGAACTATTAACTCACTGCGTACTGCAGCAGTGCAGTCAAGTGTCATGTCTTTGATATATCCCTCACTCACGGCAACTAACGCCTCTTTAGGCCATGATAGAAACCAGTCAATAGTGCAACCAGCAATAATCCCGGGGAATTTGCGTGCTCTTTCCGGGAATTTCGCGCTTACAGGCGAGAAGGACAAGACAATATGTAGGTTGCTGCGCACCCGATCAATGAAGAAACGCACTAAATTATCAGGTGTTTCAATGAAATTTGGCACAGTTTTAATGGCAATAGCACGTAGTTCACTTGCCATAACAAGCAGCTCATCCTTAGGGATCAGGTTCGCCACCTCGCCTGTGGTGAGCATGGAGTTGATGACCTCAAGAAAGCTTTCATCCTTGATCTCTGCTTCCGTGAAGATGAAGGTGGTCTTCTGACCCAACGAGCCACATGATTTGTACATGACACGGATGTCATCCAACAGGTTGTTCATGTTGTAAGTCTTGGAGATGGTAATTTGGAAGGTGTTGAAGCCAGCGCAATACGATGCTAACCGCGTCAATGACTGCTTACCTGACCCACCAACGCCTACTAGAAGCATGCAGCCTTTGGCCATGCCAAGACAGCGTGAGATGCGCATGACATGCTTCATGGCGTCATCAAACAAGACAATATTCATGGCTTTCGCGGGGTATTGATCGTTAAACTTGTGTAAGAACCCTTCAACTCTACTGCGTAACGCTGGCAAGGCAGGTCCTAACTCGTAGACCTTAGGGGCCTCTGCTACCAACACACCGTCTTCATCGTACTCATCATCACGTAGGAAATCCACGAAATAGGGATCTTCTGACTTGATATCCTCGAAGGTGAATGGCTTATCATCAGCTTTCTTGCCACCAGTTGACTTGGCTGGGAGTCCGGCGTCGGATTTCTTCTTCTGTCCAGGCTTTGGTGGTGGAGCCTTCAAGTTCGCGGCGGCGGCAGTGCCGGGATCACTCAAGACTTCTTGTGTAACCACATCAAGTTCACTATGGAACGATGCTTTGTCTGGTAATGTAGTGAGTTTATCAGAGAACACACGCTCACACTCATGTCGCCACAATAATATGAGTATCTTAGCCGTTGGGATCGAGTCACGTGGTGTTCTCAAGATCCCTTGAAACACACGAGCCAAGTCACGCAAGTTGAAGGTGTAATGGAACTTGGAAGGGGATGGAAGCATCTTCTTGCGCATCCACGACCATAGTTTAACGGTTGTATTCGGTAATAAATCCACAATTCTACTGAAGAATGGTGACACCCCAGCGAAGCGACCACCCATCATCTGGCCGTAGATCTCGTTGATGGCAGTTACAGATGGCAAGATGATGTTGAAGATAAAGAAGTGACGCTTCAACCTGTTCGGGATGTCTTGGCGTCCACCACCTGGGTGATTCATAGCACTGATATACTGTAAATCTTCAATATTCTTGGCATCACCACGCTTGTCCTTGTCAAGGAAGTAGCAACCAGCTGTCTCCACCAACTGCCGCATCAACTCTAACGTGGGCTGATCCCCCCATACATTCTTCTCTGGCATACTTAAATCATCAACAAAAACTGTCATACGTTTACCAGTTGGTGGTCCATAGTTCTTACCACCGCGCTTATCTAGCTCACTCTCGATGGTTGCTTGCAGCATTGCGGGCGCAGTAGCCGAGGAAAGACAGACTTTCTTAATACGCATGTTGTCAAGACCTAAGTTGTCAAAGAAGATTTGAGCTGTGGATGTCTTGGCAGTGCCACTGGAACCGGTCATGAGACAACCACGACGACGTTTATGTATTTGACTGATGATATAGGAAGACCGCGCTGTTTCCATGGTTGGGACTAACATACTTGAGAAATCTGGGTTCTCAATGCTTACCGGATACTCCCAAAGAGGTGCCTTCCACCGCTCCCACTCCATGGAGTCGGTGTTGACACGGTATTCAAAGAGTGTGTCACCTTTCTCGGTTATTGTGGGGACATGTCCCACTCGCTTGTTGTCAGTTGCAAGGCCAACTACATGCTTAGTAAACTTGGCGCGATCATCAACTTCAAGTAACCCACCAACTGACCAAGTTAATGCGTACATGAATAACCTTTCCAGCTCTACCGCTTGCACTTCCACGTTAGGAGCAAGGTCGCTGTCAGCTAGTAAGGAGTCAAGCAAGGTGCAACAGCCTTCAATAACACCTACACGGGAGACATGCATCACTGGCTTGCATTGCTTCTGAATGAAGTGGAACAAATGCCCGTAAGACTTGGGACCTTCGCATTGACCCACAAAGTGAGCGAAACATTTTTGGAAAACACTTGCTTGGTTTGCTGGCTTCAACTTGAGCCAGGATTTCAACACCGGTTCCCAGTCCAAGTCCGAGTCCGACACGAATATGATACCGGCTCGTGACACGGTAGCAGGTGATGCATTCCGTAGATCTTCAACTTCAAACATGAGCTTGACGTTGTCAGTCATTGGGATGCGGTCGCCGTTAGCTAGTGTAAGTATCTTGTTATCATCTAAGACGGTATTCAAGTTCTCAATCCACAGTGCATCCACGGGACCGTCGCACACAATCCAGTTGATGTCCTTCTTGTTGCGGTCGTTGTACTTGGCCCAGATAGCCGCGAATATACCTTCTAACCACTCACCTGAGAGCTTGTCGGTTTCACCAAACATTTCTTCAGCACGAATAGCTTTAGGGTTCATACGGATTCGCTTGTGAGCGATACCGGTGATGCTAGTGAGAGAGTCTTGCAAACTTGATATAATCTTGGACTTACCAGCACCTGCAGGACCAACGGTCATGATGCCGTGACGCACTAGTGTAGTCTCGTATAGTTGGATAACCTTGATAGACCAGGAAGGATGCAAGATCAGCTTATCTGCCTCTACTACGGTAGCCAACGCTGCCTTCAACTCATTATGTTGAAGTCCCGATGGCATCCCAAGTGATGGGAACAAGTCAGAGATGAGTGACACAAAGAGTGGCACATCTTGAGCTACTAACTTGGATAAATTCATGTCTCTTAGAGTAGTCATAAGCAACCCTTCCTCGGGGTCATTCACACGATCCCGCTTGATCTGACCGGCTGTTCGCAGCACCGACAAGATGTTACGCAGGCCAAAATCATAGTGTTTCTGCTTCGACAGTTGTTGCTCACATAAATTATATAAAACAGTAAATTTCCGTGCTAATTCCGGGAAATTTTGATAACCAACTGAACATAATTTGACTTTGATAATGATTTCTCGGTCGGGAACCATCATTGTCACCCCGCGGAACAGCGCCTTGAGGTTCTCGGGCAGCTCCTGACGGCCTTGGTAGCCAGGGTTCATGGTGATGAAGTAGCCAACCGAGGATTGTAACACAATATTCTGGGTGTCACCAGGGAAGGTGAAACTAGTAGCATGAGAGCGTTTAGCATTCGTTATAGCTAGTACTTGCTGTGCTACCACAGACAAAACGGGTAACTCAATACGATTAAACTCATCGAAGCATCCCCAGAGTCCCGCCTGGCAGAGTCCCTTGAAGATTCTGGCCAAGTCAGTGTACCGTTGTTGATCAGTGCAGTTGGTGACAACAACGAAGACACCGATGGATCGACCTAAATCCTTGACGGTTTCGGTCTTGCCAGTACCTGCAGGACCTGCAGGAGCCCCACCTAAACACATTCCCATTGCTTGTGATAAGGCGATATAGCATCTATCCGTTAACGGAGTGATGACAAGTCTTTCCTTGCAACCCAAGTACTCATTGTTATACTTGTAGTCCACGTCGCATATCGAGATGAGACACGCCCCAACCCCGTGCTTATCACTCACCGCAGGCTGCCAAGTGAAGCGGGTTTGCTTCAACCAGTCGAAGTCATTGACGTCGTTCAGCTTTCTTTCCCGGAATAACTTGGTCAACTCTGCGAAGACATCGCGCTGATGCACTTGGATTGTCACCAACGTTTCTATCTTAATTCTATTCATTCGAGTGCCTAAATCCTCGAGACACCATGAGGATAAGTCCTGCAACACGGACAGCTGCAGACGGTTTGTCTCCACCATGATTTGCTTGTTGCCTCTGGCCTTGCTCAGCGCCTCGTGGCACTGCATTGTCCACGAGATTTGTAATCCCAACAGAGCTAATTGACCACATGATTTATTAGTAAATTGCCGAATAGGTTGTGAGATACACTCCATTGCGGCAGTTTCACACAGCTTCTTCATGCTGCGTTGCATCTCCAACTCCAGTTCCCCAAGCCAATCCTCGATGTTATTGATGGCCTTGACAGGCTTATTCAACACGATGGTCTCCTTGGCGTTACCAATGATACTTTGAAGTTCAACAATCAATGTGCGATCAGTCTTACTGTGGTTGACACGATCTACCGAGTCAAACACCTTCTCGTAGTACGGCTGCATCTGCTGCGGATCCGATCCTTGCGACAAAATAAGCAGCAAAACAGGGTTTGATACGAAGTAAAAGCGAGGGAATTTGCCTCTTTTTTGCTCAAGATACCCTTCTAATGACTTCTGGCACTTCTCTAACTCCGAGTACAACGCTGGGAGCGTGGTGCGCAGCAGCTCGTTGCCGCAGCAGCCGATGACGGTGCGAGTCTCATTGGCGCGAACCATTAGTTTCTCCCAATCTTTATTAATTTTAGCAAATTTCTTTGCTTCAGTTGGCATTTGCTTTGCTATGTCACCGCCAAGAAACACTGACTCGAGGGAAGTCCACAGCATCTGTACTTTCACCCACAATTCTAACGTATCTGCGGTGTCCGACAGCAACGACAAGAACTTGGTGACGTCGTCACGGAATGGGGCAACATGACGCACACTAAGCAGTGTTTGTAGCTGCAACTGCGCCTCTTCAAGCTCTTCAATAACATACCCAAACGCCTTCAAGACGGGGATATCTCTGTTCTTCCACATGGCGAACTCGAAGGTGGCCAACGACCATTTCTCCTTCATTTCCAGCATTTTCTTCTCAATAGATAGCTGCTTATCTGCACCATCGCATATCTCTTCTACCTCATCCTTGAACTTGATAAGTCCCGACTCAATCACGTGAGCTAAGCTGAATTGCTCGCTTTTATATGGTAACTTGAGTGCTGAGGAGACTATGAGGTCGTTGATCTCCTCCCAATGGCGCGTCTTGATGGAAGACTTGGACATCTCGGTTAACAGAGGGATCAGCACCTGTAAATCAGCAATTTTGGTGCTTGTTTCATCAAATGCAGCCCATTCACGTAACTTCTTAGGTAGTTTTTTAACACGAGCTTCAAAACTATTGACTGCATCATTCATAACCGCTACCTTCTCCGCTACGTCACCCCACATGAAGCCCGACCACAGCTTAACGGCAGCATTGACGTCAACAAACAAGGAGTAAAGTTGATCAATAAGTGCAACTTCTTTGCGGGTTTTGATCACTTCGTTGAACTTGGTAGGGCGCAAGGCGAAGAGCTCTTCACCGGCCCGGTATGTCTCCATTTTACGTTCTCGGATCACTAATTCATCCTTGAATTTCTTGAGTTTTTCAACTGCCACTGTGCTCTTGATACCTGGCACCATAGGCCCGTTGGTCTCGAAATCCTTGCGGTAAGAGCGAATATCCATACCAAACTCTCTAATATCCCACATAAGTTGCTTTTTGTAAGTACCTTGCACCGCACTTAGACTGTTGGCTACGCCCTCGGCATGCTCTACTACCTTCTTCCAAGTGATGATCATGTTCGCCTTCTGCTCCACCTCATCCTTGTCAATTACACCACCAGGTAAGTAATTTTCCAGCATGTAGTAAAGGTCAGAGATAGGCGAGACATCCATCTCAATGCTACTCTCTTTCTCGCGGACTTCCTTGAGTATATTCATCACATAGCGCAGTGTGTCAAGGGAACTCACCTCCACATTCAGCTTGTTAGTCAAGAGTCGCATGTACTCGTACAAGTTATGCATGGCATCCTTAGCTAGCTGATGCACCTTGTTAGAGTACAGGATCTTCCATTGCTTGCACTCGGTAGTGAGCTGCAGCTTGAGGTTGACCGTGTTGAGAGTCAATGCACCGATAGAGAAAGTGTCGGTGATAAGCTGGATTTCCTCTTCAAGTAAGACAAATTTCTTTAATTCTCCTTCAAACATCTCAATATTCGGCGACTTGGCTACAAACTTGCGGTAAGTGATCTCCTTGTCATCCTTCCAAAGCCAGTCGTACTTGCCAAACTTGAGTAAGTACTCATTCACCATGTTCTTCGTGCCATGCATTGCACCGGTGAGTAGCAACACTGTCTTGACTATCTCCACGTCTTGGCCTAACTGGTCGAAGAAGGTAACCCGATCCTTCTCTGGGATACTTGACTGGTTCCATTGCCACATTCGCTTGGATGCGCCTAAGACAGCAACAGCTGATCTATTAATAGCTCGTTGAATATCATCTAGTGATGGCGACAGACGCACGGATGGCACAGATAGCTGCACATCGACCTCGAAGAAAGGCTCTTGCTTGAAGATCAAACTACCACCTGTAACACGAGAACAAGCTCGTTTTTTGATTAAATTTAGGGATATTTTGATGCAATTCAACACCGCTTGGTATGTTAAGTGGTTGAAGTGGTTCCACAGCTCCTTGATATCCTCCTCCGAGGCTGGCTGCACCGAGGGATCGACTGAAGTTGATGCGAGCACAGAGAACAGATCCGCTACAGCAACCTCAACCTCTAAGTTCTTCATAGTTAATAAGGAAGTGGCTGATTTCACGGCTCCTTCTTGCATCAAGACGAACTCATCAAGAGTGACAGCTCGCTCACTAGGTAGCGACACCAACACCGACCGACTGATTTGTTTCAAGTTCTTTTGGATGCGATTCTCCACGATGTCGTTGATTTTTGTGATGAGATCTTCGAGGCGATGAAGACCTGATTGGATGTGCTGCTTGTACGCGTCTACATTCATCGACGTCCATGTCAACGTGACCATACCAGGGCGTAGCTTCAACTCCACACTCTGTAAATGTGGTTCCATGAGCTTGTGCGTGATAGGGATTATCTTGTGGCTGATCCGCTCGTACTCACTCAACAGATACTTCAAATCGTTGTAGTACGACTTGAATTTATCCTCTTGCAACAGCACGATTTTTGCTGACTCAGGGATTTTGACGTCAAGTTTGACCAGACACTTGGCTTCGCGCATTAGTTGAAACAATTCCAAATCAAAGTTCACGTATAGCTTGCCGGTATCTGGATGACGGATGATGAGAGTGGCTTGTAACCCTGCCTTGGCAGCTTCGATGGAAGCACACCATGCTTCATACCATAAGTACTCGAAGGCAATCAAGGTCTTCGCCACCTTGTTGTAGCTGCGGACGATCTTCTTACTTTCCTTATTCGCTAGCACGGCGTTATTGCCTTGAAACCGTTGCATTGGTTCCTCTATCTTGCGCAGTAAGTGACGACACCATGCGATGTTACCAGCGACAGGTGGCATGTTACGGTTGATAGGTGGCGCATGCTTCAACTTCTCGTATAACTGCTCTACTCGCGCTAGTTCTAACCCATAATTATGGAAAATTATAGATAATTTGTTATCTAGATCCGCGCGGAGGGTCTCCCGGTGCAGTATCGCCTGGTACTTCTTCAAGAGAAGTAAGGAGTGCTCGATGGAGCCGATATTCTCGAAGGACCGGTTGATGAAGTGCTGCAATGATGTCTCTAACTCACTCATTTTAGAGTTAAACTCAACATAATCACGATCAAACCGATTTGAATGGTAATCAAGAAGGTCATGGCCTTTGGAACGGAACTGTTTCACTATTTCATTGAATGCAACAAGTAACGGATCTAATCCCTCAAACTTGTGTAATGACAATGACTTGAACTGCTGCATCGTCGAGAACATGTCCATTAGCTTGATCAAACGGCGACAAAATAAATCAAATTTACCGAATATTTGTGTTTCACTGAAGTCAAACTGCTTTCCTTTGGGTACAGTCATGAGCTTCTCCTTCATCAGGCGGTACTGCTCCTGGTAATCTTCGTTTAACTGCAGGCACTTCTCCAGGGTCTCCAAGAGGCCAGGCAAGTCCTTCTCCCAAATACGATCACTGCTATCACGACCGTTGATAGACAGCTTGCATGTGGCTATCATCTGATTGGTTATTTTCATGAATAACTTGGTTACTCTTTCAGTTGTATTGAAGTAACGAGAGATCGTGTGTATCATCTTGACGGCGTTGATGAGCGAAGGCAGCGCGTCAATGATGGCGTTAGGATCCTTGCTGTAAAGTGGCTCAAAGAACCTTTCTAATGTTGATAAATACTTGACGTTATCTTTTGCTTCATTTGCTGCTTCAGTGATCTGTACATCAATTTCTCTCCACTGATTCAGCAAGGAGATGATACGCTGCACATCCACTGCGGATGGGTCGTCGTACTCACTGCCTTGGCGAGCTACGGCTGTTAGTAATGAGATCACAGCTTTTATTGACTTTCCCTTCAATTGTTCAGTTATTGAGGTAAGTCTTTGCATTCTACTTTTCCAATAATTTAGCTCGGTGTCGGGACCAGAGTCAGACGTCTCCCACTTACCCCGGTTGCTGTCATCTAAGTATTTATCTATATTATTGCACCATTCTTGCAATAAATTAATTGTTGTCGTTATAAGAGCAACATCACTAATTGCTGCTGCTCCTAATAATTCAATACGTTCATCTGGTTTGGACAGCTCCAACCCGCCAGATAAGCTTCTTATACTCTCCATTAAACTGCGAGAAAATAAATCTAACGATAATAAAAATTCATTTCTTTGATCTGTGGATGCCTCACCCCATACATCATTTCCCATTTCTTGTAATATAGGACGATATACACATCTAATGAGTACTTCAAGTGAATCCAAAGGAGCACGTACAATACCATACGATACTGCACCATCATTAATCTTGGTTGGATCAACGGCATAATGATCATCATTGTCTTTCCCTCTTTTCGTCTTGGTAAAGAATACTGCAGTGGTTGGTAATGCATCGATATCATCAGTATATACCTTTAATCTAGTGACCAACGTACCCACATTATTGTCATTTTTATTATTCCTTTTACTAACAGTTTCATCTTTAACAAGCACTGTCTCCTGTGTAATGACAATTTTGGTGGGACCATCAACCGTAAAGAAGAAGTCAATTGCACGTAGGACTTCCTTTTGCAACATCATTTTCTCTACGCCAGACTCTTCACACTCGAAGGCTTCCGCCAGGCGGTTAACCATGAAACGATGGCGTGCCAACAGTGCCATTGTTTCAAGTTTTTTTAATATTTCTTTTTTTGGATTATAACCGCAATGCCAAAGGGCCGGGAAGAGCAAAAGGAAGAAGATTGATACGAGAGTTGAAATAGTGCGCGATTAAGAGTGTTTAATGGCGCAAGAATTAGCTGTCACTGTGATTCCTTCGAGGTATTATCACGGATTCAATAATATTCAACGAAATGTAAAGGCAAGTAATGACTCTAGAAACGATGGTATTTACACTTCAAACACATCAGCGCGTTGTTCTTATGACTCTTTCTCTATTTAATACTCATTAATTCATGGGTTAGAGGCTAGCCAACTTCCAGTTCCGAGCAAACGGCCTATGCAAAAGCGAAGACGTTTGCTAAATTTTAACAAATTGGTTGAAGCTGCTCGTGTTTTGGTCATGCAGCTTCCGAATGAAGTCATCTTCCTAAGCTATGTGGCGGGGATATACGCTGTGTTTGTGTACTGGGGGTATCTGCAGGAGAAGATCACCACCAAAGGCTATGTGTGGACAGAAAATGTTCCTTTGAATAAACACGGCTGTGATCTGTTAATGTGGTGGGATTACTCTTTCTCACTCAACTTATGCATGGCTGCTATGTGCGCTATTATTGGATTAATCATTGAATTTTTGTTGAGTTTTATGAATAAAAAAACAAATGTTGTAAAAAAATCTAATTTTAGTGTATATTTTAAAGCATCGTTGACCAGCACATTCGCCTCACCAATAGGATATATGGCACTGAAATACATTACCTTTCCATTGATGATACTGACAAAATCATCTAAACCAGTGCCAGTCATGTTAATAGGGGTTACACTGTACAGAAGAACATTTAAATGGTATCAATACGTATCAGTGTTGCTCATATGTGGTGGTATCTCTCTGTATTCAGCTTATGGCAGCAAGGATTCCAAGAAAATTGAAGAATGTATGAATCCTGGTAGTAGCGAAAATAGCTTTCTCATTGCAGCTATGGCATACTTACAACAGATATTTGAGCCCACATTAGCCAAGTTAGTCATAGGTATATCGTTAGTATTAATAAACTTAACGTTGGATGGGTTCACCAACAACGAACAAGACAAGCTTTTCGACACATACAAAGGAGAGATACATAATGTGCAAATGGTGGCGTACGTGAATATTTGGCAGACTATTATAATACTATGTTTACTAGGTAGTCAGTACTTATATTATTCAAGTTTCAACAATGAGACAAATAGTGAAATATACCTAGCGATTGACATGCTCAGCAAGTGCCCAGAGCTGCGTAGTGACATATTCAGGTTCTGTGTTTGCGCTGGTTTTGGCCAATTTTTAATATTTGGTGTGATGGAAAAGTACGGCTCCTTAGTGTGGATCACCATTTCAATCACGCGTAAGTTGTTTACTATTTTGAATAACATATACTGGTTCAACCACAAGGTGAAGCCAGAGCAGTGGTGCGGCATATTCATCTGCTTCGCCGGTATGCTACTAGAGACAGTCATGAAGTATCAAAAACCAATAGACAAGGCTACTGGTACAAGTGCTGTAGAAAAGAAGAATCAGTAGTTTGACTTTGATTGGTAGTGCCACCAACACTACTTCTTATGATACAGTTGTATATTGATTATATATATTAAGGGCCATTATCTGCGGCATTTACCTCTTTCATGCGTTGTGCCGATACTTTTTCATCAGCTAAACTAACATTTTCTCCAATTGCAACCCAATAAGTAACTCTCGCGGTATTGATTTGACTATTTGTATTGTCGAAAATAAGCTTCACCGTTCGCTTTTGATCCACGGCTGGTAACTGAAACTGAATCAAATCTTTACTGGTATACATGGTCAATGGCTGTACTGCGATAAATTTTTTAGCATCTGTTAAATCTCTAGCTTTGACAGCAAATCCTATATCAGCAGACTTTACTCTTGCTTTGCACACAAATTTCTGTCCAGCGGGTACTTCATATGTTGTTATATTATTCTTACGATTCGCTACTTGTATTTCTGTAGCACCTGCAGCAGATAATAATAAATCATAATCAGCCGAATCTAACTCTGCATCATCTTCATCAAAATCTAATGCTCTTTTAGCAAACCTTCTAGCCTTTGCTAACGCTTTATTCCTCGCTATTTTAGCATCTTTATCCAATTTTCTAACTGCACTATTCATGGCTTCGATCTGTTCTTTGAATCCTAAAGTATCTGCAGTTTGTAACATTTTATCCTTAATTTCATTACTAACGACCTTCGCTGCGGTTTGAGCAGTAGTGCTTAGGTCTTTCGCTTTCCCAAATACCACATCCATGAAAGAGAATGGATCATCATCGACAGTTGGCTTCCCGCTGCCTCCAGTAGCGCCGTTATTCGTTGTCGTAGCCTTTTTAGACCCGAAGGTGTCATTAAATATCTGCATCATTGTCGACATCTCTCTCCGCCTTCACTGAACACGTGTCCGTGTGAGGTTATTCGAGAGGTGCTTGGGACAAATGTGTGACCAACACGGAAACGTGCCGCCAAAAAGGGCCGTTTTTCGAGATATATATGAGAGAGAATTCTCGAGCAAGAAGTCGAGTTTAGACATTTGCTAGCTCGAATACGCACCGTTTGCAAAGCCTTTCGTATCAATAAGTAGTATCATTAACCAACTATTGCATTGGTTTGGGTCCTAGGTTACTTCGTGATAATTATTGAAACCGTTTTATTAATTGTTAGTGATTGATTGTAGCATGTGACAGCCTATTTATCTCAGTCTCAGCCAACACGAAACAACCATTAATATTGGTCCCTCGCTCGACAAGGAGAAGAAACACGAACGGATGCGGCCCGATCGAAGTGTTACTTTACTTGCACGAGATTTGTGGTAAAATATA
>JACCDO010370483.1_pt1 | contig 15395 bp, 9 predicted proteins | sample 7446101 | NCBI WGS metagenome assembly JACCDO01 (sample SAMN15323440, study PRJNA562643) | freshwater metagenome | isolation source: river surface water | place: USA:Blue River Watershed | collected 2017-08-16
ACGGATGCGAATGCTTCTGCTACAGTTGGACGGTAGTAGAATGTCATTGCAAAACCGGTAGATACTTGTACTAAGAAACAAGTAAACGTAATCCCACCTAAACAATAGAAAATGTTTACATGAGGTGGTACGTATTTGCTGCTAATATCGTCAGCAATTGCTTGAATTTCTAATCGTTCTTGGAACCAATCATAAACTTTGCCCATAATTTTATAATAGTGATTGGAAAGTTAATGTACTCGCAATAAGGCTTAATGTATTTTTTTTCTTTAAATCGAAAATCTTTTCAAGTTTTCGACTTTTGTTAAGCTATTCTGTTAAAAAACAGAATAGCTTAATTGTTTGATAATCTATTTAGCTAGGCTTTCCCAGCTCATAGTTACGTCTTCTAAGATTACAGAAGAGTTGTAAATTTCAAGAATAATTACAAGGAAAACTGCAAATAATGCCATAAAAATCGCCATTACTGGAGTAGTACCCCAACCTGGAGCTACTTTTCCGTATTCTGAATTTAATGGTTTTAATAGAGTTCCTAATGGAGTAGTGATGCCACCATCCACTTCTTCTTGTTTATTTTTTGCAAGCGACTTTGTAGTTCCAGTTGCCATAGAATTCTCCTTTTTTTGAAAGAAAGCTTTTATATTTTCTAAATATAAGTTAGAATGTTCAAATGAAACTAATTTTGATTTTTTAAATCAAAATTAACTCCATTTTTTTGTGTTCCAAAAAATGTTAATGTTTTTTGGTTTCTTTTTAAAACTTTATTACTTAGTTTGTATGGAAAGTCCTGCTTTCTTTTTTACTATCTTTCTTTGGTGTTTTCTATTAAGTATTACAGCTTATTCTATTTATGTTGGCTTTGGCCCTCCATCAAAAAATCTGCGTGATCCTTTTGAAGAACATGAAGATTAATGATTTCTAGTTGTTACAAATAATTTGTAACAACTAGAATAACTAGTACTAAGCGATTTTGTAGTAGAAAATCAAAAAAATTTACTAAGTTAATAACGAAAATAAAAAAATTATTTTACAATACGTGGCGGCTCACGGAAGAAAATCGAGAAGAAAATAATTCCTAGAGTTCCTACAAGTAAGAAAGTGTATACTAAAGCTTCCATAATCCCTTAATTCAATAATGGTAGGTAGTTCTTCTAATTATTAAAAACTTAATAATTATTAAAATTAATAAAGTGTTAACAAAGTTGAATATTTTTTCAACTTTGTTAACTTTTTTCAAACGTAATTAAAGTTTGAAAAATAAAAAATTATACAGATTGACGACGAGTACTTACGTCACCAAGTTTTTGGAATGCACCGAATTCTACTTGATCATCTAAATCTGGGTCAATACCTGCAAATACGTCACGGAAGATTGTACGTGAACCATGCCAAATGTGACCAAAGAAGAATAATAAAGCGAATGATAAGTGACCAAAAGTAAACCAACCACGAGGGCTGCTGCGGAATACACCATCAGATTGTAATGTTGCACGATCAAATTCGAAAACTTCACCTAATTGTGCACGACGAGCATATTTTTTAACAGTAGATGGGTCGTTGAAAGTAACGCCATCTAATTCACCACCGTAGAATGTTACAGTAACACCTACTTGTTCAATACTGTACTTAGATTCTGCACGACGGAATGGAACGTCTGCACGAACTACACCATCTTTATCAATTAATAATACAGGGAAAGTTTCGAAGAATGTTGGCATACGACGAACGAATAATTCGTTACCATCTTTATCACGGAATACCGCGTGACCAAGCCAACCTACAGCGATACCATCACCACTGTTCATTGCACCAGCACGGAATAAACCACCTTTTGCAGGGTTGTTGCCAATGTAATCGTAGAATGCTAATTTTTCTGGAATTTGAGCCCAAGCATCAGATAAAGATTTACCTTCTGCTAAACTAGTTTGAACACGTTTTTCAATTTCTTGTTGGAAGAAACCTAAATCCCACTGATAACGAGTTGGACCATATAACTCAATTGGTGTAGCTGCAGAACCGTACCACATAGTACCTGCTACTACGAATGCTGCCCAGAATACAGCAGCAATACTACTTGATAATACAGTCTCAATGTTACCCATACGTAAACCATTATATAAACGTTGTGGAGGACGAACACATAAGTGGAATAAACCTGCTAAAATACCTAAAATACCTGCAGCAATATGGTGAGCTGGAACGCCACCTGGGTTATACGGGTCAAAGCCGTCAGCACCCCAAGATGGAGCTACTGCTTGAACACTACCGGTTAAACCATATGGATCTGATACCCAAATACCAGGGCCAAATAAACCAGTTACGTGGAATGCACCGAAACCAAAGCATAAAACACCAGATAAGAATAAGTGAATACCAAAAATTTTTGGTAAATCTAATGCTGGGTTGCCAGTACGAGGGTCACGGAATAATTCTAAATCCCAGTATACCCAGTGCCAAATAGAAGCTAAAATTAATAAACCAGATAATACAATGTGAGAAGTTGCTACACCTTCATAACTCCATACGCCTGGATTAGTAGCAGTTTCACCACTAATACTCCAGCCACCCCAAGATTGAGTAACGCCTAAACGAGTCATGAATGGAAGAACGAACATCCCTTGTCTCCACATTGGATTTAAAACTGGATCTGAAGGGTCAAAAACAGCAAGTTCGTAAAATGCCATAGAGCCTGCCCAACCTGCAACTAATGCTGTATGCATTAAGTGAACAGAGATTAAGCGACCTGGGTCATTTAAAACGACAGTATGAACACGATACCAAGGTAATCCCATAATTTTTTTTTAAACAATTGTTTTCATTATTTCTTTCATTTTTAGTTTTTATTATACCATAAAAAAAATGAAAACTTAAATTTTTCTTTATTTTTTCAAAATATCTTTGAAAAATTAAAAATTTATGTTATTCTAAAGAAAATATAAAAAAATTTAATAAATTAAATTTTTAAAAAGGAGTAAAAGTATGCCGATTGGAGTTCCAAAAGTTCCATTTCGTATGCCAGGTGAATCTGGTGCACAATGGGTTGATTTATACAACCGTATGTATCGTGAACGTGTATTATTTTTTTGTCAAGAATTAGATGATGAATTCGCCAATCAACTAATTGGTATTATGTTGTATTTAAATGCTGAAGATGCAAATAAACCATTATACATTTATATTAATTCACCGGGTGGATCAGTAACATGTGGTATTGCTGTATATGATACGATGAATTATATCAAGTGTGGTGTTTCTACTATTTGTGTAGGTACAGCTGCTTCCATGGCTTCATTTGTCTTAGCTGGTGGCGATAAAGGAAATCGTATTGCATTACCACATGCCCGAATTATGATTCACCAACCAGAAGGTGGTAGTCAAGGCCAAGCATCGGAAGTTCTATCAGAATCTGAAGAAGTATTACGTATCCGTCGTCAAGTAGGTCGTATTTATGCAGAAAAAACGGGCCAACCTTTAAATCGTATTTCGCGTGATTTAGATCGTGATCAGTTTTTATCAGCTAAAGAAGCGAAAGAATATGGTCTAATCGACAAAATTGCGGTTGATACTAAATCAAATTAAAAGTTGACATAATTTTTTTAAAAAAGTTAATTTCTGTCAAATTAATTTTTTCGTACTTTATTGTGTAAGTCCATAACACTGTAATTTAATTGTTTTTAACATGTCAGGCGTGATAACGAGCAGCATAAAAATATATTAAATAGCCAGTTGTTATGGGCTCTTTTAATAATATTTGTCAATTTTAATAATAATAGTAATATTAATTTTTTTTAAGTTATTATTATACTATTTTCTATAGGTGGCACCCAGATTCGAACTGGGGGTAGAGGATTTGCAATCCTCGGCCTTACCACTTGGCTATGCCACCAAAATTGCTAAAAAGCAATTTCTTAAAAATTAATATACCATTTTTTTTTTACACGCGCTAGTTGTAAATAATAATTAAAAATTATAAATAATATTTCCTAAATTTTTTATGAGTTTAAATAATATTTCTCGATTATTAACTCCAGATTTTTTAGAAATTCAAAGAGAAAGTTTTCTTCAATTTTTAGAAACTGGCCTAATTAATGAAATTAATCGTCGAAACCCGATTATTAGCTCAGCACGTAATTACCAATTATTTTTTTATCCGGAAGCTTATCAATTAGAAGCTCCAGAATTTAGTGCTAAAGACGCAATTATTTATGGAAAAAGCTATGCGTCTCGTTTATTTTTACCAGTTCAATTAACAAATCAAGAAACTGGAGAAATTAAATTTCAATGGATTTTATTAGGAACTTTACCATTATTAACAAAACGCGGTCATTTTGTTTTAAATGGTTGTCCGCGTGTAGTTATTAATCAATTAATTAGAAGTCCAGGAGTTTATTATCAAAAACGATTCGATAGTCAAAATCGAGATATCTTTTATGCTGATTTTATTTGTGAGCGTGGGGCTTGGTTAAGAATTGAAATGGATGCATCACAACGCATTTGGGCTCGTTTAAAACGAACACCAAAAATTCCAATTTTAATTTTACTGCAAGCAATGGGGATGAATTTACAAACTATTTTTTCATCAACGTCTCAACGCGATACTTTAGCTTTATCTTTACTTCCGTATGAACAAAAAACAAAAGGAAAACCGTTAATTAAAACAACAAAATTACAAAATCCATTAGCATTTTTAAAGCGTCATCCAATTTCTCAAGAATCTGCACTTCGTTTACTATCTGCATTAATTCAAGTCCGTACTAAAAAAGAAGTTTTATTTAATTCAGATATTGGTCGTAAGTTTCTACTTAAAAAGTTTAGAAATCCACGTAGTTATGATTTAGGCTTTATTGGTCGATTACGTTTAAACAAACGATTTGGCTTATCAATTCCAACTTCATATCGTCAATTAACTGCTGAAGATATTTTTCATTCTGTTAATCACTTAATGATGGTTTCCCAAGGTGTTGCAGCACTTGACGATATTGATCATTTAGAAAATCGACGTGTTCGCTCAATTGGTGAATTATTACAGATTCAATTAGGGGTATCTTTTCTGCGTTTAGAAAAAATGATTCGCGATCGTTCAACCTTTTTATTAGAGAATACAACTTCAACACAAACAAAAGATATTCGTTCTTTTATTAGTACTAAAGCATTTAATGGTGCAATGAGAGAATTTTTTGGTTCAAGTCCACTTTCGCAATTTTTAGATCAAACTAATCCATTAGCAGAATTAACTCATAAACGTCGTTTAACCTCATTAGGTCCAAATGGTGTAAGTCGAGAAACCGCTGGTATGGCAGTTCGTGGTATTCACCCAAGTCATTATGGTCGAATTTGTCCAATTGAAACTCCAGAAGGGCAAAATGCTGGCTTAGTTAATTCGTTAACAGTTTATTCACGTGTAGATAAAAATGGTTTTATTCAGAGTCCTTTTTATTCTTTAACAAATGGCCAAATTCAAAAAGAAACGCCAATTACTTTTTTATCCGCACAGGATGAAATGGTTAAAACGATTATTCCAGGTGATATTTCAGTAAATTCGTTAGGATTCATTGAAAACGGTGATTTACCTAGCCGCAAAAATCAAGAGTTTACACGTCAAGAACGTTCAAAAATTGATTATATTGCGACTTCGCCGTTACAAATGATTTCAGTTGCAACGTCATTAATTCCGTTTCTAGAGCATGATGACGCTAACCGTGCCTTAATGGGTTCAAATATGCAGCGACAATCAGTTCCAACCTTATATGCTGAACGCCCGCGTGTAGGAACTGGGTTAGAATCTAAAATTGTTACTGATATTGGTCACGTTATTCAAACACGATGGAGTGGTTATGTATCTTATGTTGATTCTTCAAGAATTATTATTCAAAGTTTAATCAAAAAAACCGATACTTTTGTTCTGAATTCAACAATTCAATTTCTTGAAAAAACTTTAACTTCAGACTCTGGTTATACTTCTGGAAAATTTTCAACTAAAAAACAATTAGTTGAGTTGGCTAATCAGACAACTTCATCAGTAACGGATTATGCATTTAAAACTGTTGAATATCGTTTAGAAAATTATTCTGGGTCTAATCAATCAACGTTTTTAGTTCAAAAACCAATTGTAAAAGAAGGTGATTGGGTTGAGTCTGGAGATATTTTAGCTGATGGTTCTTCCAGTCATAAAGGTGAATTAGCATTAGGTCACAATTTATTAGTTGCTTATGTTCCGTGGGAAGGGTTTAATTTCGAAGATGCAATTTTAATTAGCGAACGTTTAGTAAAGCAAGACTTGTATACTTCAATTCATATTGAAAAATATGAAGTTGAAATTCGAGAAACAAAATTTGGATTTGAAAAAATTACAAATAAAATTCCAGAATTACAGAAAAAAGAGCTGAAAAATTTAGATCTCCAAGGAATTGTTAAACCTGGAACATGGGTTCAAGAAGGCGATATTTTAGTTGGAAAAGTAACCCCAATTCGTAAAAAACCATTATCTCCGCACGAACGTTTATTATACGACATTGTTGGCAAAATTAATCCAACTGTGCGTGATTCTTCTCTTCGAGTTCCTCGTGGTACCCAAGCACGAGTGTTAGATATTCAAATCGTCTATTCTGATGAAAAAACAAAATTAGGGGATGTTTTTGTTGGAAAAATTCCATTAAAAGTACAAATTTTATTAGCTCAACGTCGTCGAATTCAAGTTGGGGATAAAATGGCAGGTCGTCACGGAAATAAAGGTATTATTTCAAGAATTATGCCGATTCAAGATATGCCATATTTACCAGATGGAACTCCATTAGATATCGTTCTAAATCCATTAGGAGTACCATCCCGTATGAACGTCGGACAAGTTTATGAGTGTTTATTAGGTTTAGCTGGTCGTTATTTAAATGAAAATTATCGTGTTGTTCCATTCGATGAATTATTTGGCCCTCATATTTCTCGTAGTTTGACATATTCAAAGTTATATGAAAGTCGTGTAAAAAATCAACAACCTTGGTTATTTAACCCGAATTGTCCTGGTAAAACGAAAATTTTTGATGGACGAACTGGTGAATGTTTTGATCAGCCAATTACTGTTGGTGAAGCTTATATTTTAAAACTTGTACATTTAGTAGATGACAAAATCCATGCTCGTTCGACAGGTCCATATTCATTTGTTACGCAACAACCGTTACGCGGTCGTTCAAAACATGGTGGGCAACGTTTAGGTGAAATGGAAGTTTGGGCTTTAGAAGGATTTGGAGCTGCTTATATTCTGCAAGAGTTATTAACTGTTAAATCTGATGATGTTAAAGGTCGTCATAAAATTATGTATTCTATTTTAACAGGCAAGAATATGAGTATGGGAACACCAGAATGTTTTAAAGTTTTAGTTAAAGAACTTCAATCGTTATGTTTAGATGTTGGGGTTTATTCAATTGACATGTTTGGCAAACGTGAATTACGTGATTTTATCGATTTTTAGTTTTTGTATGATTTTAAGTTTTATAGAGTATAAATTTATAAAACTTAAAATTTTTTAAATTATTATTTTTTTTTGATTTTTATGATGAGTGAAAAGAAAAAAAGTTTTTTGATTCCTATTGAATCATTACGTCTAAGTATTGCATCTCCAGAACGAATTCGTCGTTGGGCAGAGCGCACTTTACCTTCTGGTAAAATTGTTGGACAAGTATTAAATTCACAAACGTTAAATTATAAAACTCTCAAACCTGAGTTAGGAGGTTTATTTTGCGAAACCATTTTTGGTCCAATTTCTGATTTTCGCTGTGCTTGCGGAAAAGGTCCCATGAAAGATTTTCGCTATTGTCCTGATTGCGGTGTTGAATTTACTGCGTCACGTATTCGTCGTTATCGATTAGGGTATATTTCTTTAGCATCACCTGTTGCTCATGGCTGGTACTTTAAAGGGAGTCCGAGTTATATCGCACATTTAATTGGTTTAAAAAAGCGAACTGTTTCATCTCTCCTTTATTGTACACAAAGCATTACTGGTGAATTTGAAGCACGTTTTAATTTATTACCAAGTCGTAAAATTTTTAATAAACCAAATACCGAAAAAGGGTCTTTAACTGCTCTTTCACCTATTTTTAAAAAGTCTACTTACGTTTTTCCTTATTATTGTTTTCGCAATACTCAAGTTTGGTCTGAACAAACAGAATTACAGCAATTTTTTTCTTTTATGTCCGGGACAATCTCAAACGATGATTATTTAATCCCGTCATATCAAAATTTATTAGAAATTAATAAAGATTCATTGCGTGAAATGTCTTGGACAGGGTCTGAACCAATTAAACGTTTTTTAAATCAATTAGATTTAAATCGATTAGAGTTAGTTTTACGCCGTTATTTACCAATTTTGCAAGAGGAGATTGATATTTTAGAGCCGGCTTATGCCTCTTTATCAATTGATCAATTACTTCACCTTCGTTATTTATTAACGACCCGTGCACGTCTATTACGTCGTATTAAAATTGTTCGTAATTTCCGTAAAAGTAAAGCAAAACCAGAATGGATGTTATTATCAATTCTTCCGGTTTTACCCCCTGATTTACGCCCAATTATTGAAATGGGAAAAAATCAAGTTGCTGTATCAGATTTAAATAAACTTTATCAAAAAGTGTTATTCCGTAATCAACGTGTTATTCGTCACAAACGAATTGGTTCTTCATTAAATAAATCAAATGAAATGCGATATGCACAAAGATTATTGCAAGAGTCTGTGGACGCATTATTAGAAAATGGTCGTGGGGGGTCAGAACCTATTACAGCTCCAAATGGTCGTCCTTTAAAATCTTTATCTGATATGTTGAAAGGGAAAAAAGGACGTTTTCGACAAAATTTATTAGGAAAACGTGTTGACTATTCTGGTCGTTCGGTTATTGTTGTGGGTCCACATTTAAAATTACATGAATGCGGTTTACCTCGTGAAATGGCTTTAGAGTTATTTCAGCCATTTTTAATTCGTCGTTTAATTCGAACGAAAATTGTTCGAACTGTTTTAGGTGCAAAAAAATTGATTTCTTTTCAAGATCCAATTATTTGGCAAATTTTACAGAATATTATTGAAAATCACCCCATTTTATTAAATCGTGCACCAACACTCCATCGTTTAGGAATTCAAGCATTTCAACCAAAATTAGTTTTAGGCCGTGCGATTTTACTTCACCCATTAGTTTGTTCTGCATTTAATGCTGATTTTGATGGCGACCAAATGGCAGTTCATGTTCCATTATCAGTTCAAGCGCGCACCGAAGCATTAAAATTAATGTGGTCTCGTAATAATTTATTATCTCCAGCGACTGGTCAACCAATTTTAGGACCAAGCCAAGATATGGTGTTAGGTTGTTATTATTTAACAACTGAAAATCAAAAAAATTTAGCTGCTCCACATAAATTATTTTATAGCTTTGAAGAAGTATTAGATTCCTATCATCAATATAATTTACCAATTCATACTTACGTGTGGGTAAAATCTTCTCGTATTATTGAATTTGATGAGAGCGCAATTTCAACATATGAATTACGAGTAGATCGTGATGGTAATTCACATCTTATTTTTCCAAATTATTATCAGGTTTATGATAAAAATCATGATTTATTAACACAATACGTTCGAACGACAGTTGGTCGTGTTTTATTAAATAATCATATTTCACGTACTTTTTCTGAAAATTAATTTATTTTTTATTTGAATATATGATTCATTCTCAATTCTTTTTTAATCGATGTTTTGATAAAGGGAAATTAAAAGGTTTAATTTCTTGGAGTTTACGAAATTACGGAGAATCAACAACCCTAGAACTAGTAGAAAAATTAAAGGATGTTGGTTTTTTATGGGCTACTAGAGCCGGTATTTCGTTAAGCATTGATGATTTAAAAATTCCAAAAGAAAAGCGTTTTTTATTATTAGATGCAGAAGATTTATCAACTCGTACTTCTCAACAATTTTTATCAGGAAATTTAACAACAGTTGAACGTTTGCAGCAATTAATTGACACTTGGCACCGAACAAGTGAAAATTTAAAACAAGAAGTAGTATCGAATTTTCGCCGAACAGATCCTCTAAATCCAGTTTATATGATGGCTTTTTCAGGTGCGCGTGGTAATATCTCGCAAGTTCGTCAATTAGTTGGTATGCGCGGATTAATGGCTGACCCACAAGGTCGCATTATTGATTTCCCGATTCGTAGTAATTTTCGTGAAGGTTTAACATTAACTGAATACGTTATTTCTTGTTATGGAGCGAGAAAAGGGATTGTTGATACCGCTTTAAGAACTGCAACTTCAGGTTATTTAACACGTCGTTTAGTTGATGTTGCACAACACGTTGTCGTTTCATTATATGATTGTGAGACACGACAAGGAATTCCACTAACCGCCTTAAAACAAGGAGCAAAAACTTTATTACCATTATCTGAACGTATTTTAGGTCGTGTTTTAGCTGAAGATGTACCTGGCGTTGCTATTCGAAATACTTGTATTTCTGAATATTTGTCATATCAACTTGCAAATGCTCAAGATGTCATTATTGTCCGCTCTCCGTTATTATGTAAATCCCGTAATGGTGTTTGTCAATTATGTTACGGTTGGAGTTTAGCTCATAATGAATTAGTATCGATTGGTGAAGCTGTTGGTATTATTGCAGCACAGTCGATTGGTGAGCCTGGAACACAGTTAACAATGCGAACTTTCCATACTGGTGGGGTATTTTCTGGTGAAATTATTGATCAAGTTCAATCACCACTTTCTGGTTTTATCAGATTTCCAAAAGCATTAAAAGGTAGTTTAGTAAGAACTTCGTATGGTAAAATTGGATTTTTAACTCGTGAATCAGGAGTTTTAACAATTGTTAATAATGAAACAACTAAAGATTTAACTTTTCCAAATCAAAGTGTTTTATTTGTTCGTCAAGGACAAATTGTCAATGAGAACGAAATTTTATTTGAGTATGCAGCTTCTGGAATTGATCAAGATCAAGGAATTCAATCCACTCAATTAGTTATTTCGCCACAAAAAGGTGAAGTCTTTTTTGAAGACGTTACAGTTTTAAAAGATGATTTAAATACTGAAGTTCAGGCTTATCAACTTGGTTCATTTTGGTTACTGACTAGCCATTTACATCCACAATTAAATAATACCATTGGTTATTTTAATCATTTAAAGGGCGATTTAGTTCTTAAAAATGCGTCTATTAGTTCAACAAAATTATTTAATTTAAGCTCGGATACTTCAACTTTAGAAACTTGTTTTTCGACAGACTTTAATAAAAACGTAACGCGTCCAAATATTCTTTTTAAAATTTCGGATGTTTTTACTAATGAAATTCTTTATCAAGAAGGAAATTATTTAAGTTCAATCAACTTTGATTGTTATTCTTCATTTAAATTCTCATCAGAAAAACGAAGTTTCTTTAGATTATTAGGTAATCAATTTATTGCTCTTGTTGGTTTTTCAGATAGTTTAAAGAAAAAAATTGCTACTGAGTTTCAAGATCAGTCTTCATTAACTTTTTTATTTTCTAGTTCAAATTTCTGGTTTTTTACTAGTAAAGTAAAATCAAAAAACCTTCAAAATTATTCAAAAATTAAATCATTACAGTTTGTACAAACAAAACAAAAAGCTGGGGTATTCTCTAATAATTGTGAGATTCAAAAACAAACTCGTAAAGGAACATATAAATTCCGCTCTTCGTTAAAAACAAAAAGTGGGGTTGCTGATACTTTTAAAAAATATTTTGTTAATAATAATTTACAATCACAACTTCAATTAACCTCCAAGACTGAAATTTGGCCGATTGCAATTAAAAAAGTTTCGTTTGAAATTCAAAATCCGTTTAATTTTTCGTTTTTTATCGGTAAAGTTTCTGGGAAAACATCAGATTATTTTTTAACTAAACATTTCTATAAACCAGTTTTAAATCAAATTCCACAGTATTTTTTTAATTCTTTAATTACTAATCGTCAGACACTTGTTTCTTCTTTTTTTAAATTAATTTTAAATGAGAACCAAAATCTATTAAAATTAATCCCTTTAATGAATAAAACAAATTGTTTTCATTCTTTTTCATCTATTTTAAATTTATCTACGAATTCTACTGGAATTATTAACAAACAAACTATTGATAAATCACTGTTTGTACCACCAAGCATTCAATTTCAATACCATTCGTTTTCAAATTCTGTCAACGAACATTTCTTCGCTTGTCAACTTCAACCAACGATTAACATTGATAGTATTAAGTGGTTATTACCAGATGAGTCGAGTTTTAAATTGTTATTAGTAGGCCGCTGTCAAATTTTATTACCAGATAATTCTAAAAGATTATCCAGAAAATCAGAATTCGCTTGGGGTCCTGCACGAAGAAAAATCGTCGAAAACAACTTTATTCTCTCTCAATTAGATAAAAAAGCAGTTGAGACCTTTGAAGTTTTTAAGTTTTTAAAAACTATTCGTGGAGAAAAAACATTATCAATTAATCAAACGGATTTAATTGGAAATTTTTTCGGTTCAAATAAAAGTACCGAATTTGGTGAATGTTTAGGTGCTTTAGTTCGTCCCGGTACCGAGTTATTTGCTGAAAAAACCTCAAAGTCTTGTGGTCAAATTATCTCTATTAATAAAACGTCTGTATTAATTCGTAAAGCTACTCCAATCTTATTTTCGTCAAAAGCAACCTTCCATGTTTTTCATGGTGATTTTATTGATAAAGGATTGCCGTTAATTACATTAATTTATAAGCGTTTAACAACCGGTGATATTGTTCAAGGTATCCCACGAATTGAACAGCTTTTTGAAGCTCGCCAAACGACTACTTTATTACATGATCAATTACATGAGTTATTTGAAACGTATAAAACTCGTATGCGGTTAGATTTAGCAGCTCGAAAAAGTTTTTATAAAATTCAACGAATTTTAATCGATAGTATTCAACGTGTTTATCAAAGTCAAGGTGTTACCATTTCTGATAAACATTTAGAAGTTATTGTTCGTCAAATGACATCAACCGTTCGAATTTTAGAAGGGGGTCGAACTCGTTTATTACGTGGTGAATTAAAACCGATTGATTGGATTGAGAAAATTAATCTAGGTATTGATATTCAAAAAGCTGAATATGAGCCAATTTTATTAGGAATTACGAAAGCTTCTTTAGAAACAGAAAGTTTTATTTCTGCTGCTAGTTTCCAAGAAACAACTCGCACATTAAGTCGTGCGGCTATTGAAGGCCGTACTGATTTTCTACGTGGTTTAAAAGAGAACGTAATTTTAGGGCATCGTGTTCCTGCTGGAACTGGTGCACCGTTAATTAGTTATTTAACAAAATTCTCTAGTTCAGCCGAAGGAAATAAAGATTTATCTTCAGAATTAAATTTCCTTTTAAAAGAATAAGAATCTATCTCTTATTACAAGAAATTTGTAATAAGAGATTTAAAATTGAAAATTTTTAAATTCATGACTTGCCATTCCTGAAAATATGAATTATTATAAAACTAAGTGTTTCAACACTTCCAATTAAATTTTTATTTAATTTGGCTTTTTAAAAATGCGATTGATAACTAAATTTTGAAACCTTAATGGAAAAAATATGCAATTAACATTAGAGCAAATGGTAAAAGCTGGGATGCATTTTGGGCATCAGGCTCGTAAATGGAATCCAAAAATGGCACCTTATATTTATGGTGAGCGTAATGGTATTCACTTAATCGACTTAGTACAAACATTTACTAAATTAAAAGAAGTTAAAGCGTTTTTAGCAGATCAAGCTTCACAAGGTAAAACTTTCTTATTTGTTGGCACAAAAAACCAAGCATCACGTTTAGTTTCAAAAGCAGCGATTGATGCAAATTCATATTTCGTAAATCATCGTTGGTTAGGTGGTATGTTAACAAATTGGAAGACTATTCGAACTTCTTTAGCAAATTTAGACCGTTTAGAAGAATTAGATAGAACTGGCGGTTTTGATCAATTACCTAAAAAAGAAGCTGCAAATCTTAAAAAAGTAAAAGAGCGTTTAACTCGTTATTTAGGTGGTTTAAAAGGAATGTCACGAATTCCTGATGTTGTAATTATTATTGGTCAACCTGATGAGATTACAGCAGTTTATGAATGTAACCGTTTAGGCATTCGAACTGTAACTGTTCTAGATACTGACTGTGACCCAAGTCTAGCAGATATGGTTGTACCAGCAAACGATGATTCTGTTGCATCTATCCAATTATTATTACAAGAATTTGTAAACTCTATTCAAGAAGGAAAACGCGAATGGCAAGAAAAAGGTGGAGCACAGAAAAAATTTGCAAAACGTAAAGTTTTCTCGAAAGTTGCTCCGACAAAACGTCCAAAACGTGTTAAAAAAGGTGCTGAATAATTAACTTTAATAATTATTCGTTTATTATTTAACTAAAATTTTTATTTTTGTTAGATAAAATTGGTTGTTACAAAAATTTTTGAAAAAACTTCTTTTTTAATTCCTATGTTTCAAAATATTTTTGATTTAGCAGAACTTTCTGTAGGTCAACATTTTTATTGGGAACTTGCAGGTTATCAAGTTCACGGGCAAGTATTAATTACCACTTGGGTTGTATTAGCAATTATTGCAACTTTATCTTTACTTGGAAATAGAAATTTAAAAGAAACTCCAGAAGGTTTGCAAAATTTAAATGAATATATTACTGAATTCGTTCGTGATATTGCAAAAACTCAAATTGGTGAACATGATTATCTATCATGGGTTCCTTTTATCGGGACTATTTTCTTATTTATTTTCGTTTCAAACTGGTCAGGTGCACTTATTCCATGGCGTTTAATTGAAATTCCAAACGGTGAATTAGCTGCTCCAACAAATGATATTAACACGACAGTAGCATTAGCTTTATTAACTTCTTTAGCGTACTTCTATGGCGGTTTTAGCAAAAAAGGTTTAGGCTACTTTAAACGTTATGTATCTCCAGCTGCATTCTTATTACCAATTAACGTTTTAGAAGATTTTACAAAACCATTATCGTTAAGTTTCCGATTATTTGGTAACATTTTAGCAGATGAGTTAGTAGTAGGTGTATTAATTACCTTAGTACCTTTAGTTGTTCCAATCCCATTAATGTTATTAGGTTTATTTACAAGTGCTATTCAAGCATTAGTTTTCTCAACCTTAGCAGGTGCGTATATCGGTGAAGCTGTTGAAGAACATCACTAACAATTTTAAAGAAAGAAGTTGCCTTTTTTCTTTTTTTTTGATGTATTAATTTTTAGTATAGAAAGTAAATAACTTTTTTATTAATTAACTTTGATTGTTTTAATCACTGTTTAAAAAATTTGGTTGTTATGAAAAAAATATTTTTTATTTTTTGGAGGAAACTTTTATGAACCCATTAATTGCTGCTGCTTCTGTTGTTGCTGCT
>JACCDO010404625.1_pt1 | contig 15395 bp, 6 predicted proteins | sample 7446101 | NCBI WGS metagenome assembly JACCDO01 (sample SAMN15323440, study PRJNA562643) | freshwater metagenome | isolation source: river surface water | place: USA:Blue River Watershed | collected 2017-08-16
AAAATTCAGGATTTACACATTTTGGACATAATAGATTTGTCTTAATATATTCTTCTAAAATTTCCTCTAATCTATTTACTGTTTCGACTTTTTTAATTACAAGATCTTTTTCCATAATTGTTGTATTAAGTTTTTTCTTAAAATAACTCAAAATATCTTTAACAGAACAATTGAGTTTAGTAGCAATTGAATCAATATTGAGAAGCTTAGTCACTCCGCCATTATTATTCAATATTTGGATCTTAATTTCTTCTCTCTTGTATCGGAAGAATGGATCTGGATTAGATTTAGGTATATTTACTTTAGACATATTAATAATTTAATTCTATTGAAATTACCTAACAAAAAATTGATTTTTCAATATTTTATTTAGATTTAGAGAAAAGATAAGAATTATATTATAAATGTCAGAAGAAGATTTATCTAATGAAAAAAGTATTTCTAGAGGTCTTAGCGGTCTAAATAATATGGGAAATACATGTTATATGAATTCTGTTTTACAATCTATTTCATCAACTAATCTACTAAATTATTATCTACGAAAAACAATGTTTAAAGAAAAGCTAAAAATTGGTACTAGACGATTGATTATTAAAAAGTTAAAAGATTTAACTGATCTAAAATCCGATGATGATATTACCATTTCAAAAAAGAAAATTAAACATAAATTCAAAAATAGTATCACATATCGTTTATATCAAGTATTAAAGATTATGTGGAATATTAATTGTGAACTCAAACCTGAGAAATTTAAAGCAGCAATAGATAAACATTTACCACAATTTCGTGGTTTTAATCAACATGATGGACATGAATTTCTAATTTACTTACTTGATACTATTCATGAAGAATTAAAATCTAATGTAAATATCAAAAAAATTAAACTTAACAAAATCTCACAAGAATATGTTGATAAAAAACTATTTTTAAAGAAAATGATTCAGGAAAAAACTGGTACTGAACAAGAACAATTAAAACAAGAATTAAAACAGTTATATAATAATAATTATGTAACAGATGTACAATATGAAGGATTAAATTTTTATCAAAACTTTCTAAAAGATAATCATTCTATTATTACTGATTTATTTTACGGATTACTCGCAAGTGAAATTTGCTGTCAAAATTGTAACAATAAATCAATGTCATATGAACCGTTCAATGTTCTTCAAATTGATATGGATCAAGAACATGTAAAACTAGAAGATTTACTACAAAAGTTATTTTCATCGGAAGAAATTAATTATAAATGCGATGAATGTAATTATGATGGAAAAGCAAAGAAAACTCTTTATATACATATGTTACCGGAAAAATTAATTATTCAATTTAAAAGATTTATTGTAAACGGTCGTTTTGCACGTAAAAACTGCGCAAAAATTTCTTTTCCAATTAATGAATTAACAATTAGTGAAATAACACGTGAAACACCTACTACGTATGAATTATATTCAGTTATTAATCATATGGGTGATGTAGGAGGTGGACATTATACAAACTTTAGTAAAAATTCTATAACTAATGAATGGTATGAATTTAATGATTCTCGAGTAAGTTATTTAACTTATCCAGAAACTGAAATTATCTCATCAAATGCTTATGTTCTTTTTTATCAAAAGAAACCATAAACTTTATCTACACTTTCAATTGCTCCATCTACCCAACCATGACCGTTTGATAACATCTCACCAACTACATAAAAATTTTTTATTGGTCTTTGTAATTTTTTTATTAAATATTTTAATTTTAATGATTTTAATGGTCTATAAAAATGTACACCCTCTTTCCAATATTTAAAAATAATATCAGTAACATTATTTGTTTTAGGAATTATTTCTTTTAATTCTGTTTCAACCATTTTTAACATCTTTTGTTTTGATTTAATTTTATTCCAAAAGTCAGAATTTTTACCGTTAGTATATGATGCCATAAGTATTTTATCTCCATATAAGATAATTTTATGAAGACGATTAAACATTACATTGAATGAACCTGTATTTTTACTAATAAAATTATGGCCCTTTCTATGATAAGTATAAATACGTGAAAAAGGTATTGAACCAATATAGTTAGAATATTTTGGTATACTCAAAGATTTTGTAATTTGATTGAATACATTGATTGTTACTGCACATATTACTTTTTTTGTATAATATCTATCAGTATCTGTTTCTATAATGAAATATTTTTCTTGTTTTTTTATTTTTTTACAAGAACAATTTAATTTAAATTGTGATTTTTTTGAATTTTCAAGAATTTTTTTTAATAAAATATCCCAATCAACATAGAACACAGAATATGAACCAATTACGTTGTCATCGTACATCGGATCATTATTTACATAGTAATTAATATCACCGTCCATATACTCTGCATATTGTAAATGTGATGTATAAGATTTAAATTCAGATTGAGTTAAATATTTTTTAAGAAACTGTTTTACTGTTAAATGTGAATATGCTATATTTGCTTCTTTTAATTGCTTAATTGTTGTTTTAATTTTTTTTATTATTCCAAAATGATAATCTTTATTGAAATTTGGGTCAACTATTTTTTTCTCACCGTCACCCTTAAAATATTTAATATCAAATTTATCTAATAATTTTAATAAATGTTTATTATCTTCTTTTGCTATTCCAGCACCTAATTTAATATTAGTTCCATGAAAATTTTTATTTAAAATTCTTCCTCCTAAATAATCTTCTTTTTCTATTAATAATATTTTTAAATCCTTCTTACTTTTGTTTAATAAATGTAAAGAATATAACCCAGCAATACCGCCTCCAATTATAATATAATCGTATATTTCCATTATATTATAAACAATATATTAAATATTAAATATTAAATATTAAATAAATCTTTTTGCTAAATCATGATTGAAACCACCATTGAAACCACCATATTGAGTTTGATTTTGGGCAGCTAAAGATTGAGTTTGATGTATTTGATTTTGTTGTGATGGTAAAGCGGCAGACAAACTATTACGACCTTCATCTTTATTCATTGTATGTAATTGTGATTGTATTGGATTTTGTGTTTGATTTTGTGTTTGATTTTGTGTTTCTCCTCCAGTTACATGTATTAATTTATCTTCTAATGTTTTTACTCTATTTATTAAAGAATCAATTTGTGTTTGTAAGCTCTTAATTTCAGTATTAGTAACTACTTGATTATTTGGATCTCCGCCACCCATCATTGACATTTTATTATTAACATCAAAATCGTAAATTTGATTTGTTTTCATATGCATCACACTAAATGATGATGAATTAGGGGAAACTTTTTTACATTCTTTATAGCATTTTGCAGCGCCGCCCATTAAAGATGATGAAACATGAAGTAAATTTGATTCGTATGGTTTTATAACTCTGTAATAATTTTCTTGAGTATTATTCATAATATATTTTAGAATAGAATAAAATTTATAAAAAAATGATATTTAAAGTTTCTGTATCAAAGTAATAGAGTTTAATTCAATAATTAGAATGAGTATAACACATAATAGTTCTACAGATCTTATTAAATTCCAAGTACTTGACTGGGATGAATATCATTCAGAAAATGTTAATGGCGAGATGGAGTATCGCGTGAGACTTTTTGGTCGTACTGACGATGATAAAACTATATGTTGTGATGTCAGAGAATTTACTCCATATTTTTATTTCAAAGTTACTTCTAAATGGACTATATCTCATTTACAAACTTTTATAAAAGTTTTAAAAGAACGTGTATGGCCAGAAGAAGAACGAGAAGGTTTACTAAAATTTAGTTTTGTAGAAGCATATGATTTTTATGGTTTTACAAATTATACTAAATTTAAATTTGTTCGATTAGAATTTATGAACTTTACTTCTTTTAAGGCTTATGAAAGAGCTTTCAAAAAGAAGTTTCGTATTCATATGATTGATAGAAATCCATTTAAATTAAAAGTATATGAATCTAATATCATTCCGTTTATCCGAATGATGCATATTCGTAAACTTGGTTCGGTTGGATGGATTCAAATTAAAAAAGAATTCTTTAAACATTATAAATCAGGAGAAGAACCTACTACATCTCAAATTAATATTTATTGTAAATTTAATCATTTAGAAAATTTTGACGAAATTAAATCAGTCAAATTTACGATCGCATCGTACGATATTGAATGTACCAGTTGTGATGGTTCTTTTCCTAATCCAAAAAGACCCTCTGATAAAATTATTCAAATTGGTTTAACTTTATCTCGCTATGGTGAGGATGAATGTTATGCAAAATATATTTTGACTTTGAATGGTTGTGATGAAATCCCCGGTACTGTTGTTAGATCTTATGATAATGAAGGTGACCTATTAAAAGGTTTCACTAAATTAATCAAAGAAACTGACCCAGATATGTTAACTGGATATAATATTTTTGGTTTCGATTTTGAATATATGTATGAACGTGCAAAGTTATTAGAGGTAGAAACTTACTTTTCACGTTTGTCTCGTATCCGTAATCAACCATGTGAATATGTAGAAAGTAAATTAGCTTCTTCTGCACTTGGTGAGAATATTTTAAAATATTACAAAATGCCCGGTCGTGTAGTATTTGACTTGATGAAAGTAATTCAACGTGATTATCGTTTACCAAGTTATAAATTAGATGAGGTTGCTTCGAATTTTATTCGAGAATCTATTTCTAATATTGAAAGAAAAGATAAGAACACTATAATTCATACAAAGAATACCAATGGTATTTATGTTGATCAATTTATTAAGATTTGTTATAACGATGGTATGACGGAAAATAAATACAATGATGGACAAAAATTCAAAGTAAAAGAACTTACTAAGAATACAATTACTATTACTGAAGAAATAGATTCTAGCGAATTTATGGGTAAAGGATTCAAAGTATTTTGGTCTCAAGCCAAAGACGATATTTCTCCTCATGATATTTTTGCTATGCAAGAAAAAGAAGATAAAGATCGTGCTGTTATTGCAAAATATTGCGTACAGGATTGTGCTTTATGTAATAAATTAATCTCGAGATTACAAATTATTACTAATAGTATTGGTATGGCAATGGTTTGTCATGTACCTTTGTCTTTCTTGTTCTTGCGAGGACAAGGTGTGAAGATTTTTAGTTTAGTTGCTAAAAAATGCAGAGAGAAAAATCATTTAATTCCGGTAATTAAGAAAAAATTTAAACCAGAAGAAAATCAAGATGCTGATAAATTAGTAAAAGAAACTGAAAGAATTCAAAACTATATTAATAATAAACATCAACAATATGACGATGATGAAGATGAAGAAGATGAGATGGGATATGAAGGTGCAACTGTTTTTGAACCAAAAACTGGAGTACATATGGAACCTATTCCCGTATTAGATTATGGGAGTCTATATCCAAACTCTATGAGATTGAGAAATCTTTCACATGAAACATATGTAAATGATGACTCTTATAAAAATCTACCTGGATATATCTATCATGAAATTAAATATAAAAATGCAGACGGTACATTTACAGAATGTATGTTTGCAGAGAAAAAAGATGGTTCTAAAAGTATTCTCCATGAAATTATTACTGAATTGTTAACAGCTCGTAAGAAATATAAAAATCAAATGGAAGATCTAAAAGAAAACGGTGGTGACTCTTTCGTTATTGCCATTTTAGATGGTTTACAATTAGCATATAAAGTAACTGCAAATTCATTATATGGACAAACTGGTGCTCCAACCAGTCCAATTTATATGAAACAAATTGCGGCATCTACAACGGCTACTGGTCGTGAAATGTTACAATTTTCAAAGATTTTCATTGAACGTATGTATTCTAAAATGATTACATTAATTTTAGAAGCTGAAGAATCGGGAGATAAAACTGAATATATTGAATATATGAAACAACTATTTAAGTTTCATCCTACTAAACTTAAATTCGATAACGGTGACGATTTACATATTGAAACAGTTGAACATAAACCAATTCCTGATGCAAAGTTTAATAAAAAATCAATTGAATTATATGTTAAATCATATGAAGATATGATTAAAAAATATCCTGATGATTTAAGTAAATTTAATATTAAAACTGTTGAAGAATATGAAACAATTATTAATAAATTACAAGCGATGCCTTACACAGAACAAAGTAAAATATATAATAAGATTAGAGATATTTTTAATGAGAATATTGGTATTAATACTAAAAATTGTGAAATATTAAATATATTTAATATTCAAGATAAAACTGAATTAAAAGAATTAAAAGAAAGGTCATGGAATGGACAATTCCAAGGGGACTTTTTAGAAATATTCCATAATCTTGGTTACAAAAATCGTGACGAGATGTATTTGAAACTATATGATATGGTTACTCTAGTCTTAAATAACCCATCTCAACCATATATAGTTGATCCAAAAGGTGTATATGGAGACACTGATTCTATCTTTTATTGTTTACATATTAAAGATAAGAAGACTGGAGAAGTAGTCAAAGATCGAAGATCTCTTATTATATCAATTAAATTTGGTATTTGGAGTTCTCTCTTAATCTCTACTCTATTACCTACACCGATGGTTATGGAATATGAAAAAGTTCTATGGCCATTTATTATTCTAACTAAAAAGAGATATGTTGGTAACTTATATGAGAAATCCCCAGATAAATTTTATCAAAAGAGTATGGGTATTGTACTAAAACGACGTGATAATGCAAATGTAGTTAAAATAGTAGTAGGTAATATAGTCGACCAAATTCTAAACAAACAAAGTACAATTGGTGCTGTAAAGATGACACAAGAACTATTATCTAAGATTATTCGTGGTAAGATTCCATTAGATAAATTTATTATTACTAAAACTCTTAAAACAACTTATAAAGACAGAACAAGAATTGTACATGCTGTTTTAGCAGATAGAATGGCTGAAAGAGATCCAGGTAATAAACCACAATCAAATGATCGTATACCATATGCATACATAGAAGTAGAAGATGAGGATGCAATTAAATTACAAGGTGAACGAGTTGAACATTGGGACTATATTGTAGAGAAAAATCTCAAACTGGATTATCTCTTTTATATTACGAATCAAATTATGAAACCATCAATACAGTTTTTAGAACTGATAGTTGAAAAACCTGAGAAAATATTCAAAGAATATATTATCAGAGAAGAAAATCGTAAAGCTGGTAAAATGCCAATTGGATATTATCTCCAAGAAGATACAAATAATAAGAATATTGACTTTGATGATTTTGCTGAAATATTAAATAAAGAATGTGAGAAAAAATCTTCAAGAAAATCTGAAGAGAAACCTAAAAAGATTATTAAAAAAATAGTTAAGAGAATTGTTAAAAAAGAAAATGATGATTCTAAAAAAAGCAGTAAAAAAGAATCAAAAAATAATTTTGATTTCATTATGACTGATTTTTCATAAAAAATTTATTTATCTTAATTAATTTATCAAACTTATCTAAGTTCATTTATCAAACAATAATTTAAAATTTATTTATCTTAATCTATTTTTGTTAATTTGATTTCTTAAGAAGTTTGAATCTGATGAAAATAATTCACCGTTTTCAGAGCTATAGAATTGTTTGGCATTAATAAGTGAATCGGATATAGAGGCGCTATTTGGTGAGGTTAACATAAGGTTTGCATATTTGTATGAGTTAACTCTGGCAATAGCTTCGCCATCTGTTGATGATGATTCAACTGATGTTGATGAATTTGACTTTGAGCTCTTAGTGCTAGTTGATGATGAACCACTTGAGCTTGATGGTGAACTATCTTTTGATTTGTGTTTCTTTTCTGATTTAACAGTTGGTTTTTCAGATGAGAATCTTGCCATTGCTCTTGTCTTTTCACTTGGAGCATCTGATCTTAATGCTCTGGCAATAACAGCATCAGAATCATCTTCGTCTTCAGATGCAGTTGATGAAGATGAAGCATCCATATCTTCAACCATAAGAAGTCTACCAGATGATTCTGATTGTTCAGTTGATGATGAATCAGATGCCTTTTCTTTCTTAGATTTGTTTTGTTTATTATGCTTATTCTTTTTCTTACCACCGATTAAACTATCATAATTGATTGGTAATGAAGAAGTATTTGATGAAGTTGCGGAAAATTGACCACCCATTTGTGACATACCGTATGGTGAGGTAGCAGATAAATTACCACCCATTTGTGACATACCGTATGGTGAGGTTGCAGATAAGTTGCCACCCATTTGTGACATACCGTATGGTGATGTTGCGGATAAATTACCACCCATTTGTGACATACCGTATGGTGATGTTGCGGATAAATTACCACCATTTTGTGTCATATTGACTGATGATGTTGCTGAAAAAATAGATGATGATTTATTACCACCATTTTGTGTTAATGCTACTGGTGAAGTAGCACTATATGTTTTTTCACCAAAGTTCATTGGTGAAGTTGCTGATAACATTGATGCATTAATAGTACCACCAACCATTTCTGATGAAGTAGCACTTAATGATTCAGTAGAATTTAAATGACCACCATACATATTATTATCAGAACTCATTGAATTTAATGGATTATAACTTGATGATTCAGTTGATTGTGCTGTCATTTGTTTGGCTAAGATTTTGCCAATATCAAATGCACCACCTTGTAAAACTGAACCAGTTTCACAACCACAACCTTGTTCACTTTGTGAAGTTTCTGATTTGGCACTGCAGCCACCACCAGATTGTCTACCAAGAATCATGCCTTTAATTACACTTAAATCACCTTCAGATGTTGAAGAGTATCCACCAATAACACCACCGCGGCTACCACCAGCGATATTCATGGTTTTAGATGAAGTATATTCGGCGTATCTATTACGATTAGGTATATTATTTAAGTTAATATTTTTTGATCCACCATGAAGTTCAAAAACTGAGTCTAAATCAAGTGCTGATACTGTATCAACTAAATCATTTCTTGAAAACTTAATAGTGTGTTCACTGTAATTGCCACCAGCTTGTACATTTAACATTTTACCAGCAGTTATACTTATTTTTTGGCTACTATTTGTCGAGAATGAGCTACCCATAGTTATATATAATTTCTGAAGATATTATTTTTTTTATATGAAACATTATTATAATGAAACTAATAATTTTAATTATATTATTAATTATATTCTTAGGCGGATTATACTGGTATAACTATAATAAAATGACTTTTATACAATCTCCTATAGATAATCATTATTATATGGTGCGCGATTTACCAGATAAATATGTAGCAGTCAATTTACTTGCAACGTTAAGAACAAATGCTATAAATTTAATCAAACACCTTAATTCAAAAAAAGATAATGAGTATAAAGAATATAAAGAATATATAGAACAATTGTCAGATAGAATGAAAGATGTAACTATATCTGAAACAAAAGGACACGAACAATATGAAAAAGACACTGAAAATGTTACATCATATAGTGTAAATAAAGGAGAAGAGTTAGTAATCTGTTTAAGATCTAAAAAAGATTGGAATAAGTTTCATAAATTAAATATTTTAATGTATGTTATGTTACATGAAATATCACATATAGCCTGTCCAGTTTATGGTCACGGACCATTATATAAAAAAATATTTGCATTTATAACAAGAACTGCTATGGATTTAAAAATGTATGAATATGCAAATTATGCAGCTAATCCAGAAGAATATTGTGGTATAATGTTAACAGATTCAATAGTATAAATTTTATTAGGATTTAATGTTTAATTATAATATACTTATATATTATAATTATGAATGAACCAATCAAAGTAATATGGAAATTCAAAAATAATAATCGTCGTACACAATACAATCAGTATATTTTTATTGGTGATGTTTCACCAACAATATATAAGATTTTAAAAAGAATAGAAGATTTATCATTTTATGAAACTCTTATAAATTTAACTAAAGATGATTATAAAACTCTTGAAAAAACATATGGTGATTTATGGTATAAATATTTTTTTAATACTTATCATTTAAACTCTTCTATTCTAGTAATTAGAGAATCAACAACCCAAAAGAATGAATTAACTGATAAGTATGGTAAAGAATGGGTTGAATCAAACATAACAAATAAACAAGTTATGGAAAAAAAATTAATTTATTCATTTGAATCTCTAATTAAAGATGATTTAGAAAGAAAAAACAAGAAGAAAAAAGAAACAGCATTAAATATTGAATTAGATGAAGAAAAAGACTTTACTACAACAAAAAAAATTAATATGGATAAAATATTCAAGAAAAAACAAGAAAATTATGATTCCTTTAATTTAAAAGGTGGTTTTGACGATGAAGACGAAATTGGAAATGCATTAAATGAACTTGACGATGATAATCAACCAGAAGAAGGTGAAGGAGGAGAAGAAGAAGGAGAAGGTGAAGGAGAAGAAATAGAAGCAGGAGAAATATTAGAAGAAGAAGCTGTCGATTTAGAAGAGATTGAACAGTTGTATAAAGATGCTGATACTATTCATGATAATGAAGTATCAAAAACTACTGCTTTAATTAAGAAGGCTTTAGATGACAATAAGATTTTTGAAAAGAAAGTAAGTCAAATGATTGATTTTGATGAGACAAAAGATAATAATATTTATGATGAAAACTTAAGAGATGTTTTCAAAAAAATTTACGTTAAAATAAATTATATTTTTAAAGATGATACTATTAAAACAATAAAAGATAAAATCTGTTGCTCACTAAAAAACAATAATAAATTTGGTGAAAGTTCATATGTATTACCATCTAGACAATATTTATGGGGTGAATACTATTTTAATAATAATCTTGAAAAGATTATGTTAGGTCAAAAATGGTTGAGACGTAATGAAATGTTAAATATTGATATTGAACCAAATAATAATTTTCGTTTATATGAAGATTTAGAATCACAATTAAAAGCATTAAGAGATAATATTAAGAGATATACATCTAAGATAAGAAGAGAAGATGATGATAACAATATATTGTACGATTACGAAGATTACATTTCAAATAACGAAATATATTTAATAGATATTTATAACGAATTTGGATCTAAATATAATCCTGATACTGAAGTATTAAAAAATTTATTTGATATTTATCTTAGAATATATTTTCCAAAGATTAGAAGTGATGAAGTCAAAAATATAATAGATTATTTAAATACAGATAAAAAAGTAGAAGAAAGTCGCATGCATAATATTTTTGAAACGATTAATAATGATTTAATCATAGAAAATGAAATTATGACGGTTGTAGAAAATTCAAGTGTTCAATCTGAATACAAAAAATTATTCAAAGCAACTTTTGTAATCCAATCTATTATTCATGTTAAATTAAGATTAAATGAAGGTATTAAAATTGACTTATACAGAATATTCAATGAATTTATTGTAAATAAAGAATTTCCTTTTGTTTTATACCAAACTGTAGATGGTAATATAGTATATAAATTTCATGAAGAAGAAATTAATAAATATATGCAAAAACCAGAAAATGTAGATTTATTAACAAAATGGTTTGAAAATACACCCTATGGTATTACATTTAAATTTCCAATCAGTGATAAATTTGGAGACAGATTTTTAGGTGTAACTATTAATGAATCAGGACGTATGGAATATAAAATAGTTTGGAAAGAAGAAGATGGTGCAGTTATAGAAGATATCAAACTTACTTATCCACATATTTTAAAACTTATAAACAAGATTAATTCTGAAAGAAATAGACAAAGATTTTACATTCCAGAAGATTCTGAATTTACATACGCTTTTATTAATACTGTACAAAAGTTTGAATTACCTGAAAAATTTAACATTAATCACAATGATGTTAGCGAATTTTCAAGATTCTTTTACCCATATGTTGCTCTAGTTATAGATCCAAGAAAACGTCAATCTAAAACAGAAAAAGAAGAAGAATCCAGTAAGTTTGGTACTTATTTGAGATACAAACGTGTTTCTAAATATGATAACCAAAATCGTATTGAAATGAGAATATTACATTTAATTAGAAATTATGATGCAACTGATAAAATGTTAGCTTTAGAAATCAGTAAACAATTTAATATAACTGAAGAAAAAGCAAATGAAGAAATAGAAAGAGTAAAATCTAGATATCCTAATATTAAAAAGAGCAGAAAGGTTCTCAAAAAGTTAGAATCTTTACCTAAATATAAATCACCAGGTATCGGCATTGATATTCAAGGTAAACAAAGAGATAAATATAAGATTAGAATTAGTGGTGCACGTAATAAAGAACAACTTGATAGAATGGTTGGTTTTATGAATATTTTAATTTATTTATATATTGAAACATATTTATTAAAGAAACCTGAAAGACAAAAGTTAAAAGATAAATTAAAAGAACTTACAAAGATTGCAAAACGTCGTAGTAAAGTAGTTGATTTAGTTTTGGAAAATGAAGATAATAAGACTATAAAACAAATGGCTAAACAAGACAAACAACGTATTGGTTATAAACCAGAAGAAGGTCAATCACAATGGACTCGTTGTTGTCAAAATAGTGGTGAAGGTAAAAGAAGAAGACCTTCGCAATATACTGCGGAAAATATGGCAGAACTAGTTAAAAACGGTTATAAACTTAATAAAAAGACTGGTGAATATGAAAAGAGAGTTTTAGTTAAAAATGATAAGACTGGTAAAAAAGAAGAAACTGTTTTAAAGAGTCTTAAATTCGCAGAATTCAATCCAGATGGTGAACCAACTGGTAATGAAATACATTATACATGTGACCCAGAAATTAACGGAGAACATTTTTACGTTGGGTTTTTGTCTCGTTGCAAGAATCCATATGGACATTGTATGCCTTGTTGTTTCAAGAAAGATCCTGCTGAATCTAAAAATCAAACTAAACAAAGTTTTTATGCTCAATGTACAGGTGTAGAAACAACTAAAGATAAAAAGTTTGAATCGGCGCAAACAGATACATCTTTAATGGAAAAATTATATATTTTACAAGATACTAATAAAATTCAAGATGGTAGATTGGGTTTATTACCCAAATATTTAGACTTCTTTTTTAATGTCGTAAATAATAGAGATAAATTTATTAAACAACATTATTTAACAAAAACAACAGATAACGGTTTCTTTTTTAAATATGGTACACCTCAAACATCATATCCATTCTTAAATGCCGTTGCAAATTGTTTGGATACTGATATAAAAGAAATAATAAATAAATTAATAGATATATTAGATAAAGATAGATCTGAACAAATATATACTTCTCTTAATAATGGTGATATAAAAACACAATTTGGAGAAAAAGAAAATTTTATAAAGTTCATAAAGAACAATGCATCACTTGATTATGAATTAATGAATAATTTAGTATCTATACCAAAAGTTTTAGAATCATCAGGTTTAAATATTATAATGTTTCAAAAGAAAACAATTGTAATAAAAAAGACATTTGAAAAAGAACGTGTTAGAGAAGATTTTAATATTTTATGTCAAAACTTAGAAGATATATATTCTTTAATATCACCAGATAGAAAAAATATATTCATGGTAAAAGAAGGAAAGAACTATTATCCAGTCGTTTTAGTTAAAAAATTAGATGATTCAGATAAGAGTATGGATATTATTAAAGTATTTAAATATAAAGAAGAAAAAGACAATATGGTGAAACAAATTAGTGAATTTTATACACATAATTGTAAAGGATCTTTCATAGATAAAATTATTTATAAAGATTCTGCACCAGTTGCAAATGAAATTTATCATTATTTAAAAAAAATTAGTTCAAAAGATTTTAGTATTAAATACCAAGTAATAGATACAAGAAATAAAACCAAATTCTTTGTTACTGAAAATAATACTTTGATTCCAGTAAGACCATCAGGTGCTTTATATAATATTCAAATAGTAAAATCGATTGATAAATATATTCAAAGTTTTAAAGATACATACAAAAATCTCAAAGAATTATATAATATTAGTAAAGAATATATACCTGTAAAACCAGTTGGAGTATATTATGATAAAAAAGAAAAAGATAATTTTATTATTAATGCTATTGTTACTTTGACTAATGATATTATACCAGTAACAGAAATAGAAATGAGTAAAGATGATATTCAAAAACTAGGATTATTCTATGAAAACCAACCAATCATAGATAAAATAGATAATGAAATTATTAAGAGAAAATTTAATTTGAAAGCAGATGAAAGAGTAATGAATGTTAATATGGATGAATTCCTTAATGAAAGTTATGAATTATTTAGATTGGAATTTTCAACATATCTTAATAAATTAGAAAATAATAGTTTGAAAGAAAAAATATTAAGAATAGTAAATTCAACTAAATTATCATATGAAGAAAAGATAGACAATATTAGATTAATTTTATACAAATTAGTAGATACTGATTTATATCATAAATATAAAAAGATAATTGATAAAAAGGGTGTTAGTGAAGATGAATTAGCACAAATTGAAGTAGATGAAAAAGCAGCAGAAGAAGAAGAAAATATAGAACAAGCTGGTGGTAAATATGATAAACTATTACATATTTCTAAAAATCTTCCTGATGTAAAGAATTATGAAATTAATAATGATCGTGTATCATGTGCAGTTAATAGAAATAAAGATGTATGTAATGCTAATATTCATTGTCATTGGACTAAAACTGGTTGTTATATGTCAATTACAATAAATGAAATTATTAAATTTATTAATAGAGTCAGTGAAGAATTAGCATCTAATGATAGAAAATCATTTGAAATATTAAAAATTGGTGATTACTTTGTATCTGATGTAGTTGATTATAACAAGTATACTGAAAGACCATCACAAACTATAGTAAGAAATTCTGGAAGTAATGTTAAAAAGATTTTATCTGATATATTTGGCAAAGATAATCTTCCTGAAATTGGTAAGAAAAAATTAGGTAAAATAATAGATGCAAACTACCAGCAGATAAATGAAGAACATTCATTACAAGATATGAAAGATTATTATGTACAGAAAGTAATTCATAATAATATGTCATTTTATAGGGCATATGCAAACGGATTTTATTGGTTACAAAATGAATATAATGATAATGATTCCAAAAATTTAGGTTATTATTCTCCATTACAATCAGAAATGGCATCATATTTTAGAGGTAATGTCATTAACTATTTAATTAATGAAGATAATGAAAAAATAATAGAAGATGATTTATTTGAACATTTTCATATTAAGAAAAAGAGTAATTATATAGTTAATTATATAGTTAAAACTGCATCAGATAATAATACTATAACGGATGGTTTTGTAGAACTATTTATCATGAGTATTATTAATCCCGATATTCCTATTGTTATATATAATGATTCAAATAAGATAATGTTGGTATTTAATAATGGAAAAATAATAAAAGATAAAGATAC